>Ga0315914_1000384_pt1 | contig 52840 bp, 38 predicted proteins | sample MpolenodulesMG_FD_203920 | JGI IMG/M metagenome (GOLD analysis project Ga0315914, IMG submission 203920) | Medicago polymorpha root nodule microbial communities from Los Angeles, California, United States - elongated nodules | ecosystem: Host-associated > Plants > Roots > Nodule | place: USA...
CAAGTTGTTAAAGAAAAAATCCAATCAATCATTATAATATTTCTAGTCAGATGCCACATCAGCAAAGTTACAAGACAGATCATCACACTTAACTGATGTTTAACGTTTTGGATTAAAATGATTAACGGAGTTAACATTAAAGGAGTTTTTAATAATTTTCGTTGATTCAAGGATGTATCCGATAGCGAATGTCCCTTTCAAGGACGAAAATGAGGGTTTACTCGTTGTAGTTTTCTACAAGACTAAAATCATAAGGAAAATGTTAACGAGTGTCTCCTGAGCACTCTTTAAACACTTTAAATAGTAAGTTTTTAATGAAAAATTGTGTATTGAATGCATTGAAAATTTTAATAGTTGACTTTTTAAAAGAATAATTACTAAATTTGAGATGCTTAAAGAGTGCCTCGACATTAGTTAACAAGACCCAACTCATAAATATAAGTGCATTTCAAAGTGACATCACCAATCCTACTTGAGAATTGCAACCAGGTTCACAACCCTATCATGATTGCTATTGTCTTTGAGATTAATTATTTGAAGCTCATTGGTGTTCTTAACTGCTGTAATAAAAGCGCTCTGTTACACCATGTTGTTTTTAGGAAAATGATAGGTTGACATTCTTTAATTGTACATATATTTTAACCTCCACACATATTTGCGACAAGTATCCTCTTTTTTCTTTAACACACTTGTTAACCCTTTAATTATAAAGAAAAAGTGTGTTGTAGAAGTGTGTACATGGGTGGTATGCCGTTTATTAGGGACAAATTCGGGATGATATCATTCGCTGTTAATAGCAGCTTTCGTAATTATATTACTATGCAATACAAAAAATGTAAAGAACGGAAGGACTGCGATAGATAATAATGGATGAATAAATCAATTTATTAATCTTTTAATTTCTATAATTTAATCATTTTTGAATTTCTTTTTGTCTGGAGCCTAAACAAATTTTTTTGTACGTAGTAAAAATGTCGAAATTGTTCGATCTAACTATTTCGACATTTTTACCAAGTGATACATTTTTTTGTTGGATGCTTTGTTTGTAATGGGAATGGTCACTTTTTGATGGCTCTGACCCTTTGGAAACAAACTAATATAACGATGATCGAAGGTGATGCATTTGCACTTACCAATTCACATACTTTGGTGGATTCTATTTCCTCCTGTAGACGTGGAGCTTCTGAATTTGATGCCATTGTTTCTTATATTATTGCTCATTTATCTTTACATTTTCACTTTAAGGTTAAGGTTATTTGGCAACATGTTGGTCATACCCTTGTTATAGCGGAATATTCTTGGTCTAGTCGCTATGTTTTTGAGAATTATCCTTCTTGTATTGCACTTTTATATTATTATTAATGATACCAGTTAATTTTGCTTTGATAAAAAAAATCTTCCAATTTCTAGGGAAAGCGAGTCATAGTAGTTTGGTCAAGAATTGTTCCCACCATGAATCGAATTAGAATTCTTCTAAATGATTCCTTCTGGTGGGACCTCATTAACCACCCGATCCAATACTTGTGGACGAAACATATTTTTTTAATCTTATATAAATATTATTATTTATTTAATATTTAACGACACAAACACGACACTAGCTGACACATCGACATAGATAAAATTTTGAGAAAATAACATAATTCATTGTAATCATAAATGTTGGTGTAGGACATGACACATGTTAGATATCGAGACACACTTTCAATCAGAAGTGTCGGTGCAATTATCTGTTTTAGGTTACTAGACTATTTTTAATGTTACCATTGTGGTCATAGTAATGGTTTCACAGACATGTTAGAAGATTTTGCATCATATTTACCTTTGTACAATAGTTCCATACAAATCACATTGAAGAAAGAAAAAAATGTTAGGTAGTTTCCAGGCTAGCTAGCATTAAACATTTAAACTTAGCATCTTGGTTTTACTATTGTTAGTTTTTTGCATTTTGGATTGAATGTGTTCAATAAATTTTCAGTATATAGAATTTAACATAATTCGATTCATCACTAAGTGCAGTGGTGAAAATGATAAAACAGCAACTTCTGAAGAAGTAGTTGATGATTCTTATTGTTGAGCTTGACAACATCGTAAAACTGGCAGAAATGTGCAGATGCGTTGCTTCCTTGCACAAAACAAATTGTGGCGCCTTCCATCGGGGAGAAGATCTTCATGGTCGAAGCAGTGAAGCCGGTGAGTAATTTTCATGGCACAATTATTGGTCAACCAGCCACAACAACAAAGATGATGATCGACATCGCAAAATCACTTGTAAATTGTAAAATTGTATTGAACACAATTTCGTTTCACTTGTGCCCACAACTTTGAAGCTATTCCCAAGCCAAAGCCGAAAGCCACTGGTTCGTATGTCTCTTCTCAACAAAGATGTGATCTACCCACTCTTAGGTGAGTATCATGAGGGTATCCGACATGTTGCAAGTCCATCTAACTTGGTTCCACTAGTCTTTAATTTGGGGACATTCAATAGAATTGTTGTTAATCTTATGAGGCTGATTATCATGAGGCACTCACCGGCTGTTGATCCACCACCACCTGAACCACCAGTTTGTGTTACAACATCGAGTCTGTTGATGTGGCACAAACTTTGGAGAATCGCGGTGGAGAAGCACAATGTCATTCCAATAGTGTACTCATTCAAGATTACCTGGCGTTAGTAGATATGCAGGAGTATTGTATATCTGGATTTTTGTTGGAGCCGGAAAGAAACTTATGTTGGAGGTGAACAAGAAGTCGTAATCGGAGAAGTTGAAGGGTTTAGAAATTAATTACTTCAAATCCAAGAAGGTTCTCTCCACAAAATCTCATGCAAAACACACAGCACCTTAATTACTTCAGCAATGTTGTTACTTGTGATGAATTTAGCCGCACAAGTAGGGGGGAGAATGATTCCCTTTTAGCACCTTGGCAATGTGATGGATGGTTACTACTAGATCACTGTTCTCCACCCAAGCCACATCCATGGCTTCCTACAATAGGTTTAGTCTTTACAAGACATACTAGCCACTGTCAAATTTCATTTTCTGGTATCACATGTTTGTGCATTGCTTTGTAAGAGGAATGTTAATAACGTTTTTCCCTTCTTATTTTCTCTTTGGATATATGGACATAGTAGGATAGTAGCTTCTGAAAACAACTGTAGCTTCTGTAATGAAAATTTCAAATTTTGCTGCGTGGTTAAACTACCTTCTGAGTATGATTGATGATGACCCTGATGATAGTTTATCTATTTTTTCTGAATCATATATTGACTCATTCTATGCTGCTCCTATTGTTACTTCAATTTATTCATTTGAAACAACTTTAGAGTTTGCTTTTATGTTCTACAGTAGTGACATCGCATCAATGCAAATTGTGATCGATATCTTTGTCGCCACACCTAGTGCACTAAAAAATTGTGTTTCAGCTAGCTACAGAAATGAACCCTGCTGTAATAAAAGTGCTCTCAAGTTACACCATACTGGAATTAGGTGTGACTTTGAATTGAAATGTCTTGTCCTTGTTCATTTTTTGAATTCCATTGATGAGAAGTTGAATACTAATATTCTCATTGATCCAATAGTTCAGCTCCTTTCTTACATAACACCTGCAGGTTTACTTGTACAATCAAAAATCGATGGAGTTGCACAATGACAAGGTGGAATTTGTTCAACAAGTCATGAGGAAATTCGCCAACTTTCAAGTGGCTGATGCACAGGAGCATGTGGGGATTTGTCTCAATGATACTCAACTATTGTTTACCATCCTTTATGCTTGCTTAGTTACACAATATGTGGCAAGAAAAATCACGGAGATGATCCTGTATTTAAGATTCAATTCAACCCTCGTGTTTTCCTACTGGCGTGGAAGGAAAATTCCAACATTGGAAGCCTATATGAACTTGTGGGCTATACTGACGAGAATTACCACCTCGCAACAGAAACAAGCTTATAGTCCCACATCATTAGAAATTAGGACAACTCTGCTGTTTATAGTAGAGTGACAAAACAAAGATAAATGACTTGAAATGAAATTATGATGGATTTGTAAATACAAATTGCTAATTAATTATAAATTTTATTCTGTCTTTTTTGGACCCATATTGTTAAAATATAATATTAGAGATATAGTTTAGCTTCAAGTAGTACTAGTTCTATAGTGGTATATGAATTTGGATTCCGTGCTGTAATAAAGCACGCTGTACTGAATCTCGGCCATTAATTGAAGATCAAACGGTTCAAATCAATTCAGTTATAAAATCATTCAAAACAATACCAGCCATATGTTTTTGATCGGATGGTCTTGATCTGTTACAGTGTCCTACTGTAACAGCAGGAAATCCCAATCCAGTAGTGTATATAGTTGTAACCACCCGTTAGTGGGATAATTCAATCATTTGTAACATTACTCTTTACTATCAATAATATACTTTCATAAGATTTTCCCTCCTTCATCCATGGATGTCATGTTTCCTAACGTGTAAAATTATAAACTAATTTAAAAATCAACTTTTTTATTTTTTCTTTCCAATTTTTTAAATGTTTTTATAACAAATTATTAATGTTTAAACATAATAAACACACCTAACAATCATCATATTAACAAATAATTACACTAAGATTATCACGCGACAACAATATACACGATACGTGAGACCATGACTTATGCAATCTAACGACATCTGCTCTAACACGTAGATCCATTCTACTTTGAGTTAGTATAAGCATAAAAGTCACCTTTTGTCCATAAAAAAAGAGAGTTTAGTTGACACACATTCAATTAAAACAATCAAAATGTCTAGTGACCGCCTTTCTTGTAAGACCTTTCCTACCACAGTCTCTCAAGACCTTAATCTGATCGTCAACTCCAATTTTATATGAATGCAAGAACTTTTATCATAACATCTTCGTCAAACGACACTCAACCCATAAGACGGCTTGAGTTCATTTACAATGTAACGACTGCCATTATACCGCACTTGGCCCATATCGAGACTCCTATGCCATACTGTATAACAACAACATACAAAATCAACGGTGTAAGTGTAAACATGCAATGTAACATTCAAGTATCCTAATAATCTATTCATAGCTTATTAAGCTCGTTATCTAAGTTATTTATATTTAATTAACTTTTACATATAGATTATTAAGTCTTTCAATTTTGATCATCCAAAAATTGATTTCTAATAACCATAAGATCAATTATTGTAACACTTAGTGTATTTCTTGACTTTTCGTCTTTAAAATCAGGTAAAATTACACATACGATCCCTTAAGTTAATTTCAGGTAACAATTTGATCCTTTGATAAAATTTACTTATTTTTGTTCTTCTGGTCCATTTGCATATGAATTTTCAAGCTTCAAATTTATCATGCAAACATGGGTGAAAGGCATAGATTTGAAGACTAAGAGGTCACAAGAAAATAAACCATAAATTTGAAGCTTGAAAATTCATATGCAAATGGATCAAAATGACAAAAATAACGTGAAAAAAAAAGATAAGGATCAAATTATAACATGCAATTAAGTTAAGAGACCACAAGTGTGATTTTTCCTAAAAATCGATTTCTTCTAAACCTAAAATTTATCTTCTAAACTCTAAAAGCTTATTTAATTCTAAATATTGGCTAAACATTCTTTCCATTTTTTTTACTAAACCTCACTATGTCATTTACCTAATAATGAATTAACCTCATCATTAACCTATATAATTTAGGGTTCAAATAATTACTTAAGCAATCTTTTAAGTTTTTCAATCTATACATCAATTTTTCTAACCAAAAATCGACTATTCAAACTGTTCTTCGTAAAATTGATTTTTGAAAACCTAAAAATCGATTATTCTTAACTCATTTTTTAGATTTACCAAATATTTAACCTATAAATCGATTTTGCTAATCCTAAAATCGATTTCTGAACTCAAAAACATACCAAATGACAACACGAACACACAACAATCATTAGTGATCATACAACAACCAATTAATCGTCAAAGTGAACATACACAACATAATTAGCACACATTTAAAACATCAAAGAACACAACATATAGTTCAGCTCCCTTGTTACACAACACCTGCAGATTTACTTAAACAATACAAAATTGATGGAGTTGCACAAAGTGACAAGCTGGAATTTGTTCAGCAAGTCATGGTGAAGTCCGCTAACTTTCAAGTGGCTGATGCACATCTTTGTGCTTTCTTAGCTACACAATATGTGGCAATCAGAATCCTACTGGCATGGAAAGAAAGTTCCAACATTGGAAGCCTATATGAAGTTGTGGGCTATACGTTAGATTCAATTGTGCAGTACACATTCCTATGCATATATACTCCATATGGCCATGACATTGAAAACAAGGTCAGTTTTAATGGGGGAGGTAAGGTAATGTTTGAATACGAATGGAAAAAATGCAAGTAATCAAAGTGCAGTCAACAAACCAATTGAGGAAATGAGACAAATGAAAATTGATCATAAAATCAAGGAAGAAATTTGAAGAAAGAGAGAGAAATTTGCTAATAGAAAATACTCCTTCGATGGTGTCAATAGCACAATGATTACCGGTGATTGGTGTGTAGAAGGTTCACGAAAATTTCCTTCCTCCCTCTCATAGGCTCGAGTAGAGTAAATACTTGACCGCCTTCTATTTTTCCTTACATTAAAGTTGTCATCTCCAAACTCACCAATTGTATTGTTGATTGATTAAAGAGTGGAATTTCTGCATTTGTATTCTACCATTACTACTTAAAAGTCCATGGCCCTTACAATGCTATTTACTAATTAATTAATTAGTACAAACATTGTCAAATAACGGTGCTATAACATTGTTGCATAGTGGAACTAGTGTGTAAACTCGTGCAACGCACGGGGAACACCGAGACATATCATTGAATTAACTTAAAAATAAAATTTTAGGAGTATGATAAGATTTTAGGAGTAGAATAGTGATTCTCTTTGTAACAATTACTCTAACAACTACCATCTTATTGCTTATAAATTATAATATGTTTTTTACTTCAAAATTCATCTAATTATAGTTTTTATTTAGAATTAGTATGCCTCCATACGAAGTATATAAGTTATATGTTTCTTCTTAATTACTCTCTTGCTTTAATTTGGACTTATTCTCCTTCGATCATTTTAAGAACATGGTTTAAAACACCGAAAAACTTTTATTCTCTGGAAAAAGAAAGGCTTTTATATTAAAAGAAACGTAAATAGTTACCATAAGAATGAACATAAAAAAACACAAAAAGACTTGTATAATAAAAGAAACACACATAGATACAGTAAGAAAGAGCTTGAAGAGTAACGAAAAATGTAAGTTGAAATGAATAAAACAAAATCCAATTAAAATTTAAAAAATGATCCAAATAATCCATGCATTGAAACTAATAGTACTAAAAAGAAAAGGAGCAGATTGGTTGGAGCAAACCATAGTAGATAACAATGTGATTTATATAGTCAATCACATTGCATCATTGAGCCAAAGCTAGTTTAGGGAAGTGACAAAATGAAAAAGTTTTCAACTTATGTTAGATATTGTATGATCATTGAAAGTTATCAGATTTCAATGAAAAGCATATTATTGAAAAATTATCCAAGGTTATTCTTCTTTTATTTATTTTGAAATATCCAAGGTTATTCTAAATTACATCAAATAACTAAACCATACAATTTTTTTGGAAGAAAATAACAAAAGCAATTAATATCAAGTAGCACAAAAATTTTATGGATTTCACACTTTGAGCTTCGCATATAAAATTACTCAAAGTTTTGAAAATAAAAATGAGGTATCAAAAATAGCAAATAATAATAAAAAAAAATAAAAACAAACTCGGACTTCAATAATAGGAAGAAAAGAAAACTAATAATTAGAAAACAACTTCATGACTTGGTTTATAGACAATGCTTAATCATTTTCAATTTTCTGCTGCTACATCACTTGTTCTGTGTTCACTGGCTTAATGATAAATTTATAACAGTAAAGTATATCAGGTAGGGGTAGAATTATATATAAGAGTGGTTTCATGAATGAAAAAAATATATCTAACATTTGATATAAATGTAAACAGATACACTTAACATGGAAAAGTCAATAGGAGAGGAAACATTCACAAACATCATACAAAAAGAAATAGACAGAAGACTGGAAGAGGTGAAAAATACCTTGAATGTCAACAACTACAATGAGCAGAACCTTTGTTTCTATCATGAAGTATCAAAAACTCAAAAAGTTAAAAATTGATTATTTAAGCAAAATAACATAATGAAATGAAAGGGTTGAAGAACGAAGATGGAAAAGGCACACCTTTAATTTTCTGGGCAATGTGAATCCAAAGGTAGCAAAAATAAATATCCAAGAATGTCAGAACTCAGAAGTGGGAGAAGACATATAATTCAAGAAAATGAGTTCTAGAGCCTAATACTCCGTATGAGGGACTTGGGAAGATGGTGAGCCATTTTATTATGTATTCAAAATTTATAGTAAACTGTAAAAAGAATTAAGTAGTGGATTTGACCACAAATAACAAAGCGGTGGCTTTGCTGCTAAAGCCAACAAGAAGAGGAACCAAACAATTAATATGAGAAGAGTGCAACTTCCAAACAATTTAAAAAAAAAATATGAATCACCTAGAGTTGAATACAATTTTAAAATTGAAATGTTCCTATTAATAGAAATGTTAGAAAATGTAAGCACTCTGATTAAGTGACAAATGCCACACTTGCCATAAAACTAAGCTTGCTTTATTATTCTCTATAGATTGGAATAAACTGCTATATTTTCTGTGAGCCTTGATTGCCGACACTTGCTTCTATGATTTTCTTAAAAAAACACGATATGCTTTTTAAATTTAAATTTAACCGTTGACTGACCTAATGATTGGAAGAATACAGATGAGTTTACCAAAGCTGGAATGACTAAGCATTTGTGCAACCGAGAATTACTACCTCACAATAGAAACAAGCTCTTCTAGTTCCACATCGTCAGCAATGAGGACAGCTCAAATGTATATATTAAAGTGGCAAATTAATATGAGTTAGATGTGTTTGAGGTGGCTGATGAAAGATGAAAGTTAGGTATAATTTGTTATCAGCTATTTCTTGTGCGTGTTTTTCTTTTTTACTTTAACTTTTCACAAAAGTAGATTTTTTTTACTTTAACTTTTCCCTAAAGTAAATATTTTTACATTTTTTTGACAGAAAATAACTATCTCATTTCATTCATAAAAACATCTTGAATACAATCACGTAATACAGTGAAATAGTATATACTAGCATAAAATGTGGCGCCCTAGCAAGTCTATGAGCAACTTCATTTGTTTGTCTCCTAATAAACTCTACCCTTGAGTTTGTAAAAAACGGTGAGAAGGTATTCCTACATTCTCTGATCATAGCTAAATTAGACACATCATTCCTAGTGCTATGGAAGCTATCTACTACCCTCTTATAATCTAGCTAAAAAATGACATTGTTAAAATTCTGCTCTTTAGCCCATCTGATAGCATACAATAGACCAAGAGCCTCTCCCTCGAAAACATCTAAGAGCGGCGCTGACCAACTAGTTATGGCTTTCACTAACCTCATGTGATCATCCCTGACGCATATCTCTATACCAACCCGGTTGCTTTCTTTGAAAAACGCAACATCAACATTGCATTTCAAATGACCTTCATCTAGCTTTCTCCAAACTGTGTCATCAATACGATGTTGCTGTACATCTGCTCTATTACTTATTCTTGCGCATTTTGCCAACCAGCTAAAAGATTAAGACCTTGGTCACTAACTGTTGCACTAGTCATAACCTCATTCCTCCAGATATAATCATTTCTCTGTTTCCAAATAGACCACATAATGCAAGTCAAAGTGACTCTTTGACTCGGATCTAGCACCTGTAGAATTTCAAACATAATGACCCCAAAGCTGAGATTTAATTGAGCCTTTTTATGAATTTGGCTCCACAACCCTATCTGCTGCCAACATTCCCTACTAGAATATATGCATACCATCTTCATCCTCATTCTCGCATAAAGCACAAGTTTTTGTGCAATATACCCCTGTGTCTTGAAGTCGAACTCTTGTTGGAAGAGTATTTCAGCACAATCTCCAAAGGAAACTCTTTACTTTAAGAGGCACCTTAAGATTCCATAGGAGTGCCCAATTTCCATCACAACGGTGAGCACTCAAATCCAAATACACATTTTTCAGTGCTTGGATCAATGCTCCATTTGTATCCTTCGCTAACAACTCTTTTGGCCTCCCAAATGTTGCGCTAGACGTAGCTTGGATTGTGAATAATCTTAGAGTGTGTTTGGATGAGGGAATGTGATGTTTTGAGGGAATTCAAATACTTTGATGTGAATTCCATTGTTTGGATAATAATTTGAAGAATTTTCAAAATGATGGAAATTTATGAAGTATTTTGTTCAAGTTAAATTTAAAGAATTTCAAAATTCTTCTTTGTTATAATTTTTCAAATTTTGCATTTTGGTCCTCAAATTTTCAATTTGACCCCAATAAATTTATAAAAAAGTGCAAATTGACCCCTCTAATTTTTCAAAAATTATAAATTGACCCCTCAAAATATTTGAAATTTGCAAATTGACCCCTAATTACATTTTTCAAATTTGGCAAAAAAAAAATTAAAATTTATAAAAGTTGTTCAAAAATTATGACAATTTTTTTTATATCTCCATCCAAACAATAATATTTAGGAATGAAAACAATTTAATTGAATTACCTAGAATTCTAAATTCTTTAAAATTTCTCAATTACTCCATCGAAACACACTCTTAGAGTCCAAGAAATCGCACTTGTTAAAGTATTTTGCTTTGAACAATTTGGTAATAATGTTGTGCGGTTCCGTCATAAATATCCAAGCTTTCTTTACAAGCATAGCCTCATTAAAAGCATAGAGATTTTTAAAACCAAGACTCCCTTACTTTTTATGAATGCTAATCCTTTCGCATGACATCGAGTTTATTCCTTTTATTTTTCTTTTTAAAATTGATCATAACATTTTGATTAAACATTGTATAACGTTTTGATTTTATATAACTAAAACATTCACTTTTTACACGAGGACTAAAAACAAAAATGACTATATTTATAGAAAAAACCTTATTTTTGTTGAGAGAAAAAAAAACTTATTTAACAAAACAAAAGAATAAAACAAAACATTCACTTTTTTATACATAGAATAAACAAAATGTTTTTTTTTTTTTTTTTTACAAAATAAAACAATTATAAAACCATCCTTAAAAAAAAAAAAACCAATTAGGTTTTGGTTAAGACAGTGTTGTTTGCCGCTTCAGAGCACAAGAATGGAGAACGAAGTCGAACACAAACCCCTTCATCAAACTGTTGAACCCAAACAAATTGAACAACACAACGATTCAGAACCTGTAAACGAAGACGACGACGATGATGTCTCATCGTTTTCTTCAGATTCTGAAATCGACGACGCATTAGACTGGTTAGATTCAAAAAACGACGATTATTACGATTCAATCGACGGTACTTCCCTCAGTTCATGGCGCCCCAATGCTCACGGTGGTCACCACTCTCATTCTTCAACGCTACAGCCTCTTTCCAATCGTAACCAGAAATTCTCACATCATATTCGTGCTTCTCCCTTGGAGGAATGGGAAGGAAGAATGAATATCGCTATGTCGAATACTGTTACCACCGCGATTCGTGGAAGTGTTCGAGAGATGGCTATTGGTAAAACTAAAACTACTGAGAAAGCTGACCGTGCTACTGTTGAACAGGTAAACTACAATTACTCATAGTTGATGAGCTTACAGAGGATAAGGTAGCCGATTGAATTTGTAGTGTTTGGTAAAATGAACGCATAAGCTGGTTTATAAGGGCCTGTTTGGATTGACTTATTTTTGAGCTTATGCAAAACAACTTATGCAAATGAAAAAAATAGTTTATGGAGATTGAAGAAACCGTTTTCGTTAGTTAAAACTTATTAACATAAAAGCTTATTTATTTGCATAAGCTATTTTTCATAAGCTCAAAAATAACTCAATCCAAACAGGGCCTAAATATGAAATGACATAAAGAAGACTTGTTTAATCAATATTTAATTTTTTCAATTAAGATAAAATTGGTGAAACTGAGAAGAAAAAAATGACAAGTTATAAGTTAGTTGAATTAACTTATCAGAAAAACACTATATGTTGGTAAAAATAAGCTATAAGCTCGTGAGAAAATGACGTATATCAAATATGTATTGTTTAGTCATATTAGCTTATAAGCTATCAACCGTAAGTTAGACAGACCGTATATATCATTCTCTTTTTTTTCTTTTATATTGGAAATGATGAATTTGGTCCATGTCATAGAGATTCAACAAAATTTTAAGTTGGCTGTCGATGCCTAATACACCTTCCTTTTATGCATAGAAAGGCTACCATAAGCATAGTGGAGATGAGGATGTTGTGTTGGATGTGTTGTAAGATTAAATGTGATAGGATTAGAAATGGCAATATTAGAGGGCAAGTTGGGGTAACAGTAAACACCTATAGTTGAAAGGATGGTGGAAAATAGGCTTGGGTGGTTTGGACATGTAGAGAGAAGATTTTTAGATTCTGTATTAAGGAGAGTAGATCAGATGAAGAAGAAGACCTAGAAAAACTATAAGAGAAATTCTTGAGAATGATCTAGAGATTAATGAGTTGGATCGAAATATGATTTATGATAGAACATTATGGCATATTTTATCCATTAAGCTGACCCCATTAGTGGGATAAGACGTGGTTGTTGTTATTGTTGTTGGAAATGATGAAATCTGGTACATTCAAAAGCAGCACATTTCAATAAAATCTTTCTGATTTTTATTTCTAAGTGGAGCACTGGTTATGTCTTTCCCTTTTAAAAGGTCTTGAGGTTTCTTGTTTGTTGTATTCATTTTCAATATTTTGCGTGCAACTAACAATAAAACTCTCCTAGGCAATTGATCCCAGAACACGCATGGTTTTATTCAAGATGCTCAATAGAGGTGTGTTTCAAGATATGAATGGATGCATTTCAACTGGAAAGGAAGTATGTCATACACCAGAACCTTTATTTACATGTCTGTTTCAGTTTTTTTTTTTTTTTTTTTTTAAAATCTTTGGCTTTAAGGTTTTATGATGGGGATAATTGATTTTATATGTTATCATATTGATGATTTTTACTCTCTTTTAATTTTCTAACAGGCAAATGTTTATCATGCCACCAAATCCATTGTTTCAACTGAGAAGGAAGTATGTCATACACCAGAACCTTTTATTTACATGTTTGTTTCAGTTTTTTTTTTTTTGTGATCTTTGGATTACGGTTTTATGGTGGGGATAATTGATTTGATATGTTATCATATTTATGATTGTTACCCCCTTTTTAATTTTCTAACAGGCAAATGTTTCTCATGCTATGAAAACCAATGGTGAAGAACTTGAAATTCAAGAACTTGCAATTAAAATATACAAAACATCTGTTCTGGTATTTAAGTAAGTACTATAAGTGTTAGTTTGTTCTAACTTCTGTTATTACAGGTTATCTTGTACGATAAATTATTAAAAAGAATTACATACACAGGCTACTATAATCTTTTAATTCATGGACTGACTTTTATAATGTGATTGATATCAGGGATAGAGATAGATATGTGCAAGGAGATTACCGGTTTAGAAATGGGTACTGCAGGCATAATCCCCGAAAAATGGTTAAAACATGGGCAGAAAAGGAATTCAGGAATCTTAAGAGGTTTGCATTTGCTCTTATTTCATACCTTTTTGTTTCTTCTTTTGGATATAATTTTCTTTTCTTCTGTTGGATATGCACTTAGCTAAAAGCTGTTGAGATAATACTGTTGTACAATGTGATATACTAAATTACACTTTCAATCAAAATAATACGAAAAGAAGAATTGAAGAAAGAAGGAAATGACATACGCCATCCACAGTTTTTTTCCAACTGTATTATATTTCTCTGTTGTTAAATGGGCTCCTTTATGTATCATCCCTGAGCGCCCTTAGTTTGTTCTTTCATATATTTCCCATATAAAAAAAGTTTGATTACTTTTTTTGCCCAAGTGCAGGCTAAAGGAAGAAGGAATCAGGTGCCCTACTCCAATCCTTCTGAGGTTACATATCCTGGTTATGGAATTTATTGGTACTGCTTTTATTCTGCATTTTGATACAATCTGATTGTCCAATTAAAATCAATTTCTCTCAATTCGGTCTGTTATATCGAATACCCATGTATATATGTCTACATTTGATTGTAAAAGAAAGATGGGAAGTAAATTAAAGTAATATATGGTTCAATATTGATCAAATGCATTATCAGTCCTAGAAAATTCCAATTTCTCGCTGTGGCATATATAATCTCATTCTGGTAACGCCCTACTGCAGTTTAGACAGAAGAAATACAAGTAGGTATTTAACTGAAGTTCTCTGGTTATTTTGATTCATGCAGGAAAGGATGGCTGGGCTGCTCCACGTCTCAAAGATGCAGATTTATCTTTAGACAAGTTACGGGAGGGCTATGTTGAGGTATGTGATAGTGATACAATAGTCTAGTAAAGTTAGCATGGTTTAGAAGTTAGAATTTAGTTCTTTAGGAGGTTTCTTTGGTATTATGTTGTTGGGATGCTTTAATATAAGGTTCCTGTTTTGGAACTTAGAAGCTTTTTACCTTGAATTATTGCTAAGCTAGAGTTGTCAAATATCGATTATAGTGGTGGCGCTAGCTCACAGCGGAATTTTAACAAATTGCCATTGTTCTGCCGCGATACACTATTTTCTGCCATCTGTGATTGACAAACTGCTAAAAGGTCACTTGTGTGATTAAAGCTATTTAGAAGTCTACACTATCTTCTAGGGTATCATTCAAGGATTCTCCATGGAAACACTTATCACACATTTCTTATACCTTTCTAAATTCTAAAGGTTTATTCTGTTATGCTAATCTTTTAGGCTGACTTTATGAGCATTTGTATTTTAGATAATTGTTGCAATGCGGACATTATATCAGAAGTGCAAATTGGTGCATGGTGACCTCAGTGAATATAATATACTCTATTATGAGGTAAATACTCCTTTGGATGTTTATATTTTAAAGTCCGAGTGTCTCTCTATAAATTGTTTACTTATTTGTTCTTTATTTATCAGGGTCACTTGTATATTATTGATGTTTCTCAAGCGGTTGACCCTGACCATCCTCATGCTCTTGATTTTCTGCGTGAAGACTGTATTCATGTATCCGTAAGTACTCCTAGGCACTAGCTGTAAATTACATATCTCTTGTCCTCTTCCTCATGTGTAGGGCTAATAAGGAAAAAAATGTGATTGAGTACTTGTTTTACTTGCAGGATTTCTTTAAAAAACACGGCGTAGGTGTCATGACAATAAGAGAACTTTTTGAATTTATTGTTGATGCATCGATTTCTGATGATGCTGTAGATAGCTATTTGGAAAAGGTATTTGTCATTGGTATGTGATTGTTTTCATTCTCGGAACAACTTCAAACATATTTTTATAGTCTTAAATTTTTTCCAGGTGCAACAAAAAATTTTGGCCAGAGGAGATGTATCTGCAGAGGATGAGATTGCAGACTCGGTATTTGCGCAGGTAACTTGCCTTACTAGGTCGCTTTTTGTTTGAATGTGAAGGGAAATGCAAGAAAATTAAGGAAACACTGAAGAAATTAATTTAGGAAGTATATCTATAGATATTTGTATTGTTGTCGCGAAGATCTAAACATGGAAAGCTTATTTATACTTCTAGAAGCTTTTAGAAGGTATACAAAAAAAAAATGCTTTAAGCAGAAAGGAATAGCAAACTATGGAGATCAAGTCTCTCAGGATACAGGAACTAGAACACAACAATTAATTAAGACACACTATGATGCAACAATTATAAGCAACGTTGTGAAAATCGAGATTCTACCTAGGATCGGGAGGGGGTTGAGAGATTGTAACTCGAGGATTGCATCATGGATCATAAGATCCTACCATAGGGAAAAGTTATATGTATGTGCATATTAAGTTCATAGATAACTCAAAAGACAGAGTTCATAACCATAGTTATAGAAGTAAAGTTCATAAATAACCATAGAAGGAGGAGTCGCAGGTGGCAGCTCAAAGAACTGATGGAAGAATAAGGGCGGGAGGGAACAAAGGTTGTGCAAGAGAGAACAGAGGTCGCCGGTGCTGTGGATTGTTGAATGACTGACCTAATAAGTTTTTGTTTTTCAAAAACCTGGTCATTTCAGGAAAACCCGACCCAGATATCAAAACAATCCCATTTTTGCGTCTTTCCGCCCTCTTCAATCCCAAGGGCATGCTGGAAAGATTGCGATTGTACCCACAGTGAATTCCATGTGTTACACAGCAGAGTGGGGGGGTATCGACTCGTGCAATCCCAAATCATGATTGAGATTTTAATAATATTGACTCCTTGAGTATAAGCATAACAACTATTGTAACACTTCTATGTGCTAACAACTGATTCTTCTAAATCTAAGCATTCTCATTTTAGTATGATATTACTGCAATTGTTTATTATTAATATATATGAGAATAAATCATAAAAACGTAGAATTCATACTTCATTTAACCCTCCAAGTTCATTACTTCTTTCTAAAACAGTATGAGCTTGATTTTGATAATTTTTTCAATGTATTTTGAACAACTAAAAGCACTAGTCATATTGGTGTATTTAGCACATTGATTTTTTTCTCTCCATTCAGACATGTTTATTTTCTTGAATGCTTTACAGTCTTACATTCCAAAGACGCTAGTCGATGTTAAGAATGTTGAGGAGGATGTGCAACGTATAACAAGCGGCAAAGAAACTGGGGATTTGATTTATCAGACAATTACTGGACTTAAACACGCACTCACAATAACAGAACCTTCCCTGCAAAATGGTCAGCAAAAGCCGAAATCAAATACTACAGAAGATTCCCATGTCGTCTCTGATGGTAAATCTAACCTCTTAGAAGGTGGTGCTGAGTCTCAACCCGGTGAGGACAAAGAAGATAACATAAGCGATTCTGAAGAGATTTCATCTTCTGAAAGTGATTCTGATGCTCCGCTTGATAAGAAAGTTGCTAGAAAAGAAGCTAGGAAAGAAAATAAAAAGAAAGTGAAAGAGGAGAAAAGAGAGGCCCGGAAAACTAAACTCCCCAAGGCTGTGAAGAAAAGAAAGAAGAAATTGTCTAAGGCCCAAAAGACCAGATAGACACTAGTTATTTGTTATGGCCATCTGAGTGTAGGTTTTGAATTCTTAGATAAAAGTTTTAAATTTTAATACAGTCAAAGATATGGAAAAAATAGTGATTTTGTTTTCTAAGCATATATAAGGAGATGTTGAAATTAGTTTTGTTTATCTTTCAAGTTTGGTGTGTTATTCAATTTTTATGCAGACTTCCTCTGTATGATCAAATTGGTGTTGATTTAGATTATTTTTTAAGCATTGTGAACAAAACCACTTAATAATTTTGTTGGAAAAGATAACCTCACAATGAAAACATGTACTAGGGCATTGAACCCCCTTATAGCTCAAACGACAATTGCGACAACAACGCTGCATCTGAGTTTCCAACAACATCCAAGAATAATCAAAGGCATAAATGGCTTTTATACTTTTCCACATAAAGCTTGGATTGTGGCCTAGCCTTGGTCTGCATCCAAGAGGAACCTCATTTGGGTGATGCTGATGTATTAAACTGTGTGCGTTCACACAAATTATTATACAGTCGAATATGAAAAAGAAAGTCACGATCAGAAGCACATACGAAAGACGTCATGAAACACAAATGTATATAATTATGCATTGAACAATGTAATCTGAATCACACAAAACAATGACAAGTAGAGTGATGCATATAAGAAAATATTTAGCCATTTTAAAAGTATTGATAAATATTCTGAGAATGATGTGAAAATTATGAATGAAGGTGAAATATTTATAGAATGAATTTTGTAAAGTGTCAGTTACTGTTGTCGTTACTGTTACCGTTGATTATATTGTTTATGACCGTTGGTCAATGAGTAAAATACTTTAATTGTGTTCCACCATCTAAGCTTCTGATAATTTTACTGCTCATTACCGTTGGATAGTGAGCAAAAAAAGCATTGGGTGTTTTCCAAAACATACAACTAACCAACTATTTAGATGGCTTAATAGTACTCGAAAATTTAAAAAACCACACATTAATATCAAATCAATATTAAAATATATCAAAGATGAATTAAGATGGATTTGGATTAAGGTATATGACATGCATCAAGGTAAAAAGAGCGTAACAACAAAGAGAGTTTAACAACTAACATAATATGACAAACTTTTAATTGAAAACCACAAATATATTACAACAAATACACATAAAGAACCAATTCATTGGTCACATAATTTTATTTAATGCATTGCACAACTTTAGACCCTATTGTTTTTGCTACTCCTACTATATTGTGGGATTCAGTATTCAAAAGACTCTTACTGTGATCCTCTCAAATTGTCCCAAGAGTTCCCTGCAAAGCAGTCCTGAAATTGGTTTAGCTTCTTAGCACATTGTAAACCCCATCTCACACCTATGGCTTGGCAAATAACAGACGCCAGCGTCATTTGCTCTCTTCTGTATTATTATAATACTTTACTTCAAGGAATATTGGTCCATAAATTAAGCCACATGGTCACTCAATTGAGAGGAAACCCAGATGAGCTTAGTCATTTGGCAATGCATTAAAAAAAAAAACTCCTACAGTACCCATAATTTACTGAATGCAACACAGTAATGCTGTTGCTAACTCTCCATCTACTCCCTTTGCTTAGCCACCTCAAGTGTATTTTAATTCGCGTATTGACTAAATTGAATCTTTGAGTCTATTATAAGAATTTCAATGTTAGTTTTTGTTTTATTTTTTCATTAACACAAATCTTGGGCATATTGCCATCTATGCAGAAGTTGATAATTCTGGTGCACACAAGAGTGTACTACCAAATGGAAATTTAAGGGTTAAAGTAGAGCATTAAGTGAAATGTTATACTTCTAATGCATTTGGTTTTCTATAATTGGTAGCATGGAACTGTCAATATGTCTCTTTTTTTTTGGCTTTTAGCACTGCTTCCGAACCCAACACTGATATTGATACGACACATAGCCACCAATAACAGTTTAGAAAATTAAAAGTTGTTGTGATGATAAATATTACTCCCTCCGTCCTATAAATAGATGACCTATTTGACAATGTGCATTATTGTCTATTGACCTGATATACTTTAACCATATTGTTTTTACTAATATACAAAGATAAACAATATCATAAAAGATGTTGGTTTTGTCTCGATAAATATTTTTAAAATATTAAATTTTCATATTTTTTCTACGAGAGGATTAAGATATTAAAGATAAAAAATATGAATTGTATTAAACACAATTTCACCCAATTGTTGTCACTCCTCAATTAAAGGGGACCAAAAACATTAAAATGTTTTTTTAAAGAAATAAACTTATATCATTTTGTTAATCAAAATGTGTTTAATACAATTTAGTATATCAACCAGAATTCAGAAACTAACTCGTAATGGAATTGCCTTATCTAACTTATGGACTGTCTCATTTGTTTGTTTACGCACAAACTCAACACTAGAGTCACATAATACTAGCAGTCGAAGACGTTGAATAAGTTATCTTTCATTATTCTTTTCATTTCATGTTTTTATTTTTCCTTAAAGGGCTAACATAACAATTCTTAATTACCAATAATACATTAAACTATTATTATGTAAATCTTAATCTTTTAGTATCTTTAACCAATTCAAGTCACAACTTCAACTACTTTCATTTGTGTCCATTTATAATGGTGTAATTATAAACTACCTTTGTTTTCCTTCCCGTTTCATCTAACAAAACAAAAGAATATAAGTTTATTATCCTTCCTCAAAAAAAAAAAAAAGTTTATTATCCTCTCTCAATAAAAATCAATCTTCACTTTTGTTGCTTTTAAATGTAAAGTCAATCTTATGGTTTGTTGAACAATGCTTATAACATGTGCTCTTAGAATGCATGTTAAGAAATTCAAACGGACAAGTTGTGTTGATTTTTTATTTTTTTTAATTTTTAAATAATTAAATTAACAACTTCCAATACAATAGTTTTATATTGGTTATCTAACAGGTGATCTAAAAACATTTGTTCCCGTTAGTCTTTATTGTAAAGTGAACCACCGCTTGAATATCACTAACGTTTCTGTTGACTTCATAATCGTATTGTATTTATTTTATTTGTTATGAAAGAAAAAGAAAAGTGACGTTTCAGTTGACTTCGTAATCGTATTGTAATTATTTTATTTGTTATGAATGAAAAAGAAAAGAAAAAGAAAAGAAAAAAAAATTGGGGCAAATTTAAATTAAAAGTTATGCTCATAAATGGATTTAAATGATTGATTTATTATATCCTAACTTGGGGTCAATGCTTACTTCATAGTATACACAATTATACCAAAAAATAGTAAATGCACATAAATTTAACCTATAAATCCAAGAGTGAAGGAAGGAGTATAGTCACAACTTAGTAAAGGAGAGAAGAATAGACACTCAAGAGGGTTCTCAAATGGCATATGAAGTCAATAACAAGCAAGTGATGCCGAACAATGGTGACTTGCCCGAACTTGTCATAAGGGAAATTCTTGTGTATCTTCCTATAAAGTCTCTATTTAGGTTCAAAAGTGTCTCCAAGCAATGGAATAATTTGATTTCAGATCCTTTTTTTGCTCGTTGCTATAGTTGTCGGTGTGATCACCCTCACAAGGCAACCTTATGGGCCATACACTACAATGATAATAGATGAGAATCACATCTCCTACTTTGTTTTTGGATGGGACCACCTATAACAACCTAAATTATTAATTAATTTGCAATTGTTCTTGATTAGTAGCGTCTTTTTTTTCTTTCTTTTCAAATAAGCTAGTGGCTATAATCGCACCCTACAAGTGTGAAGAAATAGGACGAATGGGGTTCCAATTCTGATCCATACATTCCATCGTTAATAGAGTTATCGATGGTTTATCGAGGATTCGAACTCCCACCTCTGCATATAATATGTATTGTCTCTAGTAATGAAACTAAGTTCATAGGGCAAAATAATATTATGCATTTTACTAATATCAACATTTTCGTTTTAGTCCCTATAAAATTTTCAATCATCATTTTTTTCTCCATTTTTAAGTAAACTCGTGTGTAGTCTTTGTACTTTCTAACAAAATTGTGCGTAAATGTGTAGAATATTATAAAAGCCCCTCCCAAGAAACATTAGAATTTTGACAAAATATGAATTAAAAATGAATTTTTAACGGCTAAAAGTATAAATATTTATATTTAATTCATGTTTTGTTAAAAAATTCTTTTTTTTTTAGAGATTCTTATAATATGGTAAAATTTTCTGCAAAATTTTATTCAAAAATAGTATTCTACACGTGAGTTTACTTGAAAGGAGGGATCAAAAGTGAAGATAGATAACTTTTGAAGGACTAAAAATTGAAGAAATTTTTTAAAAGGACTAAAACAAAAAATTAGTATATTTATAGGGACCAAAACCATATTTAACCTAAATGCAAATATCTAATTATGAATAATGTCAATTATCATTTTTTTCTTCATTTTTATGCAAAGTCAATGGATCGCTAGTCAAACTACTGATTTTTTATTGTTATTATTAAAAATAAGATATTTATTCATTTAAATCGGTATATCACATCGAAAACAATACAAATTGTGCATTGCTAAAATTGAAAATGATGAATTTGCGAACAAACAAATACCTAAGTAACTTGAATGATTTTCTAATTGAACAATTAAAATAAATTGTATTTAATTAAAACAATAGACGTATGTTAACAGCTGTATAATAAACTACAAAGGGTAACTTCTTAGCATATTATTTTTGTCACCCATTACAATTCAACCTGATTCAATAGATTAGTCTTTACAGTTACACGTAGATAATACTCACACACAACAAAAATAATGTAAAAATGTAATTACACAAATACTAGCCTGTAGCCAGAAAACAAAAGGACATTTACCAAACAAAATCTAGACCCTACTATTATTGCTACCCCCATTAGATTGTGTGCTTAGTTATTAAAAGACTCTTATTGTGAACCACTGTGGTCCTCTCAAATTGTCCCAAGAGTGCCCTAACATGCAAGGAAGTTGAACATGCAGGATAAGCATGGAAGGAATAGACCTCATGCTACTCAACTCTAAGTCTTGATAATATATCTGCACATTGCACAAGCATCACCTCCCTGAGAGAATGAACCAAATATAGGGACCAAATTTAAGATTTTGCAATCTTCTTTTAATGTCACGTGAACATTTCAAAAAGTCCAAGAGGCTGCATGAACCTCAACTAGGTTTATGCAGCCTTGAAGATCCAACTTTTCAAGATTTGGACTTCCAGTGAAATCTGGTGTTTGATGTAGATATTTGGAAATTCTCATATTGGTCTTCAAATACCCGCAAAAGTGAATTTCCTCAGATTCTGTCCTTAAAAGTGCACACATGTTGTTTATCCTTGAATCAATTCCAACCAGTTTACAGTCATAGTGGGACAATTTGGGTTGTAACCTTTTCCATACCTCTGCGAAAAATTCTCCAACAGGTTCTGTTTCAAGTCTATAACGAAAATTTTAAATGATTAAACTAATATTTAACATGAATAATCATAAAGGAACAAAATGATCATGAGTGAAGAACTATTTTGATTATGGCTTCATTCTATATCTGTGTTGTATAGCATCTTACTTTTGGCAATACTTTTATATTACTACTTGATTAATAAGGTTATGTTAATTATATTTCTTGTCTTAAAATTTTAAAACAAGTATCCCCAAAAGGATTTTGTGCCGCTTCTGATAACCCTCTTGTTGAATGAGAATCAGGAATTGAGAGAAAAATTAATCATTTCTTAGTTTTAAATTGTGTAATCTGACACAAAAAGTTATTGCACAAGTATATAACTAGAAGTTGCGTGGCCAAGAGGGATCCTGTAGGGAATCAAGGGCCACTAAGATTATGGCCATCGTGGCCACGTTGCTGGGACTTATGAAAAATGTTAAGCTTAATCGGTTGACCTTACCTACGTGGTATCGCAGCCTATGGCGACCAAGAGGCTCAGTATACTCAGCATGTGACTTCAGTACGGTCCACAGTCCTTCAAGCAATGAACCTAATAGACAAAGCAGTTCGCCATCCCTATCTCACGAATGACTTGTACATTCCAACAACCAAGTTAGCTACAGGTAGTAAGTTAGAGGCCAATAGTTCATGGACAAAAATGAGATTATTTTGATCTTATTATCTGCATGATATAATAAAAGCTACTGATAAGTTTATAACAAATAGAAGAGAGTACTAAAAGCAATCGCTCTGTAGTGCAGTCAGATGTAGACTGTTAAATTAAGAGGAATTTCTCTCGCTCTTAATTTAACAGCCTAACACTCCAAAGCTGGCTGTCGATGATCTATTTGTAACATTGTGCCAACTTGACAAATTATGGGTGGTTATGGTTAAAATATCTATAATTGATTTTCTCACTTGACTAATTACTCACTTTAAAGTTGTCCATATGTTCTAACAATATCAAATAGAATAGGGATATAATAAAACTTACTGAAGCCTTGGAGCTCGAGCAGACAGGTCTTCAACCTCTTTCAAGGCCTCCCTCCACTTCCGAGCCTTTTTGTTGTCATCTCCAAACCTTTTCGCAATGCTTAGCAAAATTAAGTAGCTCGAGGATGTTAAGTAGAAGACAGGGCAAACATAACGACTGAATTGGATTTGAAATCAGAGGATGTTAAGTAGCTCGTACAAGCACTACGCAAAGAAGTGGAGTCAGGAGACAAAACCACCATGACAGAAAACTTCCCCTCTCTTAAGTTTTCTGTCAGTCCGTGAAAACTGTTAAGCCGCTTCCTTTAAATGTTGTGTAGAGGTGATCAGTGAATTTGTTGCATGTTTCTTCTTCTCTTAAACTAAAGAGCACTTGAAATTTCCACGACGGAGAAGTGCTTGCCACGGCCATAGGAAGGACTAACGAGCAATCAGAATTCACGACAATTTCTTCTCTGCTCGCACTAGTTTTCTTTTCTGCATAAACACACAACATTTATCTGCTATCTTTGTTTGCTGGTTTACAATTACATAATCAGTTGGGAATTTCAACTACTATACAAATGAACATTTATTAAGAAAATGAGAACTACTATTCATCGCGATAAACACACTCACAAAGGACTCACGATTTCTAGGCAATCACTTAAAATTTCTTCTAGCCGGAAAACATGATGCTAGTTAGCATTACTTATTTTGCCATGTTATCAGTCCCTTCACGATGCTTTCACAATCCCGTTTCTCGCGAAATACATCATTTTCCTAAGAATATTAATTCCTTTGTAATTGCAGAGCTAAAATCATCAGATTACTCCCCTAATCATAAAAATTTATGTCACTTTCCATAAACATTACTACTAATTTCTTTGCATACATACAAATAACTCTTCCACCAAAAAATAAATGCATGTATTGAGTCAGAAGCATTTTTATATATAAAATCTAAACTGAAAGCGAGAGTTACATACATCAGAATAGAAACAACCTTTTAGTCCCACATCGTTTGAAACAAGCACAACTCAAATGTTTATATAACGTACACATAGAGCACCGGACACGACCTTACTTGAACAGGATCTGTTCTATAGGATCGTACTACTGTGTCCTTGATTTCTAAGGAGACAGGAACATATGTCTGGATGATGAATGACAACCGTGCGATCAGAGCGTGATTAATGGCTGAGATGATTCTCATGTTGAGACATCATCATGTGCTGTAGATGATCGTTCTCAGACACATGCTGTCTGGGGTGGTTGCATGGTGTTCTTACAGACCAATTTTTTGTTTGTTTGTTTTGTTTTGCAATAAATAACAATATTTGATTTACCTTTGCTTCCAGAAGAACTGGGTTGAGCTTCTCTTTGTTTTGGAGAGGATAATGAGTCATGACTCATGTCCCCTTCCTCCCTCTACTCAAATATAAGTTGATCATTTAGCTTCCTCCTTCGAAGCATAGATAATTTAGTTTACTACTAAAAGAAAACCATTCATGCAGTGCAAATTTGAGTGAGAAAACGAAGCGTTTAGAAATGGATCAGAGAGATTTTGTTGTATCTTTTTTTGGTTAAGGTCGTGGTGTTGCCACGTAAATAACCATGTTCAAGCCAGGGAAGTAACAATCTTTAAAACTGTGACACGTTTTTGAATTATTATTATCAAGCTTAAACACCTTTTATCCTTTATCTTTAATTTTAGGTTCATATTGATCTCTTATTTAAAAAAAGTTGTAAATACATTCTTTTATTTGTTTAATTGACATTATGTTAGTCATTTTCATTCATCAAAAGCTAAGAACATCAACTGAGGTATACATGACATGTAAGTAAGCATTCTCTTCTTCCGACTTTACCAATTCTCTTATAAATTAAAATTAGGGTTCATTGGAACCCATTTATCCTCAAATTCTTTACCCCAAATTAGAGATTGAAACCAATTTTCTTCTCCTTTGAGCTAACATGTCAAATTCACAAATCAACTTTCTTTTCGAAATCTTTGAACAATGGTGCAAATGATGGATCTAACACAAATTCACATGGATCTCGTACATAAAAACCACGAATTCTCATTAAAATAACTAATGTGGTACCAATTAAACAAAAATAAATGAACTATCTGCATATTTTTTTTAACAAGGGATCAATATGAACCCCAAAATAAATATAAGAGATCAAAAAGGTGTTTAAGCCTTATTATTATTAGGTTCATTTTTATATTTATTCCTACAAAAAGAGGTTACTTGAGTTTTGGTCTTTGAATTCGTTAATCCTTTTAAATTTGTACAGCAAATATTAATCATTTGACTTTGAATTCCTTAACCCATTTAATTTTCCGACTTTCAAATTGAGGTGATAACATTTTTTTTTTTTGAACGGGCCAGTGATTAGGGGATTTGCCTTTAAGAGATAGGTTTCGGAGGTTGTTTGATTTGTCTGAAAATAAGTTGCTGACGGTTGCAGACATGTTTACTTTAGGACGATGAGGCGTGGAAGTGGCGTCGTAGGTTGTTGGCAAGGGTGGAGGAGTTGGTAGAGGAGTGTAGAATTTTAGTTTAAAATGTGTCATTGTAGGTTGATAATGCGGATTACTGGTATTGGAATCTAGACCCGTTAGCAGGGTAGTCAGTTCATGGCGCGTACCGTTTCCTTACTAGTTAGAAACCACACCATTTTCAGCAGTGTTAGACTTCACGTGGCATATAGACGTCCCTCTATAAGTGTCTTTGTTTGCCTGACGACTTTTCAGAAATAGATTACCCACAAAGGATAATCTGGCATAATCTCTTCCCACTCTCAACTTTGTGTAAGCGGTTGTTGGACTCATGAATCAGCAAACCATTTTTTCTTGACGTGTAATTTTTTCAGTTCTCTTTGGCATCTCGTTCGTAGTTGGCTTGAGATTTATTAGTTGATCCATCTGAAATTGTGGACCATTTTGTACAGTTAGATAACTTGAAAGCTTTTTCAAATTCGCAGTGGTCTATAATGCACTTAATTTGGTTCTCTTGTGCATGCTTTGTTTGAAAAGATTGTAACAACATGATTTTTAATAATAAAGTAAGCTTTAATTATCACCTATTGGACAAAATTAAGTTAATTTCTTACGGTTGGTTGAAGGCAAAATTTACTTATATTGCTATTGACTATTATGGTTGGTGTCGAAGCCCTTTTATTTATGTAGGCATATGTTAAATTCTGTTTTTTGGGTTTTATTTCAATTGTTACTCTTGTAAGACTTTGGTGTTCTACTCTGGTAAGTCTAGTGCTAGATAAAATGATGTTTTGTGTTAATATATTCCATTTTGGTTTGTTAAAAATAAAATATATATTTAGTGTATTTTGTGATGACATTTGTATTTATGAACAATTTAAAATAATAATAAACAATTAGTTTAATCCTTAAATTACTAATAACCAATTTAATCCATCTATAAACTATTAAGATCACCTAAAAGGTCTTAAAACTATTCTCACGTCCTACATCTTTCGATTACCAAAATTGGTTGTTGCTTTCATAGTTTAAAGATTAAATTGATGCCTATCATGATTAGTGGCAACATCCGCTTCCATGTACGGGTGTTCACTTGTTATTTATTTTATCTGTTTTGGTGGTGTCTCTCTGTTCACGACACCTGACTTTTGTAATCTTTGAGCGGTGTTTTTCCTTAGCACACCTTGTGTAGGGATTTGCACCGTTGTTGTTAATATATATCATTTTGGTTTGTGAAAAAAAAGACTAAATTGATGCATTTTTATAATTTTAAGACCTTTTAGTTGATTTAAATAGTTTAGAGATTAAATCGATGAGAGAGTAATGATTTTGGTATGAAATTAACCGCTTATTCGACCTAAAATTAAGGACAAAAGATTATTTTTTTTTTTTGGTGGTGGCCGGAATTTGAACCTCACACCTTGCATATATTATACATTGTCCAAACTAACTAAGCTCACGAGGACAAGGATAAAAGGTTAAATAATTTGAAAGAGACTCGCTCAACAAAAATATAAAAGAATAAGATGACATTTCAAATTCTCAACGGACCTACCACATTTGCATAATAATAATATTACAATAAGCATATATACCAATAACCAGAGTACCACACCAATAATAATACTTCACACCTTCTAAACATATCTACATCATACAAGATGAAAACTACACATCAGTACACCACAATATTTTCAATCGCTTTATAACCGATCATAAACAAAGTTATGTGTGAATTGTGAAGGGAACAATTAACCGGACATTCTTTAACAAAAAAACAAAAATACAGCAGACAGATGAGGTTAACAATCACATGCTCCAAACACACATAATAAACTAAATAAACAAATGAATCCCAACACTAATGAGTAATTACAGTGCCGACCTACCAAAAAAATAATTACAATGCCGTCTCAATGCCACACTTGTCTTTTATTAGGAGTTTACTATGTCTCATTCTACATGTTTTTTTTATTAATCAAGCTATTAAAATATATTAAATATTTTTTCAATTAGAAATAAATAATATGATAGTTTCCTCAAAAAAAAGATAGAAAAATCAATTTTTTTCTCATTAAATGTAAATTTAAAAAAACAATATTAATTATTAATAAATTTAATATAATCAATGAAGTCTTACATTAACCGAAGAAGATAGTAATATATGAAGGGACTTGTTAACAAGTGTCCTTAAGACACTTGTTAAGGATTCAAAAATAAAAATAATTATTAAATTTTATGTATAAAAATTTACTTTTTAAAATTTCAATATGTTGAATGCATAATCCCCAAGACAAAGTTTCTTATTTAAATTTCTTAAAAATATAATAGAGTAAGATGACAAAGTTTCTTATTTAAACTTTTTAACAAGTTTCTTATTTAAAATATTTCAATAGATGTAAGTTCAGTGACAATAATTTGATTTTGTGATTTATGATTTAAATCTTACTTTAGATGGTTGTAAAATGAGATTTAAACCATAAATTACAAAATCAATATATATTGTCAATAATGCCATCGTTATTAACAATAATTTTCGTTTCTTCAATTTTCAAAAAATATTATCTAAAATAAAAATAAAGAATGGAAAAAAGTGCTTTAAAAAAAAGAAGGCTTAAATATTTGAAATTCCCTACAAATATGGCGTACTTAGTTTTTGGTCCCTATATTTTTTTTTAGAATATCTTTGCAAATTTTTTTGTTTTTTAAAAAGGTCATTGGACCTATTTGAAGTGTTAGGTGGCACTCTAGCGTTGACGTAACACTTGTTGATTGTATTTTTTGTAAGATAATACTGACATGACAAATCAATTAATTTAAAAATACCTTTATTTGTATGAAAAATACCCTTATTTTACGAGGACCAAAAGCCAAGTAAGGAATGGAAAAAATTTGCTTAAAAAAAGAATGAAATAAAAACATTGTTGAATGCTTTTTTTTTTTAGTATAATATCGTTGAATGTTTATTATTTTAGTATTAAATTAAATATAGTTTTTTGACCAAAAAGAATAAAGAATAATATTAAATTGTGTTGAATAACATGGAACTGAAATACCAACGAGAAAACGGCTCCATTGATTGAGCAGTTGTTTTGTGAAAGAAAATTCTTTCTTTCTTTCTCAACTCGCTTTCAGTTTCTTCACTTCTTTCTTCCCTCATCAACACGATACACCAAATTTCAATTTTCAATTTTCATTTCATATATAAACAACAACACCAACACCAACACCATCATTCTTCTCCAAATTCACCCCCTTCTTCTAATTGCACCTCCCACACAATGGCAGGTGCAAACAAACATTCCTCCACCTCTCGTCTCCTCCTTCTCTTAACCTTCCTCCCTCTCACCCTCGCCGCCTTCGCTTTCCTCCTCCAATGGCGCGGCGGCGTCACCGACCCCGTCACCCGCTGGTCACCCGATCAAAACCTCTTCCCCGGTATGTCAACCTCCGATCACATTCAACAACGATCACAATCTCGTTCACATTCCGATTGCTCTAGTCTTTTCGCCAATACTCATTCCCCTTCTTTTCCTTACTTTCGTGATTGGACTCTTGATTTCTCCTCCGATCTCTCCCCTAAGGTATCTATCAATATCATTCTCGTTTTCTTCATCACCCTTCGATCTATCTTTCATTTTTATATTCTTAAACCCTTTTCAGATTCAATTTTTGATTAATTCTTTATATTATTATAATCTTCCAATAGTTTTTGTTTTTATATTTAATTAAATTCTTCATCTTGGAATTGTGATTTTAGATTTTACCTGTCTCGTTATGAATTTGAATTTATTTCTCTGAGTTTGGTCCGGAGATAAGTAAAATATGACCAAGAATTATTGCTGACATGAATTGAAATAAATGGGGTTCTTTGGAATGATTTGTCTTTACGTGGAGCTTATTAACCACTTGAGTCTGAGCCCGATTACCTGGTTGATTTGAAATTGTTTTTTGTTATGTTGTAGATATGTATAACAACGAGTACTTCTGCGAGTTTGGAGCAGACACTGCCATGGATTTATTATCATAAAGTTATGGGAGTTTCAAGTTTTTTACTTTTTGTTGAAGGGAAAGCTGCGTCGCCTAATGTATCTAGAGTTTTAGAAACCATTCCGGTGAGTTGAATTGATTTTGATGTCAAATGGTTTATTTGACAATACTGTGTTATTAGTATTACCCAAGTTTTGATCTTTGATTAAAATGATGATTTTTTGTTAGGGGGTTAAAGTTATATATAGAACAAGAGAGTTAGAGGAGCAACAAGCTAAAAGGTACATGCCTTTTCTTTTGTTTTTTTTTTTCTCTCTTCAATTTAAAAGTTTTGTTTTTCCTTTGTTGAGCTGGTGACTGTTTTTTTACATTCGTAACCGTGTCCGTGCCTTTAGTTATAATGATTGGAATAAACTACTATAGTGTGGATTATTTATTTTTTTTTCTTTTGTTATTTGAATGAATAATGTTGAGTAGTTTAAGTATACTTCATTGCTAGTGTGCTTTTGCGGATTTAAAGTTCGACATGCATTCTGGATTTGGCTTGGTTTTACAATCCAAATTCCATAGACTGTGTCATGTTTTTTGTTTTTTAGTTCAGATCATTGGCAGAGGTTTGTGTTTTAATTGTCTAATAATAACCATGTTAGTGTTACATATGGATGGCAATGACTCTTACATTTTTTAATCGTGTGATAAATATCTGATCTTATCACAAGATTCTCATGTGTTTTTAGATATAGCCTTGATCATTAAAAATAATCTTATGGAAGTGAGCCTTGTTCTGTAGAGCAGTGGTAACTTTTCTAGTTGCAAAAAAATGTCTCACATTGGTGGGAGCCAAGTATTGTGAATTGCTCTCCTTTATATGAAATAAATTGGGATATAATCTGTGCATGTTAAACAGTGTACCAAACACGGCATCAGGTTAGTTTGAAGTATAAAATCCATTCTTTGGATTTTGTTTTACAGCGTAAGATATCGGACTTGGTAGGTTTTTGTAATTTAAATAAATAGTCATTCATACAAAGACACAGGATTTTAATATTATGTGCTAAATTTTTTTACCTCCCCATAATACCGCAAACTATTTTGATAGGTTGATCAATACCTTATTTGCACTTTGAATTTTGTTTTGTACCAGCCGTATATGGAACGAAACTTGGTTGTCAAGCTTCTTCTACAAACCTTGTAACTATGAGTTGTTTGTAAAGCAATCTTTGAACATGGAAATGGCTATTGTCATGGCAAGGGTATGGAATTTTATTTCTTTGATTTTTTTTATTATAATATACTAGCATATATCTTTTTAAAGTAATTTATCTTTCTAAGATCTTAGTGTTATTTTTATAATATTATTTTATTCAGGATTCTGGCATGGATTGGATCATCCATCTGGACACTGATGAACTGATACATCCAGCAGGAACACAGGAATACTCCATGAGGCAGTTGCTATCTGATGTGCCTGGAAATGTTGATATGGTTATTTTTCCAAATTATGTGAGTTCAGGAGTTTTATCTAACTGCGATCTTGTAGCCCCTTTGATATTCGTTGATAATTATTACTTAAAAGCTGGAATGTTATTTGCTTCAGGAAAGCAGTGTTGAGCGAGATGATATCGCGGAGCCTTTCAGCGAGGTATTTGCTTAAATAGATTTTCTTAGTTTTCTAACAGCTAATTTAACTATTACAAATTTAATTTCTTTTCTTTTTGGGTCCTACTGGATTATTAGCTGTTGCCTTTGTTGTGCCATATGTTTTGTTTGGAAAAATTAAGTATGTACCTAAATCTGAACATGAATTACTGATTTTGTTTAAAGGCTAACTCTTTGATATAATTAAAAAAAATTGCGTACAATTTTTGGACACAATTTAGATCGACTTGTGAAAGTGTATCTGCATAGGCATTCACACTCGAGAGTTCTGTACATGTTTTACAATGAAACTTTTAAACGATGTATAAGTGCAGAAACAAAGTATTTTTGGCTGACTTTACGCATTGTTTAGTATTTATGCTTCATTACAAGAGCCTTTTTATAATGTCTATGGAAGTCTGATGAGAGTTGAAATTGAAGTTAAGCTTGTTGGAATTATGTGATTCAGCCACTCAGAAACAAAAAAGTCATTGGAATATACTAATAAAAAGTATATAAACATAAACCAATCTGCTTCACACACATTTTCATACGAATTTCTGGTATTTGGTTGTAATCTTTGGATACAGCTATATTGTTGACAACCTTGTAAATGTGGCTGTGGTAGTTTCTAAGGTTTTCCTTTTTTCATTTATTTAAACCAAAAGTTGAAAGTGTCTATTTCGTAAAAGGCTAAAAGCCGTTGGTGCAGATCCAATTTTTAGTGTGTGTCGTAGCCTTTTTATTGTTATTTTTTGTTCTTTCAACTATTTTCTTTTTGAAAACCAAGTATATTTGATTACATATTTAACTTACAATGTTGTCATAGGTTTCAATGTTCAAGAAGAACTATGATCACCTTCCGAAGGATGTGTATTTTGGAAATTACAAAGATGCAACTCGTGGCAATCCAAATTATTTTCTTACTTATGGAAATGGGAAATCAGCTGCTAGGATTCAGGATCATCTCCGTCCTAATGGTGCACATAGATGGCACAACTATATGAAGACACCCAAGTATGTTGATAATGCACATTGTTAATTAATATGAGCATGTGTCTGACAATTATGTATGTGTCTATGTATGTATATTGACTACAGCTTTAGTTTACTATTTAGGGGAGATTTTATTGAATCTGTATGTATTTTGGAGTTTATGACTATGCCTAGTAGACCTAGGCTAATCATTCAAAAATTTATGGGTATGTTGGTTTCATATCATGCAAGTTAACATATGGTTTTTTTTCAAGTTTTCTGCTAACTGTTGATCTTATATTGAATGGTTTTTCCAATTTGCCGGTAATTGATGCTGTCCTGAGTAGGTTGTCTTTATTTCTAGGTGCCAACATTTAATTCCATGTCATTTTAAGTAAAATGTATAAATAGTGAAGAATGCATTGTTTTAATCCATATTTTACACTGATTTGTATGCCAAATCTTTTAACAGTGAGATCAAGTTGGAAGAAGCTGCTGTTTTGCATTACACTTATACCAAATTCTCTGATTTGACTTCAAGACGTGATCGGTGTGGCTGCAAACCTACAAAAGAAGATGTAAAAAGATGTTTCATGCTGGACTTTGACAGAGCTGTAAGTTATAGATTCCCTTTAATGCTCTCCTTGCTTCGATATCTAATTAATAATTACTACTAGCTTCTTGAAGTGTTGTTAGTACTTATCTTCTGCAGTTACATTCTCCTTTTCCAAATATCTTTACGTCTATCAGTTTTTGCATCTTAATGTTTGTGTTAGGCCTTGAACTCAGGTCTCCTGGTGAAATCAGAATGTAATTCATGTTTAGTTATGTTCTGTGCATGGTCGGTTATATGACATTCCCTCAGTTTTTTTCATTTCTTAACATTGTAATTAATATTTAGTTATTTCCTCGTACTAGTAATTCATTAAACACCGTCACCTCTTTTTTCCTTGAAGGCTAAACTGCAGACAATGGTGTTTTTTCATTGAGTTTTTGTTCTACACTTTCTAGTATATTGGGCTGTGAAGTTAGGAAAATTTACATTTTGGGTTTGTTTGTTAGGGGGACAGGGAATTTTTACATTGCAACTGTGTAAAAATATTTATAGTCTCTGACTACTTTGTTCTTTGTCTGATGTGTAGGCTTTCATCATTGCTTCAACTGCAACTGAGGAAGAAATGCTTCAATGGTAAGTTCAGAAGTATGAAAATAATTACTTCAAATTTTTTACTTAACTAAAGATATAATTTTTCCTGGAAGTGTTGAAATTATTAGTTTAACTTTTTGTTTCATACATGTCAGTGTGGTCGGTCCATACAGTCATAGTCTACTATTTTATGGAATTATATTCATTCTTAGGTGTTAGGTGTAATTTTTATCATGAGCTGCGTGTAGGAATGAATTGTAAATCTGTGTGGAGGAGCTCAGGTTGTTCCTAGATGATTCACCGGCAGATATTGCGATAAGTGAAAATTTGGTTCCCCAAATAAAGATTCTATTGGAACATCAATATTTTCAATACAACAACAACAACCAAACTTTATCCCGCTAAGTGGGGTCGGCTCAATATTTTACAAAATAAATAGAAAATAATATTAGATACATAGATGAAGAGTATATTTTAAAATGAAACAATCTCAAACATATTAAACTTGTGTGGCTCGTAGTCTATCCTAAAACCATTTGATAATTTTAAACATAATAGCAGCCTCCTTTACATTTTAATTTATAGCACGGCAAAAATGCATAAAAATTTGTCTTCAAGTCGGTTTTTTTTCTTCTTCTTTCATTTAGGTATCGTGAACGAATTGTGTGGACTGACAAAACACTAAACATGAAACTTATGAGGAAAGGCATCTTAACTCGCATTTATGCTCCCATGGTAAGTTCATTTGCCTCAAATGCTTTATGGTTTCTCTCCAAGCAATTAATACTGTTATCTGACATAGTTATTAGAGAACATCCTAACTTTTGCTCCATAAAATTACCTTTGTAGGCCATTATTCAAAGTTTGAGGGAAACTGGTGTTTTTAGCTCTGTGGTTGCAAAAGCTGCTCAGACAACAATATCAAAAGACAATTTTTTAAAATCTGTGGAGAGTAGCAATTCAACTAGGAATTCCAGATCAGAAGTGTTATCTTCTAGAAAAATTGATGCAGGTGGAGTATCCCAAGCGATTGCAAGAAGAATCTTGGAGGTTATAGATGATTCAATTCCCTCTGCAATCCCACCATTATCTCCACCCGACCATGACGGTGCTGATGCTGATACAGACTTCCTTACATCCTAATGACTGACTCCTTGCCATGGCTAGAGATTATTTTGAACATGGGTCTGATACTTGAATTCTGGAGATTTTTTTTAAAGAAAGATATTGATAGAAGCACTTCTGGCCGTCATGATGGCCATTCCTGTTTCAGGATTCATGGGGTTTTTCCCGATCATTACCCAAGCGCTTGTGTAAATTTCAGGTATAGACTGTAGGGTTAGTGTAGGAATTATACAAAGCAGACTTTTCTATCTGTTCATTATTCTTTTCCTATTTATTTTGGGCAGATTGGGTGCGATTGTAATGGTAGTGGCTTATTCTATTTTTGTTCACACACATTGAGAGAGGTCTGTTATACAGGTTGAGATTATCTCCCCCAGTTGGAGGAAGGAGAAATGATTTATACAATGAAAATTATGTTGTCAATTTTTGTCGGCATTTGAATTGACTTCATTACTTTAGTGCCCCGCATCCTAAGGGAAGTGAAAGAGTTTAGAATTAATGTCGGTGAGTCTTGTCAATGAAAAGATAGTTAGAGGTCTGAATTTTTACGTACTAAAACATGTCTATAAGATTATCCCAAAAAAAGGGTATTACTATTAGAGGGTATACGTACCACAAGCCTAGCTCAACTCGCATACCTACACTATTGTGATCCTTTCAATATTTGAAATAATCACTAGTTAGTCAACACATTAATGGACATTTAACATGGTTATCTTGGTTAGGTAATTAATGCCCAAGCCTATGAAGAGGCTTTAGAAGGAGATTGAGCGTTTGGGTAGTTTCTGAAATTTGGGGATACACTTAAACTATTTATTGATAGGATAAGTACTTGACTTGGAATTTTAATGCTCAAAACCGGACTCTAATCCCACCGTTTTCCCTCTATAAGTTTCCTTCATTTGAAGGCAATCTATTTGAGGCACTGGCATACACTTATCATGGATATTTTCATGTTGTGAAAGTGTAACTCTTTTCTGTTGGATCCAACATTCCAACCTCATTGGTTCTATTTGATTCGGTGTCATAAGAGAGAATTTGGTGGATTTGACTCCCCAATTCCCAAATATTTTTACTTTTTTATAGGTTCTATTTGATTTTATTAAATCTTATCCGACTAAACAAATAATAAATATACTAAAAATATTGATGTTGTTTTTTAACCTTATTCATTTTGAGTTTAAAATATCATCTCATTGAAAATCTCTGAATTTTTGGCAAACTTTTAATCAGATTAGATACCTTATCCAGATTAGTGATGATTGTAAGATCTATTATGTGCTTTTTTGAGACAAATTGACTTTACATCTTGATCAAATGCTAGAAATAAGACTTTGAGCAGAAAATTTGACATATTCAAAACTTTCACAGAAGAAAATGTTGAGCTTTTTAAGTAGCGGGCAACCAGAAATAAGACTCTCAAGAGCATTGGACTCGAACCTAACTTCTTCTATAAGCTAAGTTCAAGCAATCTTTTAAAGCCACAAATATTAGGTGGAATTGACAAGTTAAATCCGCTAAGTCTAAGGTAAGTCAATTTCTTACAAGAGAAGCTTAATATTGGATATGGCATTTGTTCATGACCTGAATCAAAGTTTACAAGCTCAAGATATTTAATGTCCCTCGTTGACAAAAAGCAAATCCACATATTGATGGATTCAATTGCGATATTGTAAATGGAACTCAGATTTATGAATCGAGTAAACTTATGTATCGGCCCATTGTGGCACAAAAGAACATATGTGATAGTTTTAGAAACCCTAAGGCCACGGTCATCAAAATACTTAAACTGGTCAATAAATTCTTCGACAAACCAAAGTTTGGGGATGAAGTCCACATATTTCTCCATTTTCTTGACAAAACACTAGTCCTAGCTAGGTCTTCCATTTTTAAGTGTTCTAGGATGCCATCAATGAAATTACATGGTAAGTCACTGATTCGATCAATGTGATCATCTTGTTTGACCTTCTTGTTGATGAGAGTCATAAGGGAACTAGAAATTCAAGCAAAAAGAGTAAATACTCGGAATAAGAGAGTAAAATAAAAGTACATTAATTGCATATTTGGATTTGTGGTGAATTTGTGAAAATCACGACAGCATGAGTTTGTCAAACCTACTGTGATTTCGAACATGCATAGTATCTGCACTTAGATTAGATCATCAGATAACCAAATAATGCCAGAGATAATTGAAAAAGTTCATTCCGACTTTAATAATACTAACCAACTACATCTCTGATAAGATGAATGAATGAATAAATTGGCATTGATAATTATAAAGTTTAGACTACGCCTCCTACTATTGCAATATATAATCCACACTCTGTTGTGACTAATATCTTGCCGTTAATTGCCAATAATATCGTGAAGATATTGTCATAACAACACATTATGCCTCCTGCTGTACATAATTTAGACTGACTTTATTATTAGGCAAATATATTTTGAATGATTAGCTATTGTATTTATGCCTTGTACTTGCGTGTAGCTATAAGAAAAGACTCGATGAAAATCATGACATTCCATCACAAATCAATCTTTGTTATGGTATCAAGAGCTTATGATGCATAATAGAATCTATCATGTCTAATAATCAAACATATAAAAGCCATACAAATATACAAATCGTCAAACACACAATGTCTAATATGTTCAACCCTAGTAATTTTCTATAAAATCTAACACTTAACAATTTTTTGATTCCATGAGAAGTTTAAAACCAAGTTGCATAAAACCATGCAATTCAGATAAACTGTTATTATAATCATAAATACATGAAAACATATGTTATGATATATTTGAATCAATCACAGCCATAATTGTCTAAAGATTCAATAGCAGATGCAATTTCTATGACAGGTGATAAACTTACTGCTCAAATAGTCCAGAACAACACCATATATGAATCTATTCCAGGAAAATAAAATAAAGCAAAGACACCAAGAAGAACTGTGGTGTTGAGAGATATAATCCAGTACACTCTCAATAATAGAACATAACGTGGGCTCTTTGTGATGCACGTCTCATCCATAACAGCTCTTCTGAAATGCTTAACAATATAGGTGCGTCTAATTTCGGATATTGAAGACCAACTTTAAAAGTAAGAGCCTCTAACGATGCTGCATTTGCAAGTATGAACTCTATCAAACTCATTGCATGCTGAGAGCAAGATCTAACGTCGATAGTCACTTTCTTAAGTTGACTGAGGCAACCACTAGTGCATTCTAACTCCTCTGAATCGTCGGCCTCCTCTGAATCGTCGGACTCTTGTGAAATATCTTCATCGTTGTAACACTGAATTATAAAAAAATAAAATAAAAAATAAAGAGTCAAAATACAACAATAAGAAAGAAGCTAAGAAGAGTAGATATTCATGTTCACCTCAAGTTCAACCAAGCTATGAGCACTTTCAAGTACACTAACAATATACAAAAGTTCTCCTCTATCACTCAAATTCAGACCATACAATTTCAAATGCTTTATGGAGCTGAACGAGCTTTTTAGCAGCTTGGGAGGAATGATATCTGCATACTGGATCTATGCATATAAAAAACAAAACTTTGAGATATGCACAAACAAACTAAGTGAAAAATAATAACTTTCAATATAAATATTGGATTGGACCATTAATGAAAAATTAACATTGCATCTCTTTTAAATGTACATAAAAGATCAAACCATGAGGCCAAGGGCTAGATAGAAGTGGTGATTAAAAAAAAATCAAATATAAATCAGAACAAGTCCATATATGTCAAAATAATATTTTGCTCTTTGTTTCATATCAAATCTACCAAACTAACATAGCTAGAATCTTACCCAACTGAAAAATAATAAATATAGAATTTAGAGTGTTGTTGTTTTCTAACCTTGTTATTGACAGGCGGATTGATAGAAATCCTCTGAATGTTTTTTGGCAAACTTTTGATCAAACCAGATACCCAAGCCCTAGTAGCTTAAAGTGTAAGATCAATCAGATTCTGTGCTTTCTCGAGACAAATTGACTTCATATTTTGATTAAATCCTATCAATAAAACTTTGAGAGTAGGAATAGCAAAATCAAAATATTCAAAATCTTCACATGATGCAATATGAAGACTTTTAAGTAACGGACAACCAGAAATAAGACTCTTGAGTGCACCGGGCTCGAATCTAACAAACACTAAGTGAAGTTCAAGCAATCTTTCAAACCCACAGAAATCAGGTGGAATTGACAAGTCAAATCCGAAAAACTTAAAGTAATTCAATTCCTTACAAGAGAGGACAATATATGGCATTTGATCGAGACACACTGCATATGAGTAGTTCACAAGCTCGAGATGTTTAATACCCATCCTTGACAAACATGGAATCCAAGTATTGAGGTGTTCAATTGTGATCTCGAATCTGTAGTCATAAGATATGAAAAGACCAAACTTATCTATCGGCCCTTCGTGTTGCTTGAGAACATCCGTGATAATTTTATAAGCTACTGGATCATCAAGATCCTCGTACTCTTCAAAAAAGTCATCACTAAACCAAAGTTGTGGGACTTTAGTCCACTTATACCTCCACTGTTTAGACAAAATACTAGTCCCAACTAGGTCTTTGATTAAGTGCGCCAGGATGCCGTCAATGGCATTGCATGGTAAGCCATTGATTCGATCAATGTGATCATCTTGACGTTGTTGGAAAGAGTCATAAGTGAACTACAAATTCAAGCAAGCAGAAGTGTAAATATTACGATCTGACTTCAAAATACTGATGCAACACAAGAAATATCAGAGGAGTCAATGCAAAATCTAACTTTTAATGCCCTAATAATAATAAATCATACTGATCAATACAAAATCTAACTTTGATGCCCTAAAAATATTAAATCATAGTGATCAAGTGACATTATTCTTGATGAAACACGTTGGTGCACTTAGAGGTGTCAATATCATGCGGCTTTGAAGTTTAGGCCCCAGCCCACATAGTAAGGGGGCTTGAAAATTCACAAGATTAAAAAACCCACATTCATGCAAGCCCACAAATAAAAAAATCAAAAGGCTCCAAAGCCCCAAAATTTCTATAAACTTTTTTTAAAAAACAAATTTTTTTTTACCGAAAAAAACTTTTCTTTTACCGGAAAAAACTTCTTTTACCGGAATTTTTTTTTTACCGGAAAAAAAACTTTTTTTTTACTTTTATAGTGTGGCTTTTTTAGGCCCACAAATAAATAGATTTTAGAGTGGGCTTGACCCCAAATATTTTGTTCAATTAAGGGCTTTAATTTAGTGGACTTCGTGAGGGCTTTTTTAAGTGGGCTTTGAAATTTGGGGCTCTATTGACATCTCTACTTGTGTAATACCTAAAAAAGATAGAGTCAAAATATGACAACGAAAATGAATCTAAGTAACATAGTATACTTTTGAGAGTATTCATGTTTCTCTTTCATTTAAATCCACATCATTCAATTTCAGATACTCTAAGGTGCTGAATGAGCATTTTAGCAGTGTGAGAGATATAATATCTACACACAAGATTGATGCAAACAAACAACAAAACAGTGAATATTGGGTTGCAAATCGATAAAAATTAAACATTTCCTTTGTAATAATAAATATACAATAAAAGAGTGGGATACAATCCGTAAAAGAGTAAGATATAGTCTTGTAAAAGATCAATATGTAAAATATTCAAAATTTTATGCATTATTTCAAATCAAATCTATCAAGCTAACATAATAAATATACTAAGATTAGTGATATTGTTTTCTAACCTTTTTGAAACTGAACCATGATCCCATAGATAGCTTCTGTCTATTTAGCAAACTTTTGATCAAACTAGCCACCCTTTAATGAATTGCGCCAAGTTAAAGATAATAAGATTATGTGCTTTCTTGAGACAAATTGACTTCACATCTTGATTAAATACTAGATATAAGACTTTAAGACTAGGAGCAGAGAAATTAACATATTCAAAACATTCGCAGTATAAAATGATGAGGTTTTCAAGTAACTGACAACCAAAAATAAGACTCTCAAGAGCAATTTACAAGTTAAATCCACCAAATTTAATGTAAGTCAATTCCTTACAAGAGAAGACAGGCTATGTCATTTGTTCAAGATATGTTTTGAATCCTAAGTTCATAAGCTCAAGATATGCCATGCCGCTCGTTGACAAAAACAGAATTCACGTGTTAATGTCTTCAAAATGCTAGTCCTAACTAGGTCTTCAATTTTCAAGTATTCTAGGATGCCATGAATAATCTTCAATAATGTTGATCATCTTGTTTGACCTTTTTGTTGATGATAGTCATAAGGGAACTAAAAGTTCAAATAAAAGAGTAAATATTTAGAATACAAGAGTAAACTAAAAGTAAATTAATTGCATATTTGGATTTGCCGAGGATTTGTGAAAATCACGGCACCATGATTTTGTCAAACCTATCGTGATTACAAGAATGCATAATATATTTGCACTCAATATTAGATAATCATATAACCAAATAGCACCAGAGATAATTGGAAAAGCTCATTCCAACTTTAACGCATAGTATCAAAACACTTAAAAAGAAACTGAGAGATAATTGAAAAAGTTCATTCCAATTTATTGATGGATTAAAATGAGGGTATAATTAAAAAAAAGTTGAAAAAAATCAAGTTCCTTGATAATTAACAATTGTAAAATATCAAATTCATTATTTATTCAACAAAAAAATGCAAAAGAGGTAAGTAAAAGCCATTCTTGTTCAAAAAAAATTAGTCCAGTAATTCAAAAACATCTGAAATCAGCCAACAAACAACCACAACAGAAAGTAAACGAGTCCATTCACAAACTATTACAAACAATGGCCACATAATACCAAACAAACAGAAAAATAAAATAAAAAATGTATTTTGAAATACCCACATTCACAAGTAGTACAAACAATACATTCACTTCACTGTCACCACATCTTCAAATACCCACATTCTCTTCATCAGTAAGAAGGAACTCAACATGTGCTCTTTGTGATGCTCGTTCCATCCGTAACAAGTCTTGTGAAATTTTATGTGCATCTAAACTCTTAGAACCAGGACAAACTTTAAAGGTAAGAGTCCTTAATGATGTAGAGTTTGCAAGTATGAACCGTATCAAACTCATTGCATGCTGAGAAATTCTATATGCTCGAACATGGATTTTCACCATCTGCAGATTATTAAGGCAATCACTACTGCATTCTAACTCCTCTGAATGATCCGACAATTGTACGGTAGAAACATCGATGTAACTCTGAATTGTAAAAATTGAAGTGTCAAAATACAACAATAAGAAATAAGCTAAGAAGCTTAGGTAATCATGTTTACCTGTATAACAAGTTCAACCAAGCCAAGAGCACATTGGAGTGCACTAACAATATGCAAAAGTTCTCCTCTATCATTGAAATTCACACCACCCAATTTCAGATACTTTATGGAGCTGAACGAGCTTTTTAGAAGCGTTGGAGGAATGATATTTGCATACTGCATCTATGCATATTAAAAAATAACTATGAGATATGCACAAACAAACTACACTTACAAGTGAAAAATAATAACTTTCAGCATAAATATTGGATTGGACCATCAATCAAAATTTAAACATTGCTTCTCTTTTAACTATATAAACCGCAAGGCCAAGCAAGATAGAAGATGTGAGGTAGAATCTTAACCTTGTAAAATCAAAATATTAGTGATGTTTTCTAACCTTGTAAAAACCGAGTCGTGCACTAATAGAAAGCCTTTGAATGTTTTTTGGCAAACTTTTGATCAAACCAAATACGCAGCCGTTAGTAGCTTTGAGTGTAAGATCAATCAGATTATTTGCTTTCTTGAGACAAATTGACTTCATATTTTGATTAAATTCTATCAATAAGACTTCAATAGTAGGAGGAGCAAAATCAAAATATTCAAAATCTTTACATAATACAATATGAAGATTTTTAAGTAACGGACAGCCAGAAATAAGACTCTCGAATGCACCGGGCTCGAATCTAACAAACAATAAGTGAAGTTCAAGCAATCTGTTAAACCCACAGAAGTCAGGTGGAATTGACAAGTCAAATCCGAAAAACTTAAAGTACGTCAATTCCTTACAAGGGAGAACAATATATGGCATTTGATCGGGATGTGTTGCGTAGTTCACAAGCTCGAGATGTTTAATATTCCTCTCTGACAAAATCGGAATCCACTTATCAAGGTGTTCAATTGTGTTCTCGAATTTGTAGTCATCAGATATGAAAAGACCAAACTTATCTATCGGCCCTTTGTGTTGCATGAGAACATCCGTGATAATTTTATAAGCTACTGGATCTTCGAGATCCTCGTACTCTTCAAAAAAGTCATCACTAAACCAAAGTCGTGGGACGAAAGTCCACTTATACCTCCACTGATTAGACAAAATACTAGTCCCAACTAGTTCTTTGATGTCCAAGTGTGATAGGATGCCGTCAATGACATTGCATGGTAAGTCACTGATTCGATCAATGTGATCCTCTTGATCAGAAAGAGTCATAAGTGAACTACAAATTCAAGCAAGCAGAAGCGTAAATATTACGATCTGACTTCAAAATACTGATGCAACACAAGAAATATCAGAGGAGTCGATGCAAAATCTAACTTTGAATGCCCTAATAATAACAAATCATAGTGATCAATCATGAATACAAAATCTAACTTTGATGCCCTAATAATATTAAATCATTGTGATCAAACACGTTGGTGCACTAATATAGTTATTATTGAATCATGCTTGGAAAACTAATGAGTAAATGAAAAAGTGGAGATTTGTGATATTTTGATGAAACCTTACTTACAGTTGAAAGCAGGACGGCTCCTGCGATCTCAGAGTCGCCGCTGCAATGCGCCGTTTCTCAAGTTTTGTCGAAATGTTCCAACACGTGTTTGTTTGCCGTTTATGTCTTTTTCTTACACAAAACAAAAATGTTTTGCCTAGGGTTTTTTTTTTGGACAAAAACATGATATATTGAATGGATCAAAGCCCAACAAGACCCATAGCAGAATGAAAATTGCTTTTCTGACACTAGAAATGTCCTAATAACACAAGTAAAATACCAATTTGCCCTCAATGGAAGTTAACTACCGTTCTCCTGTCCGGCAGCAGTTAACTGCTGCTGAGTACAACGGTAGTTAACTGTCGTTACTGCCAGCGGCAGTTAACTGATGTTGCGTGCCTAGTTCACATTTTTCCAGCAGCTTTGCTTTCTCCTTCTCCTTCCCTTTTATACGTACTATTTTGACCACGTTTTTTTTTCTTCCAATTTTCATCCAATTTCAAATTCATCAATTCTAAAACATATAAAAAGTAATAATAATATTAACATGATAAAAATAAAACGCAAGAAATAATTTAAAAGGTGTGTAAATGTCATAAAAATACGATAATTGATAACATGCAAAACACAACACTATTTCAACTCCTTTTGTGTGTAGTTTAGGCCTAGACTCGCTTGTTTTTGCCTTTGTTATGCTGGTTGTTTGGTTATGTTTTCAGGTACACAGCAATAGAGGCCTCCATGCGCAGAAACGGCGAAATTCGGCGAGAAAGCGAAGAAAAGAACAAGTCCTGAATTGTCAAGCTTCAGGGTGACGGCCGTCACACTCTGTGACGGGTTGACCGTCATCCTTCAACACGGGTTCGGGAGAATCAGTCTCCCCCATGATCTGAAGCAAAACTGCCCAGTTTCCCTCCCACACTCTCCACCTGCAGTGCACGATCAGAACACGTTGAAGAGCATTCTTGGCCTATAAATAGGTCCAAAGAAGAGAGAAAAAGGGTTGGAAATTTTTTAGAAAGCATTAGACTTACAGAAATAGTTTTCTTTGTAATCTGCAGTACTTTGTAGTTTCCATTTTTATTCAAAAACCAGTTACTAAGAACCTTCATCACTTGCAATTTTAAATTGAGAACTATTGTCATTTTACTTCCTCTGTTGCCGCAATTGACAAAGGCTTGCTTAATTCAATTCTTTCAGGTTCCTGTTTACTTGTTTTCTTTTCATTTACCTTGTCTTTCTTTTTCTTTGATTCGGTTATAATGCCCAGTATGAATAGCAGCTTAATTATGATTATTAGCATGTCTGAGTAGATTTTAGAAGTGTCCGAAATGTAGAAATTGTCGTACCAATGATATTCAGCTGAAAAGTATGATTGAATTTTATAGCAGGAATTATTTTTATGTCTGATTATTCAGTTTTTAAACGATGAATTTTTACAGTGAAAACTGAAAAAGCATGATATCTGTTTCGTATCGAAAGAACGAAACTCATATCTGTCCGTAGAATAATCAGGAATTATTTTAGCAATTCAGCGATAGCACTTGCTTAAAATAATTTTGACATTCTTAATTTTCAAAAACGCTATTTTAAACGCTGAGTCATGTACGCGAAAGCTGATGACTGTGGGTTTAAAATACGGATTCAGTATTGCGAAAGCATACTGATTTCTTTAAATTGAAATTATTCTAAAAATAACTTTTCAAACAAAACTAGATTATTTTGGAATGAAAAGAATTTTGACATTATAAGGCGAACACGCGAAAGCGGTCGAATAGATTATAAAGTCAGAATTCTATGTCGCGATCATGAAAGCGAAGCGACCGCCTTTTAATTTAATCCTTTTACGTGCGAAAATATTTTCCGTGCTATAAAAATAAACGCTACTCAGCTGGTATCAACGGTCGACGTAAACTATATTCCGGGCACTCATTTATTAATTAGTTAATCAAACCTTCTCAATTTCCTAGTTTTTTACCCACATAATTTAGAATCGCCTTAGATAAACAACGTAACAATTAATTACGGTACTTGGCATTGGTCTCTGTGGATTCGACAAACCTTTTATACTAAAACAGATATTTCCGTACACTTGCGGAGCTATCAATAATGCTACAAGGTACGAAACATGTCATAATAATACATCACCATCATCATAGTCAAAATGTACCCAAAAAAGAAAAAGCCTAATCAGAATCAACCCTGTTGCCTACGATGCCTCTACCCCCTGCGCTGCCTGGCAATCCTATACGTAAGGGCAGGGTGACCAGTACTGCCAATCCGAATCACCTCCTGAACAATCTTCTCTTTAGTCATCTCGCCGCTCCTGGCCACAATATTAACAACTATCTGCACCACATCCATGATGATCGTCAGTGTGTCAGGCATCTCTCTGGCATGCTCCTCCTCTATAATCTACTTCACATTCGCCGGCCTGGGAGAAGATCCTTCATCAGGTGGGAGAATACGAGGGTGAGAAACTTTGACATACCAAGCCATGTAGCCATGGTCATGATGCCATGCTCTCTGACACCTATGTACCCAATCAGGGTAGAACCACGCAGCGGGGTCTATAAACACAATGGTCAGCATCTCCTGAGGCATCTCAGCGACATCTGACGGATGTCTGGGAATGTCATGTACAAAGGCAAACTGCCTCTTAACCCGCTCAGGTAAATGACGGTACACCCTCTCATTCCCGCACATCAGCCATCCCGAGTAAGTGACAATAAGCTGAAAAGGGCGTATCTCTCTGTGATCTTCATATGTATGCCACCTCACATCATCCATCTCCAAGCGATCCAAGAGTAGGCAGTAATGGTGCACAGTTGTATGACCTCTGCTAGTAAGCCATCTCCCTGCACATGGTATGTCCGGCTTCCACTTCGTGTTTTTCTTCCTTAGGTACGGACCTGGCAAATGCTCCAAAATCTATCCATGCAACAAATAAATAATACAAAAAAAAATATTCGAGTTATATATTAAATAAATATAATACATTATAAAAACTTCAAAAAAATATTTAAATATAATCCTAAATAAATGTAGTCGACCTTAGAAAAAAAAAATCTAACATAATGATAAAAATTATAAAATAAATTCATAAATAAATGAAGATAAATATTAAATTATTACCATAAGAAGAGTCACACAACCAGCCATCGTATAGGTAAGCTAAGGTCATCTCACCCCATGACCACTTCCCAATCGCCTGCAAGTCCGTCACACGATCAAGATATACCAAGTCGATGTGTCTGTTCGTTTTGTTAGTGAACAACGCACTACCGACGAGATATAGAAGAAAACTCCTCACACACCACTGCCTCCTCCTATCGCTCTCCAGCATCTCCTCCCTTGACTGTGGGTCCTCCAGCCGTCTAGCCTTTATCAGGTGGGCTTCATAAAGCCGCTTCAGTGTGACATAACTAATATGAGCACCATACTCAGTCTTTGCCTCAACCCTAGCAGCAGCATCTGACATGCCCAACAACCTGGTCATTTGTGTAATCCCATGGTCCTGATCGACTACCACGTCATGGTCCAGCATGCGGCCCTGAATAGGAAGGTGGGGGAGATTATACACATCGTCAAAGTGATTGTCAAAGTGATCGTCATCTCCCTCACAGGTAGATGAAAACTACTGGTCTCCATGTACCACCTCTCGCAAAGAGCACGTATCATGGCATGGGTCACACTAGAATACCCGGTGTATATCAAACCATGTAGGTGATAGGTCCGCTAGTGCACGGAAATATCGGTTTTAGTATAAAAGATGTCGAATCCCACAGAGACCAATGTCAAGTACCGCTATCTATTGTCACGATGTCTATCTAAGGCGATGCTAATTAGTTTAGTTGCAAAATTGGAAAATAACTTTGTTTTTAATTAATTTTAATGACCAGAGCCCGGAATATAATTTGCGTCGACCGTGAATACTTGTTAAGTTATATTTTATTATTGTAACAGGACAATATTTTCGCGCGTAAAAAGGATTAAATTAAAGGGGTTGTCAGATTTCACTTGTTCGACACCGAATCTTGACTTTGTAATTTATTCAACCGCTTTCGTGCGTATGCCTTACAACGTCAAAACTCCGTTTGAAAAATAATCAATTTTTGCTTGAAAAGTTATTTTTAGTAGAAAACGAATTTAAAGGTATCGTCGGCTTTCGCTCGTCCATTACCAGATTTTAAGCTTATAACCAACAGCTTTCGCATGCACAGTCACAATTTTAAAATTACTTTTGGAAATTTATAATTTCTAAATTAATTAAAGAAAACGTTTTGGCTGAATTCTAAAATTAATTCCTAAATATTCTACGGACGGATACAAGTTTCAGTCTTTCGATATGAAACCAGTAACATGTTATTCCAGCTTTCGCTGTGAAATTCATCGTTAAAAAGTCAGAATTTTCAAGCTTAAAAATAATTCATGTTACAATTTCTAATAATACAACTAAACAGAGCACCATTGGCACGACGTTCACCATATTCCAGACTCTATAGAAATCTACTCAGAAATAGTAATTAAAACAAATACACTTTTATTCATAACATTCATCATCATTGAAACAGAGAATTAAAAGAACAAAATGAATGAGCAGAAACGAACCTGTTAATGATGGATACCTTAAACAAAAGAAAAGGCCACGGCAACAGAACAGAAACGCAGCAACGATATGAAACAACACAGAACAGCAACGCAGCAACAAAGAAGTAAATAACACGGCAGCAGCTGATTAATGATGCGGCCAGAAGCTATTCTTTGCAATTGGAATCGAGCACCAAACACCAACACAGTAACGCAAGCAACAATGAAAATATGTGGATTATATGGCACACGTACTTGGCAATAACAATTCTCAATAATAGTAGATATGGGCAGCAAAGTAAGGTAATGGAAATTGAAATATCATGTAGCAGCACGAGAATCAATTGAATTTGGATGACTAATAACAATAAGGAAACGGCAATTGAAATAAGAAAAGAATAATCACTATTGAATTAAAATTGCAAGGGAACAAAGGTTTTCGTATCAGCAAGCTATGAATGAAAAAGAAAACTAAAAAAACTTTGATTACAATAACGTGAAGAAAAAAAACTAGTTTCTATTTCACTAACTTTCTCTCTAAAAAGCTTGGTGTCTTCAACTGAGTCTTCCAGGTCTATTTATAGGCAAAAATTCTGCTTTGAAGTGTCGTGATCATGTCCCAAGTAGTGGAGAAAATGCAGGAAGTGGGCAAACTGCTTCTGAAAAGTGGGATGAATAATTCAACCCAACCCCATGACGGGTGTCACAGGGGGTGACAGTTTGCCGGTCATGGGTCTGACAATCACCTGGTCATGGGTCATGACGGCTGTCATGCCTGACGTTGACTTTCTCATCTGATTTCTTGACTTTCTGGTGACTTTGAACTTTCTTCCTTTTTTTTCCCGCTTTTTCAACAATTTGACGCACAGGGACCTTTAATCAACAGATACGTGAAATAGACACACAATACCAACATAACATTGCAAAAATCTATAAAATCGAGATCGAAAAATGTGAAAGTCGAGCTAAAATAATATTGCATTTTACGTGTTATCAGTAGGCCAGACGCCTCCACAGGATCCCAAAACCACCTCAAACTGTTCTCCAGCTTAGCAAGCTCTCTCACATTTCTCCCTGCATTTATACACTTATACTCCCCATCATTCCACATCCGAAAATCAAATGAATTAAGACATTGTCACTATAAATTTTAAAGAATTAAAACACTTACGCTACATTTTTTAAAAAATTTAAACACTTACGCTTCAAGTATTAATCACTTTAAAGCATTTAAATAATTTTAAAGAATTTAAACACTTAAATTATGATGGTTCACCCAAAGTGGGATCACCACGTGCCTCGCGTAGTCGGACAACAATATCGTGGTCTCAGGACCTTCGGGAAAGGGAGGCCCTACAACAGGGCAGGGCGGTATCAACGGAACACGACGACGTCGCCGAGTCTCGGGCTCAAGCTCACGCTCAGGCACAATATTATCTGCCTCAAGATAATCCGCCACAACATCCTCTGGCACCTCCTCATCCTCTGCCTCCTCCTCCTCTTGCGGCTGATAAAACATAGACTCCTCCTCCATCCGATCATATCCCTGAAATCCCTCTGCATACTCATACGTTTGTGTTGGATCAACCACCTGGGAGGAGTAATCCATCTGTGACTGTGAACCTGACGTCCCTACGTCCCAACGTCTCCGAGGCTTTGGAACATACGGGTTTTCAACCTCGAGCTCCTTTCGATTGCTATTTGTCATAGCAGGTTACCTTTGCGCACCCTACCCTCTCTAATACGTCGCTCCTGCACATCCTCCTCCCCAGCCATATATGTACAAAAACAAATTAAAAATAACATAAACACGTAGACAATGTATTTAGCCATTTCCTAAAAACTATATACTTTTACGGTAACACAACCTAAGGCATTGAACATACCATAAAAATCCAAGGAAGTAACATGTAACATATTACAAATTAAACTTAGGCATTTATGTAACATACCACATTATGTCATTCTTCAAACTTGTCAAAAAATGTAAAAATCCAAGCTTATAATCATTATAACATATATATATATATATATATATATACATTATAAAATTTAACATATTTGCAAAAAAAATTACACAAAAAAAGCAATATAATCTCAGTTAGACATTTCATCAAACACTTTATATGCATTCTAAATTAGTAGCACAATTAGTGTTATTTGAACATCTAAACAACTATTGTACCTAAACCTACTCTAAACATCAATGCCAACATAAACAATCCTAAAAACACTAACATTTTGCTAAAATTATGAAAATACAACCCTAAAAAACCTACATTGCATGTAAATAGGAAGAAAGGTACTTACTTGTGATTTACTTGAAGCAAATTGGATGATTTTCGTGCAAATGAAGGTTTGGGTGATTTTGGATTGAAAATGGAAGTGTTTTGCATGTAATACTGTAACCAGAAACTGAAGTTTCTACATTCATATCATAAACATTGCAACGGCAGTTAACTACCGCTGAAGCCAGCGGCAGTTAACTGCCGCCGGTTTGACAAACGGTAGTTAACTACCGTTGGGGGCAATTACGGATTTTCTATGTGTTATTATCAAGTTCTTGAAGTGAGAACAACAATTTTCTATTAGAATCATACTATAGTTCTAGCAAGGAGGTACAGTGGTACACAATCTATCCACGCCCCCTTTTTCTACTATGGTTGCAACATCTACCTCTTTTGTTTTTCTCAAAATGGAGAATGGGAAGTCAACATGTATAGAGACCTATTGTGGAATCTTAGGCAAATTAGGTTGAAGAGTGAAAATTTGGATGCAAGAGCTATAGAGACCTATTGTGGAATCTTAGGCAAATTAATATGACAACAAAAAGTCAGGATGAAGGAGCATCATAAACCTATTGTTGAATCTTAGGCAAATTAATATGACGACGGAATTATAAAAATACTGTCATGTGAATTTAACTCAGTTGATAGAACATTGCATAATATATGTAGGATCAAAATTCGAACATCGAATGCCCCACTTATTTACTTTAAAAGGTGAATTCAAATCAGTAGGCTATTTGACAATCTTTTTATTTATATATGAAAATACCCTTATTATGAAAAGATTATAAGACAATGTTGTTTTGGCGAAGAAATTGGGCGGGAATAGAGGTAAATTTGGATGGAAATTTTATGTATAGACTTAACAATTTTAATGTATAAAATAAGATAAGATTCAGTAATTGATTTATTCACCTAAAAATATAAAAGATGTAAATAAAAGACCATTCAAGAAAGGTTAACTAGTCCACTAATTTTTGTTAAAGGGCCACCGTGTAAATGTCCGGACAACACAAGGGTTTATGTGTATCCCTATTTTATCGGACACGAAATGGAATTGGCTTGTGTTGAAGGGACCAACACGCCCTCATTTAATCGTTGGGGTTCAATTTCACAAAGTAAACCCCAAACATTTTAAAAGAGTTTTGAATGTGATTTGTAAATTTGGTCAGACCCATGTGAATTTTAACATGTAAATTTTAACCCAATAAACAAAATGTGTTGAAAAATGTGCGATAAAATGTGTTGTTTGCACTCCTATTTTAAGAATTGCAAAAATAGGAGACTAAAATTTGCAAAATTAAAAAACGTGGAGACCAAAATATAAAACTTATCAAAAATTAAGGGGACAAAAACTTCTATTAAACCTCTAGAGTGTGTTTGGATGAGAGATTGTTTGAAGGTAGTGTAATGTTTTAAGAGAATTTAAATCTTTTTAGAAAAATTTCATTGTTCGAATGATTAATGTGGATAATTTTTAAAATGATAAAAATTTATGAATTCAAGTTAAATTTAGAGAATTTCAAACGACATCTAAAATCAAGAATTTCAAATTTCTTGCTTCATAATTTTTTTCAAAATTTGCAGCTTAGTCCTCATAATTTTCAAATTGACTCCTATAAATTTCAAAAAATTACTAATTGGCCCCGATATTTTAAAACATCACAATTTGGCCCTCAAAAATTTCAAAATTACAAAGTGGCCCCTAATTGTTTTTAACAATTTACAAATTGACCCTAATTTTTCAAGCTTGACCCAAAAACTAAAATTTACAAAAGTAACCCAAAATGTTAATAAATAGATTGTTTTTATTACTCTATCAAAAACATTTAGAAATGAAAACAATTCAATTGAATTGTCTAAAATTTTAGCTTCTTTACAAATTTTCAATTACTTCATTCAAACACCTTCTAATATTATTATTTGCAAATATCATCACTAAATTTTTGAGACCAATCAAAGTCACTCAAGTATTTTGTAAAGTTATGTCACTTGATCTTGATACCGCGTTACCCTTACATCCGAGTTGGGGGTGGGGTTGTTGGCTATATATATATATATATATATATAGGATTTTGCTAGAAGACACTCATGAAAGTGTCTTTTAGCAATTTACACCTTCATAAAAGGTGTCTTCTAGCAAAACCCATA
>Ga0315914_1000385_pt1 | contig 52791 bp, 39 predicted proteins | sample MpolenodulesMG_FD_203920 | JGI IMG/M metagenome (GOLD analysis project Ga0315914, IMG submission 203920) | Medicago polymorpha root nodule microbial communities from Los Angeles, California, United States - elongated nodules | ecosystem: Host-associated > Plants > Roots > Nodule | place: USA...
GCCCCCAACTGATTCAATGTCACTTGGTATCGGATCCTTCCTAAATTAATTTCCCCTTCCGAAATCTATGATTCTTGGCTACTTGATTAGGCATTTCCATCTCTCAGAAAGCGCTTTAGCTTAGGGTGAAGGTCATGCTTCCCGTGGAGGCAGAAGTCCCGTCAATAGGAGTCTGGCTGAAATCCAAGCTTGATTGAATTTAAATGTTTGACGACCCTGTACAACTATATCAAAGGAGGTTGAAACAAACTTCCAATAAGAAGGTTCGTCCCCGTGACTTTCAAGAAGCAGACTTTGTGCCCAAAAAGGTACTATCTTTCCAACCAGGCTCCAGGGGACAAGCGGACGCCTAACCATGAAGGCCCGCGTGCAATGACTCTTATGACTACGGATGGTGATAAAATCGCATGTCCTATGAATGCCGGTGCAGTCAAGAAATACTCTGTCAAAAATAAAAGCTCGATAAGTCGCAAATCTGAAAAGGCAGCTTAGGCAAAAATGAGCGTCTCGGTGGACTGAAAACCCGAAAGAGCGGTCCAAGCAAAAATTAGAGACATAAAAACAAAAATGATTATCTTGATAGGTTGAAACCCGAAAGGGCGATCTATGCAAAAGTTAAGGATCATGAAAAAGTAACTGCATCAGTCAGACACAATCCATTTGGGGCACCCCAGCTGTCAAAGGACCTCCGATTTGAAGCATCTACAAATCAAAGACTCGGAACATGGGTAATTCAAAGTTGTTAGGGAGAATAACGGTTATTGTGTTCAATGTACCTCCCCATTATATTTACCATTTTCCAAATTTTTTCAAAGATCCGTGGAGCCATGCCATTGGCAGGTCACCACTCAATTCATCAAATTTGAGCATGTGCCCATTTATTTGGAACTCTCATTTATTCTATTTGCAAAATTTCTTCTATTTTTAATGGCAATACTTCAAGCAAAAATTTTCAAAATACAAAACTGTTTTTACATCTTTTGAAAAGTGTGAACAACACACTCTCTTTGAACTCGTGAGTAGGTGAAGCGTACATCAGCATCCGCCTCGAGAACGGTTACATTCCGAAAGAGAAACATGGCTAAGCATTATGGAAAGGACCTCTGCTTTGAGCAAGATGCTGTCACAATCCAGAGATACCAAAAAAAAAAAAAAGAGCTCGCTAAGCGAAAAACCTGAAAAGGTGGCTTAGGCAATAGAGAGCGTCCCGGTGGACTAAAAACCTGAAAGGGCGGTCCAGGCAAAAATTAGGGGCATAATAACGGAATATACTCCCGGTGGACTGAAAACTTGAAAGGGCGGTCCAGGCAAAAGTTAGGGATTTTTCAAATGGAGGGATACTCTGCGTCGGTTTACAAATGGTGACTTCTTCCAGACTTTTGGTCAACAATGGGCTTTATCCCCAAGAGGCATCAGTTGCTACTCTGTGCCGAACTTCACCCCATCAACGACTCAATTTGTTCACAATAGTATCATCTCCAAAAAAGTTTGCCGAGTGTTTGTACTACGATGTCAGTCTTCCTCCCATCTTACTTGTATTGTCTCGTTTCATCAAGTACACCTGTCATATACAGTTATACAGTCGTACAGTTATACAATTTTACAGTCATACAAAGTCGTACAAACATCCATACAAGTTACATTCATACATTGATACAATCATACATTAATACTTTCACGTATTCATACATTCGTGCATACACAACATATACACAACATCAATTCATACATGGTTGCATCAGTCACCCAGAGTTTTGTGTGGCCGGACCCCTTGAGTTCGGTCCTCACTCATCATTGTGTTCAAGCGACAAGTTCCAACAAACGAACAACTTGAACCCTTTCAAAAGTATCATCCCCAATGTGTCTGGTCAAGATATGCCACTAATCAATCTTTCCAAGTGGCAAGTTCCAACAAACGAACAGCTTGAACCCTTTCAAAAGTGTCATCCCCAGTGTGTCTGGTCAAGAGATATCACTAATCAATCTTTTCGAGCGGCTAGTTCCAACAAACGAACAACTTGAACCCTTTCAAAAGTGTCATCCACAGTGTGTCTAGTCAAGAGATGTCACTAATCAATCATTTCGAGCGGCAAGTTCCAACAAACAAACAGCTTGAACCCTTTCAAAAGTGTCATCCTCAGTGTGTCTGGTCAAGAGATGTCACTAATCAATCATTCCAAGTGGCAAGTTCCAACAAACGAACAACTTGAACCCTTTCAAAAGTGTCAACCCTAGTGTGTCTGGTCAAGAGATGTCACTAATCAATCATTCCAAGTGGCAAGTTCCAACAAACGAACAGCTTGAACCCTTTCAAAAGTATCATCCCCAATGTGTCTAGTCAAGAGATGTCACTAATCAATCATTTCTAGTGGCAAGTTCCAACAAACGAACAGCTTGAACCCTTTCAAAAGTGACATCCCTAGTGTGTCTTGTCAAGAGATATCACTAATCAATCATTTCAAGTGGCAAGTTCTAACTAACGAACATCTTGAATTTACCTTTTTATCATGTTTCAAGTGGTCAGTCCTAACTAACAGACAACTTGAGTTTACCTTTTCATCATGTTTCAAGTGGTCAGTCCTAATTAACAGACAACTTTTATTGTTTCAAGTGGTCAGTCCTAACTAACAGACAACTTGAGTTTACCTTTTTATCATATTTCAAGTGGTCAGTCTCAAAAAACGGACAACTTGCATTTATGCATTCACCTTTTTACCATATGCCAAGTGGCCAGTTCTAACTAACGAACAACTTTGCATTTACCTGTCATTCTCTCATAAGTGCCATCCCCAGCATGTTTGGTCAAGAGGTGTCACTAAAAAGTTTTGTCTCCATTAAACTATTGTTCCAAACCGATACGATAGTGGATAAATCATCTTCGCCGTCCTGCATTCATAATTGCATCACAAGCATTCATAGCATCTTAGGTAAAAAATGGTGTACTTTGTATTTAAGTCTCTTCGCTCGTCAAATCAAAGATTCCATCTTCAAATTTCCGGACGAAGAAACTTAAATAGGGGCATCTGTCATACCCCAATTTTTGACCTAAGATCCCACTTTCACACGCCATTTGACCCGGAATATTCTTTGACTTTTCAAATAAAATTTCGGCAGAGAGGTAGGTTCGTTTTCGGGCCCGCTTTTTTATTTTATTATTAGTCTTTTTTATTTATTTTATTTTTATTTTTATTAGTTTTTATTTTATTTTATTTCCACCTTTTATTTTATTTTTATTTTGTTTTTTTTAGGTTATTTAGAATAGGTCCAAACTAAAATGTCCAAGGTCCAAAAAAAAATTTTCAAGTCAAGTGTCAACTTTAACATTCCTTTTTCAAAATTCACCATAATTGTCCATCATTTCCATTAAACCAATTTTCCATTTTCATCAACCTCCCCACCTATAAATAGAGCCCTCATCCCTCACAATTTCACACACCAAAAGTTCTCTTGAGTTGTCAAAGAACTTTTCTCTCTTCTCCCTCATTTATCTTGTGTTGACGAGCTATTCTTTTCTTCTCCCTCTTTTTTCTGTCCCTTCGAAAAAAGTCCCTTCGGAAAAGTTCCTTCGGAATTTTGTCCCTTTCTTTTATTTTGTTGCATTTTATTTGTTTTTAGCATTTTTGCATTTCGTTTTGTTTCTAGTTAGCATTTTAATTTTTGTCATTTATTTATTCACAATTAGAATGTACTTAGGTCCAATGTAATTATAAATGAGAAAAAAATCATGCATATGTATTTATTTTATTTATTTTTCCGCTTTTATATATTCAAAAAATGCAAAAAATATTAGGCTAGAAAAGGGTTTTTGGGGTGATCCAAAGTCACTACGAAAATTCCTCGCGCTTTTATTTTCTTGTCACGTTAGTTTTATTTTTATGTTTTAATTAATATTCAAAAACATGCAAATAACTAAAACTTCACAAAAAAATATTTTCATAATAAACCTTGATTTCTCAAATCAAGTGATTCCCTTTTTTATTTCTTTCTTAATCAAATTTCAATCCATTTAATCATACTCTGAGTCTATTTTCTTTCAAATTAAAAAATACAAACCAATTCATATTTGCCACTTGGCTCTTTATTTTAAACTTTTTTCAAAACCAATAAAAAACACCAAACAAATAAAACGGTAATTTCTACCCCGAACTACGAGGTTTTGATCCCTCACTGATACGTAGGCAAATGATCATGTCCTTCCAAATCAATAAAAATGTAAATAAAAATGTTCTTTTTCTTTTAATCACCATTTGATTCCATTTTCAAAAGAAAGCAAGTTATAGCCAAAACATTAAATAAAATCAAGAGGTTCTCGTAGAGTACTACGAATATTTAGGGTGCTAACACCTTCCTTAAATATAACTAACCCCCGAACCCTAAATCTCTAAAAATAGTGGTAATTCGAACTTTTTTCCACTTTCTTTTAAAAATTAAAAGTTCAATCGTGAAATGAAATTAGTGAGTCAAACGCTAACCAAATAGTTTGATCTCCGAAAAATGACGCGACATTTGACCATACTAATCTATTTATTTTGGGCCTGCCACTGCAGACTCTACTTGCTATCATTTCACATATTTCTATTCGTACCTTCTTTCCTCAGTTTTTACTATTGAGAACCCTCTTGCTTTTCATATATTGTACACGTAAACTTCATTCTTCTTCTATATATGTGCCGACTAAAAATCCTTAAGCATCCAAATTTTTTTCTTCCTTCTCAATCTTGATCATCCAAGTTGCTCAATCAAACTCCCAAAAAACAAAAAAAATAAAATCAAAACACACCTTAGTTAGCATGTTATGTATCATTGTGTCAAGTCGTAGTGGGGCGAGCAAACGTCAAAGTATGCAATGATGACCACGGTAGTTGTAGCTCGAGTCTTGTATTGAATAATGAATAATGTGTCTTGCATCATGTATATGTATATGTTTAGTAATGATGCTTTGTGTGCATATATTTTTATTTTTTTTTAAGCAAAGGAGATTACAGCAGCTGCTGCAACCCCAAAATAGATATATAGATAAAGAAAAGGAACAAAACAAAAAAGAGGGGGACATAAAACCAAAACCCTCAAGGTTAAGCAATTCTAAAGTTAGGTAAACCTAACTTATTAGTCACTAAGTCTGCTCTAATATTATCAGGAGGTTGAGAAAACCAAACATGAGAAGCAGTAGATAGACCAATGTTTGCAAGAATGTTAATACATTTGTTTCCTTCCCTATAAATATGAGTGACAGAAATGCATGGAAGAGATGAGATGAATGCAATTGTTCCATCTGTTTTGTAAATGCCAAGGGACCACTTTGGAAGACTTGAAAGCCAAGGAAACTAACATTGAATTAGTTTCTAACCAAAGGTACCGCCAATTCATTCTGTGAGCTATCTCAATGGCCAACATAGCACCTATAAGTTCTGAGCATAAAGCATTAGAGGTTCCAAGATTAACTGCAAAAGCTCCTAGAAAGTCTGAATTGGAGTTTCTAAAAACTCCTCCACAGGCTACAACTCTAGAACAACCTATAGATGCACCATCTGAGTTACACTTCACCCAATTTGCAATGGGAGGTGCCCAAATTACTTCTTTGATGATTTGAGGTTCAGGAGGTTTAACTTTAACATCAAAATGTTTTAGAATGACAAATTCAGACATCGAGGCTCGTGAAGAAAGAGGAGTAAGATTACCAGACATGTTCGTGCTAGATATAATCAAATTCTTTGCCGTTCTAATGTTGATGATCTTGTCTTGATATCTTTTTTGGTTTCTGCAGAACCAAAGGGTGTTGTAACAACTGATAATGGCCGCTAGAATGACAACCTTGCATTGGGCGGACCAGTTTCTATCAATAGTTTTCAGAGGATCCATAAAAGAAGTAAGGTTGAAGTTGATATTCATAATGGATCGCAACCAATTCCAAATTTGCTGAGCAAAGTTACACTCCAGAAAAAGATGCTTTGTGTGCATATTGTATTGTATTTGTTGATCCTCATCTCATGCTATATTTAGTATTTTTTTTTTAAGTAATTTATATTTATTATGATTCCTCACCGAGTTAAGATCCTCTCCATTTATCACCCTCTCCATTTCTACTATTTGAAGAGATAAAGGATACACAACAAAGTAAAAAGTAATTAATGATAGTGAGACTCACTTAATAGTAGGACCCACTACCTATTTTATGTCTCTATCTCTCTCCAAATTGCTTCTTCTATTTATTTTTATAAATGGAGAGGATCTTTGTCCATTCCTCACCATACTCATTAGGCATACATTAATGTTTTGTCCTAGGCCTCTACTTCTTTTCTCAATTGACAAAAATTCTATTCCATCCAACATATTAAACTTTTTCCAATGATTCATCTCTACCCCATAAAAGTTCCTTTGTAATATTGATACTAATTCTTTGATTTGATTATATTCCTATCGGATAGGCATAGAAGAGAACCACTCAAAAATTGAGAATATCTTACTAGTTAAGCTAAGAATAAGAAGTAACTTTTTTTATATATAGTGATATTATCATTATTATTTTATTATTATTATTATCAAATAAAATAAAGTTTCAAGAATAACCTAGTCCAAGAAAGAGAACATTGATAAAAAAATTGAAAGAATAGAAGTATATTGAAATTCTCAAAACTTTATGCAAGTGACACAATAATTTAACAAAATAGAATAAGTGCATATATACTAATTCAATGTCCCTCTTTTATTTATCACAAAGTTTATTATAAAGTAAGAGTAACTTCACAAGAACCAAAGAAAAATAGATAGAGAAATTAAGAGAGATGCATCGATTTAGCAACTCAGTGATTGGATTCTTGAACTTTTTCACACTCTTAGCATCAATACCAATAATAGGAGCAGGACTATGGATTTCAAGGAGCACAACAGCATGTGAAAATTTCTTCCAAGAACCACTTTTAATCATAGGATTTATTGTTCTTGTGATTTCACTAGTTGGTTTCATAGGAGCATGTTTTCATGTGGCATGGGCACTTTGGGTTTATTTGGTGGTTATGTTGTTACTTATAGGAACAATTATTGGTTTGACTATATTTGGATTTGTTGTGACTACTCAAGGTGGGGGTGTTGAAGTGCCTGGTAGAACTTATATGGAGTATCATCTTCAAAATTATTCACCTTGGTTGAAGAAAAGGATTAAAGATCATCAATATTGGAGTACTATTAAGAGTTGTATTATGGGGTCTAATACTTGTTCAAAACTTGCTTCTTGGACCTCTCTTGATTATATGCAAAGGGATTTGTCTCCAATTCAGGTATGAAAATTGCTCTTTATGCTTCCATTTTTTTCCTCCCAGCCACCCTCTAAAGACCAAAATACTATTAGCTGCAGTTAACTACCGTTTGAGAAGTCTTTTTAAATCAGTTATACTAATTTAAGAAAGTGATTGCACTGCTCTCAAAAGTGCCGAAACACACTTAAACTGTCGTTGGAGAGTCGAACGGTACTTTAGTGCCGGTCGGGAAAGTTTATGAGAAATTGGAATAGCCTAAAGAGAAATTTCCTAGTTTCAATAATAATTATTCTTTTCTTGGGTTCAAATTAATGTCATTTGAGCTTTTCATGTTTATTTCTTCTACTTGTTTGCTCAAAGAGGAGATTTCTTTTTTCACCCCACGTATACTTCGAAAGTATAGTTTTAGAAAAATACACATTTTTATCCGTTTGGAAATATACTTTTAGACAAAAACATGGTTTATGCTAACATTTATGTCGAGGTAAAATGCAAAAACATAAAGTCGATACGACTATAATTGTTACATTGTTGCTGCAATTGCGATTGTAGACCACAATTTAGAATTATATCTTTGACCCCGAAATTTCTTCATAATCATTAAGGTTTATGTAAAAAATTCAGTTTGCTCTAAATTTCTCACCAATCACTTCAATCATAGTGCTCATTTTCCAAATTATAAGAAAATTTGGTTTGATTAATTTATTTATGAAATTGTTGAATAAATGCAGTCTGGATGTTGTAAACCACCAACAACATGCAACTTCAACATGGAAACAACATTGGTGGATCAAGATATTGATTGCTACCGTTGGAACAATGCACCAAATTTACTATGCTATGATTGTGATTCTTGCAAAGCTGGTGTACTTGAAAACATAAGAACAGATTGGCACAAAGTTTCTGTTCTTAGTGTTGTTATTCTTGTTTTTCTTATAGGAATATATTCTATTGGATGTTGTGCTTTCAGAAATGCAAGAAGATCTGAAACTGATTATCCACATGGTGAAAATCGTATGAGGAAAGTTAGACCTAGATGGGATTACTATTGGTAAGTTTAATTCTAATCTAATCAATTAACTCAGTAAACTTAACTCAGTTCGTAGGAACATTGCATAATATATGTAGGAGTCGGGGTTCGAACTTTAAACACCCTACTTATTCACCTTAAGCAGTGAACTTTTAACCACTAAACTATCCGACAAAAAAAATAAATTATTATAAACAATGAATTTTGTAATGGTGGTTCAAAGTGGGAGTAAACTCGAGTTAGTTTTCTCATAAATCAAAAGTTATTTTTTATTTTTCTCAAAACCAAGTTATAATTCTCGAAATTATGTTAGGAGTATTCACAAATACAGATCGATCCACTCCAAATCAAACTAAATTGATTGAGTTCGACAACAAGTTATGTCAAACTCGATCTAACCAGACCCAGACTCGTCATCACTCATACTTTAAAAATCTGCATGTGAAAGGCATATGAAGATGCCCAGATCTTTTGACTGCTAACTAATACTTTTGGTGTATTTTTAACTGCAGCTGGAGATGGTGGCATGATAAGAAGGAGCAGCTTTTTTAGAAAAAAGAACCAATGATGTCTATCATGAGATTGTGTGTGCTCTAAAGATAGGACATTATATTTACCATGATATTGCTTTTGTACAAATTTTCATTTTGGTCTGTCTCAAGAATCATATTAGATCTATGCATTTCCAGCTTTAATTTTTCTTCCATGCGAGACTTTTGATAGTAATTTATGGTTCAAATTTCTCGAGTTTGTTTAGTTTAATTTCAAAAAAAAAAAATTCTTGAGTTCTCTTGACTTAATTTATGGTTCAAATTTCTTCTTTATTTTTTTATTTTTATTTTTACAAAAATGATGAATTTGATTTTTTTTTTTTACAAAAATGATAAATTTGAAATTTTATGTTAATATAAAGGACATTTGAATGTAATTTTACCTTGTATTTATTGTTTAATATATAATACAGGTTATAATATCATTGTGACTTGTAGTCCTTCATCTTTGTTTTATTTAAAATTTTATCCGAAATCTTTGTCTTTTATGAAGTTGCACATGGTATTTCAGCATTTAGTTTAGAAATTGTAGTATTGTGGATTTCTTAAAAATGATGTTGTTAGAATCACTATTTTCATCTTTAAAATTGTACTTGCACAAAAAAATCGTTGAAAACTTTTTTATTGTAACTGTGATATTGATACGAAGTTTTCATTGCTTGTGATTAATCTCCGTCGAAGAACTTGTGGAGCACATAAGGTGAGTTCTTCCCTTTCAACTAGATTTTTTTTTCATACACATGAGTCAGAAATTAAACTTCTGACTACTTGAACAAATTCAAATTCATTGTTGGTGGTAACTTAATCTTTTAAATTTATGGATTGATATTTTTTTTTTAAGAATTCAAAAATATCAATCAATTTCTTTTTTATAATTCAGTATCACAATTTTAAAGATTTAATATTATCACAATACGATAAAATTTAAAGCAATAGTGCTTTAGATGACAATACTTTGAAGAGAAATTTAATGTTTTTTTGCCAAGTCCCGCAATACGATTTAGAAGTTTTTTTTTTGAGGGACGATTTAGAAGTATTATTGCAACATAGACGTAGATATATTTGCATGAACTTTGTAACTAAACATTGTGTTTCATCATTTTATTTACTTTTGTTATAAGTTGTTGCTCCAACAATTTGTATCAAAATTATGGTTCGATTTGGTGGGGAAGCAAAAGTGTGATTTTGGGATTTGGGTCATATACTGTGAGACTCACACTTGACTGACTGCAAATTTTTAACTTCATTATTCACTTCTTCTTATAAGAAATGCCTTATTTGAGTTGTTCCCAATTCTTAACAAAAATTATTAGTTTAATTTATGTCTTGCTAACTTGTGGCATAAAGACATAATTTAAAGAATTCAAAAGTAAAATTTTTGTATTGAAAATATAATATTTTTTTTGTACTTTTAAGATTTTGAGTACTCGACTTTTAAAACATAGTTATAAAAAACCTTACATATTTAATGTAGATTTAGGGTGATAGTTTGATTCTTTATTGATGCATATGAAACACGTAGATTTAAAGAAATTAATCTCTTAAATTGATCGCAATTACCTTGAAAAGGAAAGTATTGGCACGCTGTGCATATTAATACTCTAGTTTTAAAGAAAATTGACGAAATCAATTATTAGATAACTTAAATTTTGGGTATCCTAAAATGATGATGTACATTTGTTTTTTAGATGGACCGTTTACGTTAAGCTCAAGAGGGGTCATATTCAATGGAAATTAACGAATTTGTTTCCGTCAACAACCGTTGGTTTACATCACTTTGATCAATAATTTGTTTAATTAAACTTTTCAAGACAAATACATTTTCCTAAGGATTATACTTTTCAGAATTCAATTTGTTTAATTTCTTAGACCATTGAATGAAAATAAAAATAGTAAGAATTTTTCCCCTAAATAGAAAAATAGTAAGAGTTTTTATATTCTTCAATAAAAAACGTGATACATACGACTTTGAAAATACTATACTATTGTTATGACTGTGTCTGTGTTTGGCCAGCCAGGTTCTTTATGCTTCTCTTCTCATAAGAAGAAGTTGGGTCAAACAAATTTGTAAAAAAGCTCTTAAAATACAAAAGCAGCTTATTTTATATGAAGAAAAATACACAAATTAGAAACTCTTGAGTGACTTTAATGTAGGATTTGTGGAGTAATCGGTCTTCAAAATGTGTTTATTTGATCTATCTAGAATCCGTATGTTCTTTTATTCTCTTCTTTACCATTGGATGAATACATTTTTTGTGGACCACAAGCCTCTTTTTATTTCTCAATATATTTCACATCACTAAGCATGTGTTTGGAAGTTAACAAAATCAAGGTGAATTAGTCACGTTTAGCAAGAAGCTAGAACTAATAGTATTTCAATAATATGGTGAAATGGGATCAAAACTTGTGGTAGCGGTGGCTTACAGCGCAAACAAACAAGCACCACTAATTATACATAGACACTCCTTTTAATTGCGACATGCGATATCTAATTAATCACCGGTCAGGGACAAATCCAGAAATTTTAATAAGCGGATCAATGCATATACGTAAAATTACGGTAGAAAATATGGTTAATAGGTATGTAAGTCCTAGCTCAACTGGCAAATGCTGAAATTGCAAGGCCGGACGTCGTGACCCGGGTTCAAACCCGGGACCTCACAGTTGTATGTGAGTTTAATTTTAGTGGATTATCACTTCATCTAAGACAAAAAAAGGGGTTAATAGTGATTTACCTCTTGTAATATAGGCTATTTCCGGTTTTCCACCCTTTAATTTTTTTTTTTGGTTTTCGTCCTTGTATTTTTTTTATTTATTTTTGGTTTTGGACCTTCATGGAAAATTTTGCCTCCTGTGATTTGAGAAAATTTCAGTTTATCCCATGTAATTTGAGCAAATATTGGGGTTTACCTCCTGATAATTTGAGCAAATTTCAGTTTACCCCCTGTCATATCATCGATTTTGTACAGTTAGATGACCTAGGGGGGTATTTTGAAACAAAAATATTTTACAAAGACCGAATCCAATTTTGTTTTACAGGGGACAAACCCGGAAATGACTTATATTAAAGGGAGTAAAACACTATTAACCCTAAAAAATATGAAAGTAATACTACTATTTTATTTAGAAAGTCGTATAAGTTCCAAAACAAAATTACTATTTTGAACATCTTAGCATGGATATTGAACGGATTGTTTAGTGAATCATATTTTGTAAAGCTAGTAAAATAATGAATTATATAGAGTAAATTACTTAGCTCATGTTTGAATTGCATTGTCTTCTCCTTTTATGTTAAATATACACTTTCATCATCTTTTATGTAAAATATGTTGGAAAGAAAAAAAATCATATTTCACTTGCTTAAGAGAAGTTTGAATTACATTTTCCTCTTCTCTTATGTTAAAGTTTACACTTCTCTTATGTTCATTCTAATATAGAAAAATGAAAGTTTGGCTACAAAAGTCTTAAGGCGTACATTACTATTACTATAATCATTATAGAAAAACAACAACAAAAGGAAGAACAAACATCAACGTCTGAGGCATCCTCAATCTCCACCTGGCAGTAACATTTAAAATAAAGCTATCTATAGGAGCAATTACCAGTTGACCTTATATCAAAATTTTGTATTTAGCAATAACCAACTAACTCAATTATTAGTGATTTACATTTCAACAAATACATTGAGATAGTATACTATTACAATAAAATACTTGAGACCCTTTTCATAAGATAATACATGTATCTTTAACTAGGTCTTATTTGGATAAACAAATTAATTTTTAGTTTATAGAATAAGAGTTTCGGTTTGTCTTGGTAAGCGTTTATGTATAAGTTATTGCTATAACAAATGAGAAAATATTAATAGTTAAATTACTTTTGTATAAACTATAAATTGTTTTCATAAGCTATTTTAGAGAACTTATGAAAGTAAGTTAAATTTAGTATATACACATGTCATCGTACTCATAAATTCTTTCAAATATTCTCACAAATACTTATCTCGATAGATAAACTTAAATAAATCAATCTAAAAGACCTTGTTCTTAAGTTTGAAAATTTATATGATTTATATTCGTTAAGAGCGAATTTACCTCTTATTTGAATCCCACACATCTTCAGAAATTAATATTCAAAGATGCACTTACATATCTTGTTTAATAAAAAATCAAATCTGCAAACAATTATTTGAAATGTATAAGATGAAGAACGGTCTCATCATTGTCTTAAAAATGTGTTTCTCTTGTAATCTTAAAAAAATGATAGTTGACTTGTTTTGTAGCTGTCTCATGTGGCATTTTACTTGTTTGACCAACCATTCATCTTAATTTACGTATGAATGTGTCAAATTGTGTTGCCTTCTTCCCTCTCAACCATGCTAAGTCTTCCATATTCTTTTTTAATTTCCTATATATATACCCCTCTTATTTTACTTATATACAAACCAATGCATAGTAATATATAAACTATAGTGCTTTTTTCTATAGACACCTATATAATCTTTTCAAGTTTCTTCTTCTACCTTCTTTTGATTGTTGCAAAAATTTAAGAAACAAAAGTATGGCTGAAGAGAGAGTTTATGAAAGAACTTTGGAAGAAACACCAACTTGGGCTGTTGCAGTTGTGTGTTTTGTGTTGCTTGCTATTTCAATCTTTATTGAACATATTATTCATGCTATTGGCAAGGTAAGCTAAGGATATGGTTCATTCTATACAAAAGGGTTTCAAATATTAATTATCTATAAAGCTTGATACAGACACGACATCAAAATATAGACGCCGATAATAATTTAAGAAAATAAAAATAATTGAATAGAATTTTGCGTGTCTATGCTTCGGTGTTCATGTTGTAGCAGTGTCAGACACTCAGACACAGACACATGTCAAGCAACATGTCGGTAATATTACATAATGTTATTTCTCTTTTTGTTCCTTCCATGCTTCTAATCTCTAATATTTTCCTTGTAAATGGTTTTGTTCTAATTGCAGTGGTTCAAGAAGAAACACAAAAATGCTCTTTATGAAGCATTAGAAAAAGTCAAAGGAGGTACTTAGCTTTTTTAATTTTTGTTAAATTTTTCATTTTAATGTTTGTTAAATTTTTAAATTTTAGCTTAATTTTTCAGAGCTTATGTTGATGGGATTCATATCCTTGCTCCTAACTGTGTTCCAAGATTATATTTCTAAAATATGCATATCAAAAAAAGTTGGATCAACTTGGCATCCTTGTTCCACTCCAAAGACAAAAACTGCATCTGATGATGAAAATTCTGATAGTGAAAACCATGATCGAAAACTCTTGGAATATTTTGATCCTACACCTCGGCGAATTCTTGCTACAAAAGGATATGATCAATGTGCTGATAAGGTAAGATTAAACCCTTAGAGTTTTAAATTACAAGTTGAGTTTATAGTCAAGGTATTAAATAAATTTCGCGACTATCATCTAGACTGTGATATATTGGTTTCTAATGTTGCCAAAACTGTAACGCGAGTGCGATGTAGACCACATATGCCACATTTGACCATGATTCTCTGCAATATCAAGGGTCGAGACATTGCTTCTGTTTCGTTACATATTGTGTCATTGCAACACGAGTTTATTTTTGTTACCTTCAAATTTTATAATTTATTATTTATCTTATAATCTTTTAAAATACACTCTCTACTAATGATATAAAGTGTTAACTTTTTTATAAAAAAAAAAGTCTAAATTATTTTGATCAAAATTATTTAAAATAAACTACTTTGCTTCACAATAATTTGTAACATGCAAACTAATTTTATAAAATCAATTTCATTCAAAATCATGTTTCAACAAAAAGAATATATAGTGAATGTTTTTGTTACTTTTGAAAATATTAGTAATCTTGATGGGTTAATTTTGCATTTGTAGGGTAAAGTTGCTTTGGTTTCTGCATATGGAATTCACGAACTCCATATATTCATTTTTGTGCTGGCAATATTTCATATTCTACAATGTATAATAACACTAGCTTTGGGAAGATTCAAGGTATTATTAAATTCCATGCATTTTTTTCCAACTCATCTAAGATATTTTCTATTATAATTTTTTTTTATTACGTACAAGACTCTTCTTTTCTTTGTCTCTACCTAAATTCTCAATTTGCTTCAGATGAGGAGGTGGAAGAAATGGGAGGATGAAACAAGAACCGTTGAATATCAATTCCATAATGGTAACATTTCAAAATTTCTCAACTTCATTGATTATTTTAATTAAGTTAATTAAAACAATTTTGTATCGACCACTTGATAAAAAAAATGTCAATGATGACATATTATGTGTTTACTTTGAAAGCAACTTGGCAAAAGCATTATTTGTCATATAACATATAAAATTAAAATTGACTTGCTTTGCTATGTTAAATAATTTTCTATTCCTATAATTCGTAAAAAAATATATATTCCAATAATATTCAGGTCGATAGGAGTACTATTTTAGATTCTTAAAAAAAAAGTACTATTTTAGATGCGTTATATTGACTTTTAGGTTTTGGTTGGGATAGGGATAGATAATTTTTTGTTTTTTTCATTCATTTTTAAAAGGGTTTTTCTATCATATGCAAATTTGCACATGTTAAGAAGTTTAAAATAGTAACTTTACATTGGAACTTATATATTTTGTATTAAATATATAACTTTTTAATAATTAATTGTTGGTTTTCAATAAAAATTTGCTTATTTTAGTTGTTTTAACATGTGCAACTTAGAAAAACCCTTTTTAAAATTGTACCTATTGTGTTGGAAGTATCACAATGAATTAGTTGAATTGATAAAAGATTTACCTGGTGTTGGAACTCGAACCGAGTTTCTCGAGCTTGAAGAGAGAAACTCTCAACCAAGTGACTTCTCAGAAGACGACAGATTGATAAAAGATTTGATTATTTAAATAAGTGGTTAGAATTTGATCTCTGACTATATACGAAAAAAATTAGTTTGATTCCCCCAACGAAGTTTAATCATCATTAGACAAGGTGAAAACTTTAGATCAGTAATAAAGGATAAATAAATGTTAAATAACCTTTGTAAGTTATAAATTTATTTCATAAAGCTATCCTAAAATATTTATCTGGCTTATGAAAAAATAATATAAAAAATATTTATTTATAAAAATAAATTAAAAACAATTTTATGTTCTTAAACTTTGTTTTTTTTTTTTTGAAGAGTGTTCTTAAACTTTGTTAATAAATATCAAACACTTTTATAAATCTTATGCTAGTTGATAACTTAAACATGCAGTACATCCTAACAAATCCTTGATATAAAAACGAGGCTGCGTTTTTTTATTGAAAAATTGCATTGTATCTTTTGGTAAATTTCATCATTATTGATGAAAATTGTCTTTTGTAAGAAGTTGACTCATCAGTAAAATTATCATACGATCAATATAGATCAATATGAGAATCTCTTTAATAGATAATCAACGTCGAGACTTAAAATTTGTCAAGATTTTGGATAACTATAAGTGTCCAATTCACATAAAAAAAATTCTATTAAAAACAATTCCATCGTTATCTTTGCACGTAGTGACAATTTCACGTGCTGATAAAGTTTGACTTGAATTTTAGTTAATGATAAATAATTAAAGGTTGTAAAAATAATGGTTTATTTATATTTGTGATTATCTTATCTTGTCAAATAATAAGTTATAATTATTTTAGGTAACGTATGATTTTGATATTCTAATGTATATTTTATAACAATATAATTTCTCAAATTTTATAGGTTCATTCATCTTAAAGTCAAATGTTTGCTCATATTTTCAATTGAATTTGTGTTTTTGTACAGATCCTGAGAGGTTTAGGTTTGCAAGGGATACAACATTTGGAAGAAGGCACTTGAGCATGTGGACCAAGTCACCCATTTCATTATGGATTGTATGGAAATTACTTTTGTTACACGATATTAGTACACATTCATTAAATGATTAATTAACTTAAACCAAAATTAAGTTAGTTACAATCTTAATTTCAATGCTTCTGCTTAAATAGGTTTGCTTCTTCAGACAATTCTTTGGATCTATTAGTAGAGTTGATTATTTGGCACTACGGCATGGATTTATCATGGTAAGTTTCTTTCCAAGCTAAATATATATCCATTTTAACATACTTGTTAGTTTCTAAGATTAATGGCGGTGGGTTGACAGTCCAAAACAATAGAATTGTCACATAAATTAAAAATATTAACTGATGTGACAATTATAAATGTTTTGATTGGTTGTATGTGTAAAGTTGTTTTTAACTGTCAACCTACCACCATTATACTTTTAGTCTATTCAATTCAATAAATGTCAACATGTTTTTCCTAGAATTAGGTTAGGAGAAACACTTGCTTGATCACAAGCATAAATATGTGTCATTTAGACACACACATAAAAAAGAAAAGTATGAAAGAGAAAGGAATTAAAAAATATATCTTTTTGAAATAATTAAATGATAAATATTTTAATGAGTGTGTGCCTAAGTGATTTTGATTTGGTGTTGTGTTCATATAAGTATTTCTCTTAGGTTAGACTTTCAAGTATTATTTCATCATGTGGGACTATTAACAATTTTTTAGGGCCAGAATCGAACACCTAAAAAATGACTTGAATGGACCAGTATTTAGTAATATCTTAACAAATTGGGTTGTGCCTAACTCAACCCTACAAATCGACTTATAAGATGTCTCTCACTTACAAACTTATTTTCAAATCATATCCATTAATCATAGAGTGCGTTATCAATTATCTTATATGTAAATTTATATCTTGGTCTTGACACATTTTTGTTGATAGATACGGGACATGTAAATACCAAAATATAAGACATTATATGTAATTTCAGGCACATCTTGCCCCGGGAAATGATGCAGAATTTGATTTCCAAAAGTATATTAGTAGATCACTTGAAAAGGATTTTAAAGTTGTAGTGGGAATAAGGTATGATTTATGATCATATATACTAGATGCTTCTTTACTTTGTTTTTCCAAATAAGCTTAACAATTTTGTAACTTGCAGTCCAACTATCTGGTTCTTCGCAGTGCTATTCCTTCTTACTAATACTCATGGTAAGTCGTCATTTTGAAGTTTTAGAACTAATTTGAGAATGACATATAAACTCATGTTTAATTTGTGATGTGGTGGTTCTAAGTGAATTTAATCAAATTAGGGCAAAATAAAACAAAATGTTGATCATGATTTATGGCAATATTATGTCTTCTAGGTTCATGAATGTTGTATTTACGATGATTAATTTTATCATCTAAAAACGCTTAGTGGCACAACTTACTGCTCACTTGCATTCGACCCATGTGTGATTTTTTTGTATATATATAAAAAAAAGTATATATATGCCCTTACACTCAATAATGTTAAATAGATGCTACAGCGTAGTGAAATTTGAACAATTTACTTTTGTTTTGCGATACAAAAATTCAAAATGTCAGATAGCGGCACTATAGCACTATTAGGTAACGGAATTTGAACAACTTGCTATTTTTCGTAATCTCCTATTGACAACAATATTTACTATGTTTGCACATATTTATGTAGAAAATGCAATTTGCTATTTTTAATTTTTATTTTTTGAAGAAGTCAAAATGGTATATTGAACAAATTATAATCTAAATTTTTTGCTCTATGTGGACAGGGTGGCATTCTTCTTATTGGCTTCCATTTCTCCCACTAATTGTAAGTATAAACTTCTCATTTTGTTATTGTCACTTGTCTACACTTCCTTTTTAGTTTGAGGGTTGAAAATTATGGTTTTAAATTGCGGCCCACAACCATAACATTTATTTAATTTATAACATCACAATTGCTTACGTGGTCTACAACAATAATTGTGGTCCGCAACCATATTTTGCCACTTCGAACGCATTTTCCTATAATATAATGATTCGCAATGTAACTGCAACTGCGACCGCAACTATAATTTTAAATCATGGTTGAAATTAAAAATAATAAGTTCTAAATGTCAAATTTACAGATAATATTATTAGTAGGAGCTAAGCTACAAATGATCATAACAAAGATGGGACTAAGGATTCAAGATAGAGGAGAAGTAATCAAGGGTGCACCTGTGGTTGAGCCAGGAGATCATCTTTTTTGGTTCAATAGTCCCAACCTTCTTCTCTTTATAATTCATCTCGTTCTTTTTCAAGTAATTTCATCATGGTTATCACTATCTCGATTTGATTCTTAATTTAAATTTAACTCAATCAATACGAATCTCTAGTGTCTGTGTCTATATTTAGACGTGCATATCATCTTAAACCGCGCTTCATTATGATGAATCCTAATTTGCGCTTAATTATGTTTGCTTTTACGATGCAGAATGCCTTTCAACTTGCATTTTTTTCTTGGAGTACAGTAAGTTCATTTATCTTTGATCAATTTTTCTTAAGTTTAAACTTTTCTTGTCTCATTGAATTACATGCTATGATTTTTTTTGTTTAAAATAGATTGATATATTATTTTATTGGTTTTAAGAGTCAAAATTAAGTTCTAACTTTTCCATATTTTTTCTATTTCAGTATGAATTCTCTATAAAGTCTTGCTTCCATAGAACAACTGCAGATAGTATCATTAGAGTCTCAGTAGGGTAAGTTCATTTTTGTTGCAAAAGTGCACAAACCACTATATATAACAACCATTACTACTTTAATTTTGAACAATAGAATACCTTATGATGTTATGAATTATATATTTAACTAACTTGAAGTGGCAATTTTAATTTGCAGGATTGTAATACAATTTCTATGTAGCTATGTCACTTTGCCTCTTTATGCTCTAGTCACACAGGTAATTTACTAGCTAGGAAATTCATATAAGCATTTTTTCTGAGTTAAATGATTATGAAGTGACACAATAGAAAAGTTTTACAAAAACATCCAATCATATTTCATCAGATTGATATTTGAGTTTCTATTTTAAAAAATAACATGTTATACGACATCACGATTAAATATGATTAGACGTACGTGTAAAACTATTTAGCACTATTAATCAAGTGATTCTTAAGTGGTCAATGAGCTCCGGTAAAGGGCTCATCATTCAGGAAAGTCTGAGTTTGAATTTTGGTTGAAAATTATTTGTCAGACTTTACTTACCTTTCGACTAAACTTCAAATTACCAGGAGCCCATTATCTTGGGACAAGTGTTAAGACCCAAAAAAAACTATGGCTTAAATACATTTTTACCCCTTAACTTTTAAAAAGTTGCGATTTTGACCCCATAACAAAAAAATATAACAATTTTGCCTTCTATCTTGAAGGAAGTGTGCTCTTTTTACCCTTTATCTATATGGAAATATGTTCTTTTAGCTCTCTATCTTTAGGGAAATACGCTCTTTTGACCTCTTATCTTTACAAAATGTTATGATTTTGGCCCCCTGTTTTGGGACATGTTGCGTCTTCTAAGCTTATTTGCAACGTTTTGTAAAGTTAGGGGTTAAAATGGTTTTTTTATTAGAGGGTCAAAATTGCAACTTTTTAGAAGTTAAGGGATTAAACATGCACTTAATCCAAAATCTATTTAACACTATTGATGCATTGTTATTAAATCTTTTTCTTTTACCACATACTCCATAAGTCCTAGTTGGAACAATCCCCGACTAAATTTTACTTACATTTCGGCCAAACTCAAAATTATTTGCGGCATTTTTTCATGTTTTAAGACTAATAAATTCAGTTAGTTTTGTTAGAGTTAGTTAGAATTAAGTTAAGTAGTTAAATACATAATTGATAGTCAACTAACATAATTCATTGCTCTTTATTTTTTTTCTTGAGAATCAGATGGTTGAGATAAAAATAGAAATAAAAATAATGCACAATCAACAACTGATTTCATATTGTTTTTGGCTTGATATTACAGATGGGTTCAACCATGAAACCAACAATTTTTAATGAAAGATTAGCAACAGCACTCAAGAAATGGCACCATACAGCCAAAAAGCAAGTCAAACACAACAAACATTCAACCAACACAACACCATTCTCAAGCAGACAATCAACCCCAACACATGGCATGTCACCTGTTCATCTTCTCCATAGACACACTGTTGGCAACAGTGATAGTTTACAAACTTCTCCAAGAACTTCTAACTATGAAAATGAACAATGGGATGTTGAAGGAGGAGGATCAACTTCACCAAGACACAACCAAACAGTAGCATCTGAGATTGAGATACCAATTGTCCAATCATTTTCGACAACTTCAGAATTGCCGGTTAGCGTTAGACATGAAATCGGCACAACTTCAAGTTCAAAAGATTTTTCTTTCGAGAAGCGACACATCGGTAGCAATTAAATTTGTATATATTGTTGCTAACCAGTTCAATGAACAGCTCTGGTACCACCAATTAAGTACATTCTTGCAGATGAAGATAAAGGAATTTCTTTGAACAATGGAGGGTAATTTTGTTGAGGAAGCGTGATTTGTGGATGAATTTAATCATGGGTTTGTGAAAATGTAAAGCAATATATTTTGTGAACTCTGCTACATGTGCAATTGATTTGTGGATGTATTTGATAAACTAACCAAGCACAAAGGATTAAATATTTTCCTTTCTCGAATTATGTGTGAAATATATCAATCACGAACGCCTCTCAGATTAGACGTCTGACTGTTTTTGACACTCGTATGCACAACACGATCAACTATTTGGGAATTTGTTTCATTGACTTGTTGCCACAATTTTAAACTTCATTGATTCCATAAACACCAAAGGATGGTTGCAAAAAGAGCACATTGAACCGATTGGAGCTGTTGCAGTATAAGGGTGTCATATTATTATTAATTTATTATTTAAGGTCAATTTGTTATTGTTTGGGACATACCAATTTGTTGTTTAAGTTCATAGTATTATTGATTTGCTATTATATATTAAGATTTTTGCTATTAAAAAAAGGTCATTATTATTAATTTATTATTTGGAACATACCAGTTTAGTACTAAAAATTTGTTGCCGTGGACCAACCAAAATAATGGTCTCCTTTTAATTGTATTATTAGAATTTTTGTATGTGCATAGTGGTGGAGATTGAGCAAAAAATTTGAAATTGACAAAGTGAAGGTAAAATGTATAAGTTGCAAATTTACAACAAAAAAAATGTTTCAAAAAATAAAATAAAAAAATACGTGACATGTAAAATCAAAACAACATGAGATGACACCACCAACTATTTTTTTTCAAAATTGACAACGTCATAACCTCAATAAACAACTAAACTAGACATCTACCCGCGCGATGCACGGGGAAGTTTTGTAGAATTGATATCACTAATTATTATAGATTAATTTTTTTATTATATATTGAAATGAATGTATCCAAAAATATATACATTGAAATGAATGTTTTTAATTTATTCTTGTTTGTAAGCAACTAGTGTGTTAACCCGTGCAATGCACGGGTGACAGACCATTATTTTTCAATCTCAAATTATTATTTTTTTTTATTTATCGATGAAAATTATTTATCCTGTGAATTTTTAAATATGTTTGTATCTTTTTTGCCGCAATGATGACAAATATGTGTCTCATATTATTTATGTTTATTAATGATAAATATGTCTCGTGTCTTTATGCATAAAAAGAAAAATATATTTATGGGTTCTAGATTATCGTCGATGAAGCGTCGCCTCGACTGTCCTCTCACAGTCTTGGTGTGAGTTGATTCTGTGGTGGTCACTGGTTTCATTCAACGTCATCGTTGTCTTTGTATTGCTCTGGCGCCAACGCAGTTATGTGTTAGTTTTTGTGGTGGATTATGTCAGAACATGAGATTTTTGATCTGGTTTTTGCTATGTTTTTTCGTTTACGTTTTTGACGTTTGTTTTTGTTTTGTTTCGTGGAGATGAAGATGAGTGGTGGCTTTGTTCCGGTTCTGTGATTTGGTCTGAAAATCTTGAATCTGATTTTTTGGATTGAAAATCTGGGTTCTTTAGTTCTATTGTTGTTTTGTTGGATGCATATCTTGATTCAACATGACTTCTTATATATTGATGTTGCTCCAAAGGGCTAGGTGCGTAGATGCTTCGTGTTGACGTTAGTAGTCGTTCATCGTACTAAAAGATTTTATCTTGCATGGTAGCTTCTTGCGTCGGTGGTGGACTGTGATAGATTTCTACCGTTTATTCATCCCTTGATCTGGACTTCGGCTAAAGTTTCAAGACCACTATGCATCTCTGGATTCGGCTCGTAATTGGTTGTTTTGGCTCAAAAGGGCGTTTATGACTTACTGATACTTTGAAGGGAGTTGTTGGAACTTAAGTCATTTCTGTGTTGACAGACGATCCATACGCCTATTTAAATGCTTAGAAAATTCACACAACGTTTATTTGCAATTCGGTTTCGCACCCCTACATGGGTTCGTGGATTGTCTGTGGTAGTGGTTGTTTAGGGTTATTCTCTTTTATTACCACTTTTGTACTGAATTGTTGGGTTTCTTTTGTGGTTTAGTGGGTCATGTCCTTGCTCCTTAGTCTTGTACATCCTTCTCTTTTTAATTTAATTTTTACTTTGATTATAAAAATGAAAAATATTTTCCTTCAAAAAAATGAAAAATATTTGACTCATAATTTTTTATGTATCAATAATAAATATTTGTCCAATGTTTTTTTTTTATAAGAACTTCATAAAAAATTGTGATAAAAACTTGTCCCGTACATTTTTTTGGATGAGTTATAAATATTTTCTCGTGTTTTTTAATATTTGTCTAGTGTTTTTTTAATATTTATCAATTAATTCATATAGAAAGTAACTCATGTGCATAGAGGTAGCTAACATTTGTTTAACACTTTGAGAACTGCTATCGACAAACGCTTTAACAAACGCCCATCAACACACGCTTCTACAGTCAGCCACGTCAATACTTCTTTTTTGGCTACCGGCTATCAAGTTACTTTTTTTATTGTTTTATTTTTTAATTCTATTATCAAAACAAATTGGAAAGTGGAAACAATGTCGCCATTACCCCTTTTCAAAATTCTATGGTTTGCAATACATTCACATGGTTCTGCATTCAAATTCTTTTGTTCAGGTTAGTAGCAAGGGGTGGCTCTCTAATATGAAATGTGAATGGTTGTGTTGCAGGTCTTGAGTTATGTAACGATAAAGATGACACTGGCGGCGAAAACGACGGCACCGACAAAAACAGAGTTATATCCTCCTATCTCTCACGACCCCTTTCTATTTCTTTCTCTGTCCCAGTTGATTTCCTTTGCATACTTCATGGGTTGTTTGTTTGAGAGATGGGTGTTGTGTTGCTAATGAAAGGTTTTGGTATTTGATTTTGCTTTAATGGAGTTTTGGTGCTTCATGTTGAACGTGCAGAAAGCAGAATCTTTGAGATGTGAAAATTAATTATTGTTTTTAATAATATAATTGGGTAAAAACTTAGATGACTCAAACCTAGTGCACCGGTAAACAGGTAACTAGCGTTTTGAAAAGAGTGATGTGGCTTAATTTAAAAGCGTGTGTTGTTCCGCGTTTGTTAGAGCGTTTGCTCTTAGCATTGCTCTAACACTTTTTTTTCCCTTCTCTTCCTAGTAGCATTAACCTATATGTAGTGTACTATTGAATTGTCTTGCAATAAATTATTTACGTTTGAATTTTTTTTTAATGGTAGTATGATAACAAAAAAAATCTACACTCATTTATAATATCGCGTAGAAGGTGAATAAAGTCTGATAGCTTGTTCTTTTGTTCCAACCAGTAAATAATTTTACAATCGAGTCAAATACTTTTTTTTTTAATATTAGTCAAATAACTTGTTATAAATAAAAGATGTTCTGATTAAGTCATAAAAAAATGTCATTAGGATATTTAGTACTAAAGACAACCAATTTCAGGTCAACCTGAGTTACAATCCGAATTAACTTTTAATTAGTCATTTAACTCTTGTCGTAAAAAAATGGTATTAAACAAATTATTTGTAGCTTAAATATAAAAGAAGCTCTTGCCAAAATAAAATAAAATAAAATAAAATAAAGGAAGAACAATCAGTCCTTTGTAGGTTATGAAAATAATTTACGGGAAAATAATCGGTCCTTTTTTTTATTTTTATACATAGTTTCGATTGTGTCTTAATTTAATATTCATATACATACATATTGCTGTCACAGACAAAAAAAAATATAGAATATCAAACAATCAGTCCTTTTTATTTTTCATACTTAGTTTTGATTTTATTTTATTGTGATTTAAATGTCACATTATTAAAAATAAGTCAACCCAATTTGAATGACTTATTTTAAGAAAGAAAAAGAAATTAATTTTTTTTTTGATTGAATGGTTTGCAAAGAGGAGGACACGTGGCAATTGCTTTGCTAAAAACATTGTTGAATGCCATGTGGATTGACTCTTTTCAACATGTTCAAATGTATGTATAGGAGATTTGAGTGCAAACGGATATTAGTAACACTATCAGTTTGTTGTTGTTGAAGGAATCAGTTTGTTGTTGTTGAAACCACACAACTTACATCTTCATCTACCTTTCATTTTGTTTATATCTATCTATAATCAAATTTATAAACTTTTATGTTCCAACGTCATAAATCTTTTAGGAGTATAATATGGGAAGAAAAAAAAACAAAAACGCAACTAAAAATGCATGTCAAATATATCCATAATTAGACTTGTACCACTACCAAATAAATGATGATGATAAAAATAAAAAATAGGAAAAGTTTAGTTTCCAATTTTTTAAAATTAATAAATGATAAAATACAATGAGTTTTTTTATATTTAATTTGTCATGTAAGATAATTATTTTCCCTATGTATTTAAGTGGAGGGAGTAGGTTTTTAATCCAAGGAAACTTGTAGGATTATAGTTATAAATGAAATGATGATGATGATGGTGATATGTATATCTATAAAATTTAAAAGGTCGTTGGAAAGAGAATGAGATCATATGGAGATATATGAAACCATAATGTGTCATTACATCCAATCAAGAAGAACATGCAAAGTTAATAATGAATAATACAAACCATTTAGTGGAGGAAAAATGTTCTATTGCAACCCGCTTCTTTATAAGTAATAAATTTTCATTTGAAACCAACCTAAAGAACATGAAACATGTCACAGTCAAATCGAATGTATATATGCAAGTTTTTTCTTAAAGAATATAATAAAATAAAGTTTATCAAATCAAAATAAAAATATAATAAAAGCAATAGAGTTAAAAAAAATAAGAAAAGCAATAGAGAGACACACCAAGAGTGAAAAGGGAAGTGACCTTTTAATTTGGAAGAAAAACTGTAAAGGAAATTGATGAATATTGCTAAGGAATATATAGAGGGGTGAGAGGGAATTGGAAGTTATAAGAAGAACTTATATTGATGTGGTTGGTTTAATAGGATAAGGAGTGGCGTGGCTTATTTTTTGACGGAAGGAGTGATGTGGTTGGTTAGTGGATTTTTTTTTTTTTACATGCTGAATGAGTAATAAGAGTTTTTTTTAATTTAATTAATTAGTAATGAAAATAGAGTTTTGGATGTAGTGGTAGAGGTGTCAATAGAGCCCCAAATTTCAAAGCCCACTTAAAAAATCTCTTACCAAGCCCACTAAATTAAAGCTCCCTAATTGAACAAAATATTTGGGGTCAAGCCCACTCTAAAATCTATTTATTTGTGAGCCTAAAAAAACCTCACTATAAAGGTAAAAAAAAAAGTTTTTTTCCCGGTAAAAAAAAAGTTTTTTTTGGGTAAAAAAAAGTTTTTTTTCAATAAAAAAAAAGCTTCTTCGGTAAAAAAAAGTTATTTGTTTTTTTAAAAAATGTTTAAAGAAATTTTGGAGCTTTGGTGCCTTTTGATTTTTTTATTTGTAGGCTTTTTAATCTTGTGAATTTTCAAGCCCCCTTACTATGTGGGCTGGGGCCTAAACTTCAATGCCCCATGATATTGACACCTGTAGGTAGTGGGTTACGTGAGAGGGAGTGAGCTACGTGGGTGGTGGGTTTTTTTCCTTTAATTTTTCAATTTAATTAATTGAGTGATAATTAATTTCAATTTTCCAATTTAATTAATAAGTAATTAATATGTGAATTGGTAGAAATATAATGGTGGAAGTCATCGTGAGTTTAGTTCAGTTGGTAGGGACAACACATGGTAATATGCAAACCCCGATCACCACAAAAAAAAAATAGTGGTGGGGAAAGATAGGTAGTGGTTTTTTCTTTTTATTTTTTATTTAATTAATATAATCATTTGGAGGAAAAGTTTGGAGGGAAATTTTTTGGAGGGAACTTGTAAAGTATTAATTAATTAATTAATAATTAATAGGTGAATTAGAGGGAATGTTTGGAGGAAATTTATGGAGGGAAATCACTAATAGAATGATATGGAGGGAAATTTTGGAGGGAAATTAAGGGAGACCTTATAAGATTATAATTATAAATGATGTGGAATGACTTAAAGAGAAAATAACATAAATTCTACCAAGAAACTAGTCTTTATAACATTTAATATTGTTGTATATTTATTCACAAAAAATCAAGGGATCGATAAGTAAAGTCTGTAAAAAAAAAACTTAGGCTCACTTAAATAAATCGTCATTAGTAGAGTTCATTAACCATTTAAATCTAATTGCTTGATTTGTAAATGCATGCTTTATTCATTAAAGAAAAGATAAAAATACAATTAATATATCGTTATTTAAATTATAAAAAAAATTGTTTTAAACACTAGATATATCATAGTTAATTGGTTTTCTTTCATTCTCATGAATTAAACATGATTCTTTGAGCAATTCATTTCAACCACAAACAACACCATCAACTACATGCATGAATTGTCAATATATCTTACAAAGAATACAAATTTATGTCATTCTTCATGAATTAAATATGACTTATGGAGTCTCGCATTTCACAACAACATCAACCATGCACGAACCACAAATTTTGCAAAGAATATATATCTCCCTCATTCCTTCATGTATTAAATACGGCTCTTTGAGTCATACGTGTTATGCAAAAATAAGTATTATATATGTTAGTAATACAATGTGATTATAAATTTTCGCTCTTTTTATTGCGTCAATGCTTGTAGAATATCAACGATATTTTATAAAAAAAAATTGCATGTAAATTACTAACGACATTTTATATAAATTTTTTGATATAGATAAAAAAAATGAAAGATGATATAGATAAAAAAATTATAGATATTAATATTTGTGACTTTCAAATGTAATAAGCTTAACAAACCATATTTATATTTTTCAATGACAACAATAATATAACAAAAAAAATATTATCTTTTTCAATAACACCAACAATATAATATTATTATTTAAAAATTTGTTTAAGAGTATAATCGCATGCAATTTTATACTATTATATTATTTTATGACTAAATTATAAATTACACCATTTTACCACCTTACTATTATATTATTTTACCTCCCTGTTATTTTTATTCTTCTTTTTGCATAAATGCACAAATATATAAACCTAAAAAAATAAACTTTTGTGAACGTTTTTCCTTCTTATTGTTAAATTACAATGTTATACTCATGACCTCAAACTCTCATTGTCCCACCTACCACACTCCCACACCTTCATCGCCTCTGCTTTCATTTCCATTATTTCCAAACTAACCCTAACTCGCCTCTCCTCCTTCCTCAACCCTTGCACCATCCTCCTCCAAACCCACCTCTCTCCCCTCCTTTCTCTTAATCGCATATGCCACCACTAACAAATTCGAGCGCAAAAAGCCACATCTCAATATTGGCCGCATCGACCATAGAAAATCCACCTTAACCACCGCTCTCATTATGGCACTCGCTTCCCTTGGTAATAATGCCCCTAAGAAATACGATGAAACTGAATATGAAATTGAAACTCGTCACTATGCTCATGTTGATGCCTTGGTCACATTGATTATGCAAAGAATACGATCACTAGTGCACTAAGAAGGAGGACACTATTCTCGTCGTCTCCAACACAGATGGGTCTATGCCTTAAACAAAAGAACATACCCTTCTCGCCAAATAGGTAATTGTCTTATCTGAATTATTAGAATAATCTTTTAAGAATAATAATGTTAATATTAATTTCTTGATGTATTTAAATTTTAATTAGAACTATTAAAGGTTTGTTGCAATGTTACATTATTAATGCAGAAGAGAAATGACAATAGATAATAGATATGTGGAATTTAGCCATGTGAATAAGATTATTTTTTTTAGAATAGATCGCAGATATATGATTTGTATAAGAATTTTGATAATTATTGTTATGTATGGTTTTTGATCGGTTGATTTTAATGATTATAATGTATGATTTTTTATTGGTTGATATCTTAGGTGGTGAGTGTGGTTGTGTTTTTGAACAAGAAGGACCAAGTGGGTGATTAGGAGATTCTTGAACTTGTAGAGCTTAATGTTTAGAAGATTTAATCATCTTATGTGTTTTATGGCGATGACATTTCGTTTGTTCCTGTTTCGGAGCTCTTGGCATGCAAGCGTTGATGAAGAACCCTACACTCAAATGTGGTGGATAAGATTTACCAGTTTTATGGATGAAGTTGACAAGTACATATTGATCCCTCAACGAAAAATGAATCTCGGCTTTTTGCTTGCTATTGAAAATTTGCTTTCTATCACTAGTCCTTGAACAATTTCCACCGGGATAATTAAAGGGGTTGTTAAAGTTGGTGATGTGGTCGGCATTGTTTATTTGAGAGAAATGAAGAACACGACAATGACGGGAGTGGAAATGTTTTAGAAGATTCTGGATGACATTATGATGGATGATAATGTGGGGTTGGGGTTGTTATTGAAAGGTGTTCAAAAGTTGGATATTTAGAGACGAATGATTTTGGCTAAGCCTTCAACTATTACCCATAATATAAGTTCAGGGCTATTGTGTATGTTTTGAAGAAGGGAGAAAATGGACCTCATTTACTGATGTCACTGAGAATGTTACATCTATTATGAATAATAAGGATGAGGAGTCAAAGAGATGGTGATTCTAATGATCGTGTTAAATTGTCCTAGTGAAATTCACTATTTCTATGACAATATGTATCATCATATCTTGGTAACAAAGTATATGCATATAGAGTTTTTGCAAAATATGAGTTAACTAAGTTTTTTTTTTTGGTACAATGAGCTAACTAAGTTTTTATCTCAATAGGATAATTAAATTAAGGTACGAATAAATGTCTTTTTTTTAATATAAAAATGCTTGAAAGAAATTGGACGAAATAAACTAGTCGGTTTGCTTGTCCTCCTATGTGCTTGTGTATTTGTTACAGTTATAAGATAAATCTGTATAGATTACTTACTTCAATTTATCTTATTATTTTATTTTTTTAAAGAAATCAAAATGGAATTAAATCATCAAAATTGATTCATCTCGCACAAGGTGTGCAAAAGAGAATTACCCAATCAAGTTACTATGTTAATGTACGATGCCAAAAGTAAACAAAAAACTCCACACACAAAAAAGAGGAAAACTAATGCGAAACATCCATACAAAGTAAAGGGTGCCGCCACCAGTCAGTATAACTGAAGGCGAAAGTAGGCATTTTAGCTTTCAACCAAGCAAAAGACATAAACTTAACGCTATCCAATAAATGCGCCAAATCCTGAGCAGTGTGTGAAAAAATTCTGCTGTTTCTTTCCTTCCAGACAATCCAGCAGCCGGCGTGACAGATCACTTGAAGAAAAGAATGAGTATACCGCGGTAAACCCGCCAAGTGTCCAAATTGATGAAGATGTTCTCAGACAGATTGAGGAGATGTGAAAATAATACCAATCCACTGACAAACAAGTTGCCACAAGCTACCGAAGAAGTCGCAATGAATGAAAAGATGACTCATGGTCTCCGGGCAGCCACACCCCCCTGCACAAATAGTACCGTCATGCAAGAGAACTCTCCTACGAAGAACATTATCTTTGGTGGGGAGTCTGTTACGAAGTAATCTCCAAACGAACACAGACACCTTTAACGGAACCTGTTTCAACTAAGCAGCATCGAAATGGCTAGTCTCCAACGGTATGTCAAACATCGTAAGGTACTGATAAGTCCCCTTAATGGTATAACCGCTAATAGGATCAAGAATCCAACGCCACCTGCCAACAATAGAATCCTGCAAAACAACATTACACAACAAGGACGAACATTCCACAACGGAATCCTCTTCCCACCCCAACAAACGCCTCTGCCACTCCCAAGTCCCACCACCAACACCCCACCCTCTCCTCGCCATCTCCCTCACCGTCGCCCCTTTGTTTTCAGCCAGATGAAAAAGGTGGGGAAATTGCATGCGTAAGGGCGCTCCCCCCACCCGGTTATCTAACCAAATATAAGTGGTGCCTCCTCCACCAACCGTCCAACGTACATTATCCTCAAACCAATTCCCCACCCCCATCCCTACTCCACTACGGATACCACACATCATCCTCCACCGAGCGGACATGTTCTCTCCCCCGTCCAACAACCGCCCTCCCTCCTCACCGTATCTAGCATGTAAGACTCGATACCATAACCCCTCCTTATCAACCAACATACGCCAGCACCACTTTCCAAGCAACGCTACATTAAACTCATGTAGCCTCCTAACTCCTAAACCCCCCTCCGCCTTCGGTAAACAGTGTCCCAGTCAACCCAAGCGATCTTTCTGACACCCTCACCACCACCCCAAAAAAAAAATTAAATAAAGATTCGATAGAAGAAATTATACATGTGGCGGCCTTGAAGAAGGAAATAAAGTAAACCGACAAGGATGACAGGACAGACCTCAGAAGGATCAGACATCCACCAAACGAAAAAAATTTGCAATTCCAGTTCGACAATCTAGAGGTTATAATGTTCAAAATAGGGATAATAGTCACTTTCCTCCCTAAGTGTGTAATGAGTAGTCACAATAGTCCTTCAATGTATCAAAATTTTAAAATAGTCTCTGATTGTACACTCTGTTAGTCAAAATAGCCTCTAATTCTTTTCATATAAGGACTAAAATAACAAGAAGTAAGTACTTATAAGGACTAATATATGGCAATAAGCAAGTATACTGAAGGACTAATATGATAATATTAATGAAACATTTTAGGCTAAATTGCATTTTTGGTCCCTTAACTATTTAGGTAGTATCGCTTTGGTCCCTTAATTAAAATTCGATTCATTTTGGTCCCTTAACTTCTCTTTGTTACACATTTTGGTCCTTTCCGTTAGTTGTAATTCAAAAACGTTAGGTTTTCTTGATCTTCTTCTCCTCTTTTTCATCTTCATATCATCTTCATCAACCTTCAACAACAAGAATCCCAGATAAATTCCAGAAGAAAATGACGAAAACCTAACGTTTTTGAATTAAAACTAACAGAAAGGACTAAAATGTGTAACATAGATAAGTTATGTGACCAAAATAAATCGAATTTTAATTAAGGGACCAAAGCGATACTACATAAATAGGACCAAAAATGCAATTTAGCAAACATTTTAACATCAAAGACTATTTTGACTAACGAATTGCACAATCATGGACTATTTTTCAAATTTTCATACATTGAGGGACTATTGTGAGTACTTTTAATCAAAATCAAATTTTATACATTTACTTTTAATCAAAACCAAAATTTTCTAAAAACGTCGTTCATAATTTACAAAGGTTAGCGCAATTAAATGAGCGAAAAGACGGGCACATATTTATCCGTCTTTCCACTAGAATTATATAATAATAAATAGATAGATTTTTTTAAAGAATACTAAATAGATACATAAATAGGAGTAAAAAATATATAAATAAATTTATGTGTAGATTGGTTTGAATCTATAAGATAATGAACATATTCCTTTTCTTTCTATCTACTCATGGAACTTGGGGTGGCAAAATGGGTTGCATAGATTTCTCGAAATAGCTTAATTAAGATACTCTAGAATTGAGATAAAACTAGGAATTCAACCCGTGCACGGGTTTGTTAAAGTACAGTTAAATATTATTATTATTTATTATAGTATGAATTTGAAGAAAATTAATCTTTACAATGACATGTTATAGTTAAAAAACTATTAGATTTGATTTCAATAATAAAAAATAATTGCATTGACTTAAAAATGGTAATTTCGATACAATGCAGTTATAATATTTTCATTTAAGTATATTCAATTTTGGTTTAAAATGATTTTTTTTTTAAACAAAGGTTTATATATATATATATATATATATATATATACACACACATACATACTTAGAACAACAATTTTTTTAAAAATTGGGAACTGAAAAAATAAAGAGCATTTCTTTTGATAGAATTAAAATTAGAACCGATTGTTTAAAAAAAAGTTGAAGGTTTATTGACACTGAGAAAATAAGTAAAGGTTTAGAGACATTTTTATGGTATAACCTTAAATACATTTTATTGATAATTTTTGTATGTTTATCTTTTGTTATATAAGAAAATATGCATGTTTGTAAATTTTATTTTATTTTTAAAGAATATATTTGTTCTTTGTGAAAGACATGTAAAGGAATTAAAAGTCAATTATATTTTTTAGAATAAGAAGCAAGAATTTATGTACTATAAATCTAGATTTAGAAATAAGAACTAAGAATTGATTTGAACTCTCTCTTATATGTTAGAAAGACTATTTGTTATTAGATCATAAAAAGACCCTCTAATAAAATGACCCAGTAATGAATCATTTTTCCATGATCACAAATATAAATGAACAATGTTTGGTCACGAACACATAAAAATGACTTTCTTTTAAAGGGTTTTTCTATCATGTTTAAATTTGCACATGTTAAGAAGTTTAAAATAGTAACTTTACATTGGAACTTGTATATTTTGCATTAAATATATAACTTTTTAATAATTAATTGTTGGTTTTCAATAAAAACTTGCTTATTTTAGTTGCTTTAACATGTGCAACATTGCACATGTTAGAAAACCCTCTTTTAAAATACCAAATCATTTTATTATCAATTTCTTTTTTATTATTAGAGAAAGTTTTTTACACGTGTTTCAAACAGTATTAATTTATGCTTCTGACCATAGTAGGTTCCTCTTTAAATAAATTGTTATAAAACAATAGATAAATAATAAAAATATAAGAATAAATAAATAGCTACCAAGAAGCTTCCTAAAAAAAGACGTAATGAAAGTAGAAGAAAGAGAACAGAAGGGAAAAAAGCAACCGAGAAGCTTCCATCCTTGGTTATTCCAATTCATCTTTTGTGTTTGCTGCACATTGCAATCAAGGCCAGCCAACATCATCCCAACATTAACAATTGCGCCGAAAACATATATTTCTGTCAAACCGCAATCTTAGCGCCAATAACTTGTACGTTTAAAATGTAAGCTGATAAATCAACCTGTGTATAGATCTTTGCCAATTCGAGCCTCCAAATAGTCAAAACCGACAAAATTGAAAATATGAAAAGGGATCTTACCATCATCATAGTCTTCCTCGTTGAATTTGGTGTCAGCATGAAACTGTAGCATCGAAGAACTGCTTTCAACCACATCATACTTTTTTTTGTTTGACACCGCAAATTTTGTAATGACATATATTTTTTCCTCTTGCAATGATTTTTTTCGGAATGAACCTCTTGGGTACAGTAGCATGGATGTAATTGGACTGCAGAGGAAAATAATTTTTTATTGTAAGAGATTTTATTCAAGTATTATATTTTGTATGAATATAATACACACATTGATACCTCTTCATCAATCAATACCATATCTATACCAAGCAATTCATTTTTCTTATTGATATGAAAATTGTCCCATAGTCTAGCAATACGCACTTTTAGACTACTCTCCTCTGTAGTGTTGACGAGGCTGTTCAAAAACATATGCGTGGTGTCCACTGCCCTGTAAGAACAAATAATAAACATTTCAAACACAAACAATAGTATGGTAACAAAGTTTTACACATTACTGTGAGCAATGAAATTATATATGATGTTATTCACTTATTTGTTGGTATTTCCCTGAACAACAGATATGATTGCCTACAAAGAATTTGGTAACCCAAGAATGAGTAAACAAAAGGAGTGCAAATGTGAAAAGGTGAAGAAGTGCATTGGATGTGTTGCACATTTATATAGAATGCTTTCTACAATGCTGATCAGTTTTTTTCTGTGTGTTTAATTGTAGGTAGTGAATTAAGAATGGCAAGAGATGATATTTGAAAGGTTATGTATATTGAAGCCAAATCAAGTCTTCCAAATTGTTTTTTTTTTATCAGATTATATATAGGTTTATTAGAGTGATGTTTACATGCTATTTGGCAGGCAATTTACAAAAGCAGCTTTTTATGCAGGCAAAAAATAATAATTATCCTGGAGGTGATAAAAATAATGAACTTTCCATTTTTCATCCCCTAAAAAAAGCATTCAAGTGAAAGTCAAAAAAATTGTATCATTAATCATTTATGTTACTTATGACTTGCTAATTGCCATCGAACTTCCATCATTATACGTAAGTTCTGTTTTTTTTTCTTTGTAATGTTAAAGCTATATATTCATATTCATTGTTCCACTAATGAAATGAAACATGAGTGGACATTTTTTCCATTATGTATTGATTAAAACCAAATAAGTTGTTACCTAATTTATTGGATTGGACTATGAAGGGATGTTCAATAAAGCACTACTAAAATATAAAATATAGTGGGTGTGTTTAATTAGAGATAAAATTAAGAGATTTGAGAGATGATAGAAAGTTTTTTTAGAGTGTCACATCATCACAAAGCTTGCATGAGAACAACTCAAGTTTCATTTACAATGATATATAGATATTGATTTGAACAGATAAAAAGAATTATATAATTTAATTATGAGGGAGGATATTTTGACTTCAAGAGTAACTTAAAAGAGTTACTCCAAATCTCCACCATTAATATTGTTTTAATCTAATGGCCTAAAATAACATTAATTACACTAATGTGAGCTATATCGTAGGCTAAATCAAATCTCAGAAAAAACGTTCAGCAACATCTCTCCTTGATTGTAAATTGAGCTCTGTAATTTCTATTTTCTAATCCTTGATTGCTCATTAATATCTGGAATTTACAAAATTGTTTGAAAACATTAGATATTGGCTGACCCAACTCTCCAATTTCTCAAAGATCTCCCAATCACAACTTTATAATTCTGAAATTAATATTGTTTCCTCTACTTTTCTATGTGCATGCGAATTTGGTTCTTTTCTGATACACCTTGTACGAGGAAGAACACTTTAATTAGGTAATAAAATTCTATTTTAGCCTTTTAAAAAAAAAAGGATTATTTCATCTTTTTATTTTCCAGATTTTTTTAGAATGATATAGAAAAATTAAATTAGGGGAGAAACTCATGGATAAGAGTTCACGGACAGGAACAGTCGGGAGAGTAGATATTTGAGAATATGTTGGGTAAGGAGTTTCAAAAGCGGAATTTCAAAAGCGGATCACATGAGTGTCGATTAAAAGCCGTTAGATTTAAAAGATTGGAGGGTTAAGATTTGGAGTCAATATATCCCCCTCTTTAATTATTATTAATTATAAAAATAAAAATAAACCATCTATCTATCTATGCTATATTGTAAACTAATCTTGAGTTAATCTTAAGCTTGAATTGTCTACCTCTAAAACCTCCATACATTTTCTTTAAAATTTGTCAGCTTCCAAATTCTAAGTCAGTAAAATTCATGAGTTATATAACCTCCATTACATGGATTTAATATCTAATGATACTAACTCCTTTAGAAAAAAAACAATTGTGATAAAAACAAAAGCAATTCCTATATGGTAAAAAAAAAAAAGTTTTGCTAACGAATATCCTCAAAACACTTTTTAAGCATTATAAAATAAACAATTATTTAAAAAAAAATCAAATATTTCGATTTTCAATAAACTGAATACATTTATTTGAAAAATGTACATGTTGTAGATAGCCATCAGATGTGTATTTAAAGAGCCTTAGAAATATTATGGGGGCATCAAGAGAAACGTTCATCATATTTTATCTCCTATGATTAACTTCTATTTTTAGTTAGACTATTCGTAGGATTATCTCCTATGACTGAATTCTTGATTTCCCTATTTATTTAGGATTAGGAATCTTGTATAATTTGGTCCAAAAAAAAAAAGGAGTCTTGTATAATATGTCTGATAATTTCAGCAGAAATAATTGTTTAAAGTTCAAAAAGAATTACTGACACAAAAGTAAATACAAGTTACTGTCTATTCGTGTTAACTGAACCTTCCTAAAATGATTTAAAAATAAAGAGATAGATGTGGACAAAAAATACAAAATATTTTACAAAAATATAGGGACATTACATTACAACATAATTTCCATTTTTCATCTAGAAAATTACATGACATAAAGTCTTCATATGGTGACAACAATTGCAACAATTCTGGGGATTCTATGTATTTGGTTAATTACATCGACAAGTCAGTTATACTTGTCTAACAAAAGAAAGAGAAAACTATTTCTTCCTAAGGAACATTATAGTCCAAGTCAAAATAAAAATTCAAATCTTCCTTTATCTAGAATTGTTTTTCTGATCGAAAATGCAATCTTTATAGTTTTATATTTACTGAACTATACTGATCCAAATTTACAAAATCTAAGGAATCATACATTTTACAAAATCTGAAAATGCAGTCCATGCAGCAGCAATCCTCTCCGCGGCCAACCTTTCTTCCGGTGCTCGATAACCTCATCTTGTGAGATGAAACTTAGTTGTTTTGTTGTAAATGTTCAAATGTACAAAGAATATAATTTAAACAATATTAAGATAACTTACTTTATGTTAAGAGTCTCACATCGGATAGGATATGACCTGACAATGTGTTTATAAATGAGGGTAATCCTCATCTCACAAGCCGGTTTTGTAGAGTTGTGTTAGACTCAACCACGATTTTTAAGATGGTATCAGAGCCTCTTTAAGATCCATTAGACCACATGCTATTAGGTTTTCGTTTTCGGTCATCCATCATTTATGTCCACGAACCAAGCACACTATTGTCGCGAGGGGGCAATCTGGGGATGTGTTAGGCCCTCATAATCACAACTAAATTCAAGAATTCAATTACAAGATCTCGTGAGAATTTTAAATTGGGTATTACTAACGAATATTCTTAGGACATTTAGAAGTTATTTATTCAAAAAGTAAAATAATTCAATTTTCAATAAATTCAATACATATATTTTTATAAAAATGTATTATTTGACTACTTTAAATAAAATAGTGTATTTCTAATACAAAAACCTTATTATTTCACCCTAAAAAATAACTTACTACTATAAGCTAGACTTTGATTAGATGGTTCAATTTGTATGTAAAATTAGAATTCCCTCCATTTACACGAAATTCAAATTAAACGAAACCCAAAACTATAAAATAATAATAATAATAATCAAAATTAATAAACCTTGATCACATTCACCGAATTGATTCAATTATTTTGTTTGTATGATGGATGATGAAGCAGAAGCAGAAGCTCCATCATTCTCTCTAGGCTTCGATCTCGATTCACCAAATCAAGACCCGACAACCCTTATTGTACCCGACTCCGATTCTGATACCCGACCCTATCCTCCTCCTCGTCGTATCCTCAAACGTCTCCGTCGCGGTCCCCCTTCGTTCGTCGTCGATATCGAGGAGGTGGACGATGATGATATCGAAGACTTCTCCTCGCAAGATGAACCTGTTCAAGGTTCGTCAAATTCTTCATTCTTTTTCTTTTTTTTGTTACTGACAAAGTTCGGGGTTCGAACCCCGGTAGTTGTGTCCAACTTAGGATTTATAGATGATAAAGCTCTCTTTTATTAGTAGTAGGGTAAACTGTTGGGTCATAAGGGTAGTCTGGAGGACCGTCCACATCGAGGCTAGAACAATCACAGAGACGCCACACTCTTCAAACTTTACTCTTTTATCCGATGTGGGACTCACACTTGCACACAACATAAACTACTATTTTGGTCTCTGAAAGTGTGAGGCACGTTATAATCCCGAAATATAGCAAAGTTGCAGATACATTCTCTAGTGTCTTTTTTGCGTAGTAATTCTATGCAATAAATTGATAGATGAGAAATACATTTGAAACCAAAATGACTAACCAAAGACACAATCGAGGACTAAAATGTCTAACTAAGGAGACACGTGGAGGGTCGTTAGCGATTTTGATATATTCGATGACTATAATGCCAAAGTCTCACGCATTCCGAAACCAAAATGGCCATTGTTGTTGTTGTTGTTTGATGCTGAAAGAGGATTTGTTTATTGTCAGTTTTTAACTTTTATTATAAAAAATCCTTTTTTGTTAGGAATTATAAAAAAGGTTTATTTTGATTATGAAGTTTCTTCATTTTCTAAAATTAGCATGGATATATTTAAATTCATTTAGCTGAGCTTATCTACTACCGTAAACACTTGTGACATTGTTTGAGAGAATTTATGAAAACAACTTATTACATGTTCATAAGTTGCTTTCAGCTGATTTTCAACTTGTAAAAAGTTTATCTTGATTCTGATATTAGAATGAGTTTGTTTGGATAGACTTATGAGTTTGTTTGGGTTGACTTATATTAGTTTATTTGCTGACATAAGCATTTCTGACATTGTTTAGGAGAGTTTACGAAAACAACTTATAACATGCTCATAAGATGTTTTCAGCTTATTTTCATAAGCTTTCCATGATAACTTATAGATTATGCGAAAGTAGTTTGACTTTATTTTATCTCGTCTTATAGAAATAGCTTATTCGTAAGTGCTTATATGATTATCGTTTATGCCTTAAGCTGCAAAGTAAGTTGTTTATCCCATGGTCTAGAATTGCTTTGTATGTAGCAGCTCAAAAGTTTATATTATTGTCTTTATCTTTTAACAATTTTGTTTATCCTTTTCTACTCATGACTCATGAGCTTTAAGTAGTTTGTTTATTTTTGATTGATTCTGAAGTGTGTTCACTTTGTGACGATATTAGTATCTGCAAATTCCACTGGTCGGAATCGTTCTGTGTGCAGTAGCTCAAAAGTGTCATTGAAAGGTGCTGGAGTTTTAATTCCTCGTTCATCTCTCAGCTCTAGTGAGAAAAAAAGAAAGCAGGATTTGGAAATTCCAGATTCTGTTGGGTTGGAAACCGGCCGAAGTGGGTCCGTGTTTCGCAAGTTTGCAGCTAGTCCTCTTCGCAAGTTTCAATTGATTGATTCTGATGATGATGAAATGGTTGTTGGTGGTGAAAGTAAACCCGGGCCCTCCTCCTCAACAGGGCCAATGTGTAACCGAAACACACCTTTGACTTCTTTAGAACAAGATAGCAAGACACAGTTTGCTGACGTGAACCAAAATCAGGAGGATTTATGGAAAGATCTTTCCCCGGTGAAGAATTTTTCCATTTCTAGGAATTCTCAAGCTTCTGTTGGGTTGGAAACGGGTCAGAGTAGATCGGCATTTCCCAATCCCAAGTTAGCGGCTAGTCCTCTTCGCAAGATTCAATTGCTTGATTCTGATTCTGATGATGATCTTATTGTTGAAGATGTTAGAGGCACAGATAAACTTCGCCCTGCCTTGTCAACAGGTAAACGAAACACACCTTTGAATTCTTCGAAACAAGATAAAAAGGTGCGGTTTGTTGATGAGGACCAAAATCAGAAACATCTTTCCCCAGTGAAGACTTTTTCCATTCCTACACCTGCCTTCAATGATATGTTTGATGAATACTTTCGTTCTGCCAACAACACTCAAGTGCCAAAATCAAATCATAATGAGACATATCACAGGGTTGATTCTGAATGCCAAAAGGATGAACAAATATGGGAAGCGGCAGGTCCTCTTCCTCCTGCACATCATTATTATTTCCATGAGGATTCAAGAATTCAGCAGTTGGTTAGCAGTCGCCTGTGTAACTTTAGTCCATTATGTGTCAACGCAGTGGATCAGCAACAAAATATTGATTACATGTAACTTACAAACACTCTTTCCGTCGTCATTTTTATCTTTTGATAATAGTAAAGAAGTATTTCATGAACTTATGTTTTGATTTCAGGGGACAATTTGACAGCGGAGGATCAACAAGCAGAAGAAGCAAATCAAAAAAGTTGAATGGTTCTGAAGGTTCAGTAGATCCCAATATCATTTCTAGTAGTAGCAGAAAGAAAGCAACAAAGAGAAACAACACTAAGAAAAATAATGAAACAAGCAAATTAACCTCTTCAGATGTTTCTGCAAATTGGGTCGAACCAAAAGATGCAGGTCAAAGACGTGTACATGCAAGCGATCAATCGGCTGGTCATTGGTATACAGGATCAGATGGAAGAAAGGTATATTCAAATTTCTCAAGAATGTTTAATGATATTACCTTGTTCAATTTATTTACTCTTGTTGCTATGCTGGTCATAAAATGTTGCAAACATGATGTGTTATTTTCTGTTACGAAAAAAAATACAAATACCACCCAAGTTTTATAGTATTATTTAGGTGTTTTATAGATGCAGGTGAAATTTAAATTATAATGCCATTATGTATTGCCGCTTTTTTCCTTTTGAAGAAATTTTGTTGTATAATTCTATCGATCCTCAAGTTTCCATCTTTCTAATGTGGCTCTTGATACTTATTTTTATGCCAAAATGAACATCACGTGCCATCAAGATGCGTAGTTAAGGTACTATATCTGATATCTGTCATCATGATACAAACATCTGTCATACATACCCTCAAACTATTATACCGTCATTGTATTCCATATTATTCTTGAAGTTGCAACAACTTTAATGCAGAAAATATCAGTGTTTAATCTCATGGTAGAAATCAAGGATATAAAGCTGTTTTTGGTGTGCCTGGATGTGTTTATTTTTGCAGTGAAATTTCTCTCAACCAAAATGTGAAGTTGATAGTTTTTAAATGATCCAAGGGATGGTAACTCATTCTGTGAATCCCTTTATCTTCTTCTAGCAATGAACATAGAATACCAATATTGCAAATTCTTACAATTCTCCATATGATTTCTCTTGAACCTTTTGTTATTTCGGCATATTGTACCCATTGATCAGAACCTGAATCTTTATCTTCACATTGTAGGTTTATGTTGACAAAAGTGGGAAGGAGTCGACTGGCCGAAATGCTTACAGACTTTATCGGAAGGTACATTCACTTGCAAATTATTTTGATGTTGCTTTATGGTATTTGTAGATGAGATATCATATGGCACAGAATTCCTTTGATGCTTACAGGAGAGTGGAGCAGCATCCAAGAAATCCGAAAAGAAAACAAGTACTAAGAAGCCAACTGCCAAGAAGAGAAACTGAACATTGATCCAACATTAAATTACTTTTTGACAGGAACCTGTAAATTACTTGCTGATACACTTATTAACATTACTAACATGTAAAGAGAGCATCAGAGAAAACACGCCGTCTTGTAGAAAAGAGAGAGGAGACTTTTGTTATGCACAAAACGCGTTGCTTAGTTACTATGGATACTTACTAGCTAGATTACATGCTCATCTTGCCTTTTTTTAATGGCTATTTTACTATACATATATTTTCCATGCTTGCGCCATTTCATAACGTCGTCAGTCATATTTATATGTCATACTTACATATGGTGGATTTTGTACCTGTTGACTCAGAAATTCTTGTAGTAGTTCTAACCTTGTTTGGTAAGTGAACTGAATTCGTTCAGTCGAAGCGACGAGAATAGTTTTCCGATGGCAAGCGAACTTGTATGCATTTCTCTTTAATGTTTTTCCTTTCTTCAATGATATCATTCACAATATTATTGTATTTGATTATGTGAAGCTAATATACAAGATAAAAAGATGATTTAGTACTACAAGACACTTAAGTATATGTGTTCAGAAAAGATAAATTTTAAAACTCAATTTAAGCCTCTTGTATTTTTCATGTTTATTCAGTTTCATTTCATCTACGAGCTTGCAATGTTGTCTGGTGCTGGTAATCTGTAAATCTTCCCATTTTCTCCATAAATCTTCACTTATTGTTGTCCCTTAATTTTTTTAAAAGTGTCACTTTAGTATGTTAATTCACAACGGTGAGATATGGCATCTAATATGAATTTCTTCCTAAACTAGAAGTTGCAATGCATCGTAAAGTCTTATTCTTACCCAAATTAGAGGTTGAGACCACAACCTAGCAATCATATGCAATAAGCTCCAATAATACTAAAAAGGAAAAAAGAAAAGATACAAGTGGTGAAGGTGTAAGCCATACCCATTGAAAATGACAAAAAAATAAAATAAAAATCTAAAACTAGGGAGATTTTTTATTCTTGGGTAGATCTAGGGAGATTTTAATCTCTTACGAAAAATTGTATACCCGCTAACATACCAATGAGATGTATATTGTATATGACTAAATCACAAGTCTATATGTGAGATATAGTTTGATACATATATAAAATTTGGAAAATGTTAAAAGCTTGTCCTTGAGACATTGTTAAGAAAATAAAATTAAATAATTTGTCTTGAAAAGTGGTGTATTTAACTTAAATCAACTTTTTATAGTTTAAAACTTTTTATTTTCAATATAAAATTTTCGTTTTTTACGTTTTTAAGTAGTGTCGATAGAACACTCGTTAGTATTATCCATCAAATTTTCTCAATGAAAATATTACCAATTAAATCTTTTTTAATTTTTTATACCACAAGTTTTTCAATATATAAACTACCTTCCACAAAAAAATGATTCTACCAAGAACTATCTCATTGATTTTTTTTGAGTAAAATTATGACATGGAACCTCAACCACAAACAAACTTGACAAATATCCACCACAATTCACTCCACCTCAACATTGAAACCAGATGAACAAATATCAACGTGGACCAATAATAACTCACAAGCTAGCATTATCACCCAATGGAAATCCAATTTTGGATTTTCCAATATCCCTAACACTCTCCTATATTCATTCACTCTTTATGTTATGTTTCATTTCATTCCCATAATAACATAACATTATTCCAAAAATAGTAGACAGACACTTGTTTGTGTGACAAGAATGGCTTGTAACACATTGATGAGTTCTGCTATCTCAGCATTTCCATCACTTCTTTCTTCCTCAAAATCAAGATTTAATACTTCACTTCCACTTCCTTGCACAAATGTTTCTTCTAGATTCACCATGACTTCTGATTGGATGCCTGGCCAGCCTAGACCACCTTACCTTGATGGTTCAGCTCCAGGGTATGTATATATATGTATATGCATTCATTTTACCATTATTATTATTATTTTTGGTAAATATTAAATAAATTTAAACTTGTATCAAGAGAGTTGAATTGTTGTTGTAGTGGCATTTTAATTTTAGTTAGTTCAATTTTGTTTGAGAAAATTTTAGTTAGTGCCTCTTAAATATTCTAACATGTCACACATGCTATTATATTTTGTTTTTTTACTAATAAACACTTGTATATTATGTGAAGTATGGACACTCCTAAATTTAAGTGTGTCTCGATGTTTGACATGTGTTGAACACGGACATCCTTATAAACCTTTATTTAGTTAAGAAAACTAAAGTCGTCGGTAATTCTCGCAATCATGCGGTCGGTTAATCTGTGATTGTTCAATCAAAATCGGACAATCCTGATCTTGATAAAGATTTTGAGTTTTTTTAACTATAATATCGATATTGAAATATGGACCGTCTGATCTTGATCCAATGGCCATTGATGGGCCGATTCCATGAATGCGGAAAATTGACTAAGAAAATTGCAGTCACCTCTCCTCATATTTGGGGAGCTTAGGTTATTTACAAAATTAATTTTAAGAGTTAAAGGTAAATTCTCCTTTTTTGTTTTGTGATTATGATTTAGTGTATGAATATTGTTATGGTTTTGTGTTACAGTGACTTTGGATTTGATCCTCTACGTCTTGGTGAAGTACCTGAGAATCTTGAGAGATTCAAAGAGTCTGAACTCATTCACTGCAGATGGGCCATGCTTGCTGTTGTAAGTATCTTTTTTCAAGAAAATAAGTTTAGTTTTCTCTTGGCACTATAACTAGTAGCCGTGAAACCATCCGGTTTTGATTTAATTTAACGGTTCGGATTTGCTGATTGTACGCAAAAATGAGATATGTACTGTCAGTGTATACTAGTCTTACAAGGATGTTCAATGAGAATCCAGTACTTCATGGTTGTTTTCAATATCGATATTAGGTAGGTTTAATGGAATCGGCCTATCAATGGCTGTTGGATCGAGATCAAACGGTCTAGATTTCAATATTTAGACCGTTTGAAACGGTCTAAATCAGCCCATCTGATGGACCGTTTGAAATCTAGACCGTTTGATCTCGATCCAACAACCATTGACCGTTTAAACTTACCTAGGTTTATGTGGCAATGTGACAAGTTTTTGTCGAACATCGGTGTAAAACTATTTTACACTGACAGTGCATTTCATTTAAATTTACTAAATTTTGTTGTATTATGCATGCAGCCAGGGATTTTGGTACCAGAGGCATTGGGATTAGGCAACTGGGTGAAAGCACAGGAATGGGCAGCACTTCCAGGAGGACAAGCAACCTACCTAGGAAACCCTGTTCCATGGGGAACCCTACCCACCATTTTGGTCATTGAATTCCTTTCTATTGCTTTTGTTGAGCACCAAAGGAGTATGGAGAAAGACCCTGAGAAAAAGAAATACCCTGGTGGTGCTTTTGATCCTTTGGGATACTCTAAAGACCCTAAAAAGTTTCATGAATACAAAATCAAAGAAGTTAAGAATGGTAAGCAAGAGCTTTTTGTTACACTATACAACACCTAAGATAGATATTGAAATGTTACTTGAACATCGTTTCGTGACACTAAAATTCGACAACATTTTAAATGAGTAACACGTTTCACACACACGGTTAACACAATGCGATGAGTGTTTCAACTACATGTAGATTTGAATACCTGAAAATCATGGTTAATCACATTCAAATTCGTGGTTGATGAAGTTAATGAGTTGCAACACATGATATATTTATTAACCAAATCTAACATTTCATTGACCATATGTGTAAACTGCGTTAACCATTTAAAATGTTGTCGAATTTAAGTGTCACAAATTGATGTTCAAATAACATTTCTGAATAGATATTACTTGGTTATTACATTTGAATGTTGTATAGTATAGTATAGAAAATTGATCAAATGTGTGACTTACTACTTTGTTGAATGTTTGTTTGTATTAGGACGTCTTGCTTTGCTGGCTTTTGTTGGAATCTGTGTTCAACAAACAGCATATCCAGGAACTGGACCTTTGGAGAATTTGGCAACTCACTTGGCTGATCCATGGCACAACAACATTGGCAATGTCCTTATTCCCCCACAATAGATATCTTCCTCAAATCAATGTTTGTTATATTAGCAGCTACTTGTAAAACTCCACCAAATACATTTATTTTGTCAAGAATCAGATCTCTCTATGGTGTTGTTTTCCTGTCTTTGTAATTAAATTTTCAAATATTAAGATACCTCTTGGCATCAAAGGAGTTAAACCTTAAAATGGACCAGATATATTGTTGGTGGTTAGATTATTGTTGTATGAATTTCAATGCACAGTCCTTTATAGAAGCAAACTTACACAAGTAGATTGACAAGAAAATAACTCCAACCTATACACAACACAATCTCAAAGCAACTTATAATGGCAACATTAGTCCTTCCTAAACCCACTTGGGTTGGCCTGGTGGTATTGACTTGGGACCTGGGAGTGTGCTCCTCTTCAAGGTCTCATGTTCGATTCTCCTCGGTGCCAGTTTGAGCGGGCTAATTTAGCTTCTTCAAAAAAAAAAACATTAGTCCTTGTCAAATTTCTACTGGCATGGACAATTTAATTGACCTGGCATCCACGTACCGATTGAGTCACATATTACAATCCCAGAAGCTCAAGATGCCATCATTGGCTTGGCAACTTCAACTAGTTTGTCGTTGTTAGCCTTTTTCACCAAGGCGCACACACTCTCACCACCCTGCCTAATCTCAGGAAATCGGCGTAATCTTGCTCCCAATCTTCTAACAGGAAGCTGATATATTTATTAATTCATTTGGGGATACCCGTTCAACTACCTGATCCATATCCTTTGCAGGTTTTATCTGCCGGTACATATTTTTTCGCCATCCCGACTTGTAATGTAGAGCAAATGTTTGCATTAGTGTAATTTTAGGTGACATAAATTGTTTGAAAATGTACTTGCAGACAACACATAACTAGTGTTTATCATAATGGAGGATAGAAAAAATTTACCAGAAATCCTACTAGACTGTGACTAATGTATGTGAGGATAACAATCAACAGAATGCAATGCCTACAATTAAAAACTTCAATTATTTGAGCTATTTTTTACCTTGAAAATTTAAACCAAAACTATACATGACATAAATGAAACCATATCACAATCAGACATAATTTGAATTGCATCCTGAAACCTTGTAAAGAAAAAAGTGAATCCAAGACATAAATTAAACAAGAATGTTTTGTTTAAGAATTAATATATCCTACCTCAGAAAGATGAAGCAGTAGCTATTTCAATGGGTGAAAAGGCCAGTTAATAGTAAGGGCAATACAACATCAGGCAAAGGAAACCTCACACTCTCATAACACCAAATCAAGACCTTCCTAGAAGCAGAATGACTAAGAATTACACTAACAAACACCCTGCAGAGCCTTTTAATCCCCTCACACTTAAAATACAATTAATTTAGCTGTAGATGCAACATTTTTAGATTAGCGTCACGGCCACTCGTTTCAGTGGCTATGAATGTCTGTTCTCAGTGCTCAAACTGCTACTACTTCCACCGACACGATTCGGTTCTCCAACCCTAGCTGCCAAAGCAAGAACTTCAGGAGACATATCCCAGCTTCCGCTTTTTCTTCCCCAGCTAGATCTCCTAGGATGTATTCCAACACGGTCACTTGTCTCATCTACTGTTGTCCTAATTTCTGGAGACAATTCGTCAAACTCCCCATCCTTTATAGCCCCGCGATTGTTTAACTGACCTTCACAATGATCAATGCTGCTTCCCATGTCACCCGCCCAGACTGTTTTTCTTCCCATTTCTATGTCGTCAACAGCTTTTCCCATACTTGGACTCATAAAGCCACCACCCACTGATCGAGCGGGTAATACTGGTTCCACTGGCACCTTTGCCCTGAAATTATTCTTTGATGGGGGAATGCTGGTGAAGAAAATCTCTTTGAAATTATCAAACACTCCTCTGTTGTACGGGTTGGCCCGTCGATCATACCGGTATCTGAAGTTCTCGTATGTAGTCTGCAAGAACAATGAACACATATATGAAGTTGTAAGTGCTTTAGGACTGCTAGGTTATTTTCAAAGTATATAAAAGAGTGTTTTAAAAACCAAACCGAACAGTTCAACTAGCCGAACCTTTCACCGGCCTTTACTACGGTTCGGTTATTTTGACTGTTCAATAGCAGTTTCGCCTGGTTTGAGCAGTTCAAGGCAGTTGAACCATGACCCAAAGGCCTCGACAGTTAGATGTTCAGTTCAATTTTTAAAAATTGATATGAAGATTCAAAAAGTGATTAATTACCTGATTTGTACTTATGAGATATAAATGAAAGGCGGTAAGGCCACCAACAAACCACATGCAGATGAAGGTGTAAATTATTAAGACTATGGAGGCTGGACTTTTGATCATTGCCTTCCAAATTGTTGTATCGTCGGCCTTCATAATTCTTCTAATATAGACCCAGCAAAATGCGAAAACGTATATACAAAGTAGCGTAGCTGAGAAGACAAACATGAAGAAGAAGCGATAATTACGCTGCATAACAATTTGCGCAGATTCAGATATACAGAATATCAAGAATGGCATGTAGTAAATGACAAATTAAAAGTCATTGGACCATAAATATAAATACAATTGAAAGGACTAAATGATAATGAGAAATGCTGAACTGCAAACAGGTAAGAAAACTTCAATTGAATCACTTTCACAAAGGAGCATAACTCCTAATGAAACATTAGGTGAAATTTGATGAACAAAAACGAAAGTCCACGATGATATAATCAATTCAATTTGTGAAGATTCTGAGTAGAAAATGAGTTATAAGCAGAAAGAAATGATGGTAGCAAGGACATAACAGTAACAGTTGAAAAAAAAAACTAGAAATTTGATTAGCTCAAAACATTCATCACACAGACAATGCTACCTATTATTACATTGTTATAGTAGATTATTATGCATTGACAACTATAATAAACAAGAAAGTAAAATGATGTTAATACAAGTTACTCAATGAATTTTGCACTAGACTCTATGAGCCTGAACTAAACTTTAGAAATGTCATGTTCATTATTATTTAACATTCAAAATTTTCAGTGGAGCCCTTGTACAAAATATAACTATTTCGACAAGTTTCATGCCGTCGGAGAATTGGCTACCACTTTTACTAACACAGATAACAGTAAAACTCACCCCAGATACCGTGCCAAACTTTATAAATAAAAACATCGCCATTGGTAAACAAAAGGTCGAACTTACCAGCCCAATGCACTGCCCAACCCAGGGGCAATGGTGATCAAACCTCTCTACACAGTTGTTACAAATTGAGCAGTGAGAGCATCGAGGAGGCCTGTAGAGCATGCAAGTATCACAATACTTAACTTTAACAGAAATTCCGTTGACCTCAACCTCCTTGATCCGAGGCAACCGCAATTGAGGAGTTTGACCAGATCCAACATCTAGACCGCCTTCAACACCTTCTGGCTCTGGTGGATGTGCATTGCGCGGGATTATACCAGGGTCGCGTGCAGATGTTGAAAAGAGAAGACCTATGACCTGACAAAATATCATAGCATCAGCATACAGTTGGAAATAAAAAATTTCGTACTCATACATTGGTGGATTAGTGCCTCCACTTTATGAGAGAAAACTGCCTAAATGATAATTAAACAGCATATAGAAAGTCAATGGTCGTGAACCATGTTGCTTTGAGCAGTTAATCTCAACTAATTAAAAAGGTTTTGACATCAGCACAGACAATAAAGTTTTATGGCGCTGTGCTATGCATGCTAGCACTCAGCCTCTAGTGGAAGTTAGAAGTTAGAACAATATACTTGAATGCAGAGGAAATCACTGTTGTTATACTTCAACAGAAGCACAAAGGAGAAGCAGTAAGGAAAGCATACAGATTCAAGGAATGTGGGGCTATGTGGTGATTCGAAGATTTCAACACTCAATGATACAAAATCCATTTGAACTGTGGTTGGGTCTGAAACAGAAGCTTTAGCCGAATATTGTAGAGATCATATGGGGCTATGTGGAACCGAATATTGTTCACGGCTGTTTCTGCAAAAAAAATCTATTTGCTCATCCTATTTCTGATCCAGTTCTATCATCCACCTACCCTTTGTAACCTTTGTCCCTTTATTAAAATAGTTTCTTTAATCTAAGCAAAATGATACCAAAGCATGATATTTGGCTTAAGAATAGATTCCATATTTCTAGCTCACACTAGTCCAACATGCCAATCTCACTATGGTTATGGTTAGGCTAGTTTTAGTTATTCTGCAAAATAAATGGCATCATCGATGTTGTCATTCGTCAATACATTCATCAAATTCAACTTCTAGCTACTCCATCCAAACAAGTTTATGTGAGTTGCAACATCGAACAATGCTTCTCATGCTTATATACAAAGTACCGTAACAATACAGTTGAGCAATGTAGGGTGAAAGGAATAAACTATATGTTAGTGTTTATGAGAGAGAGAGAGAGAGAGAGAGAGAGAGAGAGAGAGAGAGAGAGACTCACATAAATTGTGAAGATAATAGCAACTGCCATTATGGATACCCCCCAGTGATGAGGATAATCATCGAAAAAATTTCTGCCAACATAGACACAGAACACTATAACTGGAGCAACAATAAGAAAAATTGTCAAGCCCAATGATCTTGCATCCGGTCCAAATATGAACCTTCCCTGAAGAAAAAATTTCTGCAAGAAAGGGATTAAAACAATCAACGCGTATCAGCAAAATTATATATTGACTAGAACAGAAACATATTACAGGGAACTGAATAAATTCTACTAGTATTGTTTAACACAAAGGTTCGATTTCAATTTTCAGATATTACAGGGAAGACTATGCCGTCTCTAGGGGATAAAAGGACAAGATATTGTTTCACATTTCACAGAAAGTAGAGCTTTAAATATTTTTTTGGCAGACACATTCCACGACCAAACCAACTAACAGAATACACATTCGAGAACCAAATTGACAGGGAAAAAACACATTCGAAGATATTTCTTATTGTTACTCTTTGCAAATTCAAACTCCAAAATCCAAACAAACTAAGGCCTTATTTGGATAAACAACTTATTTGCAGCTTATAGCACAAATGCTTATCATGACAAAATAAGCTGATGTATAAGCTATGTCTATAGAAAACGATAAAATGAAGTTAAATTGTGATTCGTATAAGCTGTAGTTTATTTTCATAAGCTATCCTGGCCAACTTATGAAAATGAAAACAGTCTCAAATAAACTGTTTTCATAAGTTCTCCCAAACAGTCTCACAAAACTTATGTCATTAGATAACCTCAAATCAGTCAATCCAAACAGACCCTAAAAATAGCATATTCATCATAAACTAAAAATAGTACCTAATTCAACAAAGAAAAAATAATCTAAAATCTAAAATAAACAGCATTACATAATCATTACTTAATTATTTCTTAAATTAAACAAAAAATAAAAATCCGACATCATCATAGATCTTTTCACTAATGCATGCTACTTCAAACCCTATCTTAAAATTCTAACACAAAACCCATTGAGTATTTCATCAAATTAAGATAAACCCATTTTCCAACATAAATTAATATATAAAATAAAAGCAAAAAAAATGATTCTTGATAAAGAAAAATGCAAAAAAAAATGAGGAAAAAAAGAAGAAGAAAGAGTGTGACATGACATACATTAGAACCCTTCCAAGCTTGATAAACAAGCAAATCATCAGATCCTGAAGCTGGATCGGATCTCTGAGGTGGTGGTACAACGTACATATCTATCTCTCTCTAAAAATGCCAACTTTTTCAAATTCTCTCTCTCTCTCTCTCTCTCTCTCTCTAACTATATCTATATGTTATATCTATCTATTTGGAACAAATTGAAGAAAAAAAGACATGAAATAAAATGAAACACAGCAAAGATTGATTGTGTGTGAATTGAGGTTTCTTCCGGCGACAAGGTACGAGGGTTTGGTTTGGTTTGGTTTTTTTCTTTTGTGTTTGAGCGTAAAAAGGTTTGCTTTTTTGGTTGCAAAGAAGAAGGAATTGATTCTCTTTTACTGTCACAGACACTGTAATCTATGTCTATGCTTTACAGCATCTATTCTTGATGACGTGGCATCTTTCATTTCATATCATGGATTTTTGTGATTATTTTTGTTGAGATATGGGAGTATATATTTATTTTCTCAAATATGATAAAATCAAACTACTTCTACAATGTTGATTGTTGGAACACTAGCAACGATAGTGAAAGTTGGATAGAATAAACATCTTTACTAGAGCTAGTGCTAGTAGATTTAAAAATGCCCCATATTGGAGAGTCATACTACCTAGTAAGTGTTTATAGAAGTGGGGGTGGCCTACAAGGGTGCCCTTAGGGTATCCATTTTTGCAAACGGGTGATCGCATAGAAATTATATATATTACATATGTGTGCGTTTGTCCGGCTGGGCTGGGCTTGGGTAAAAAAAAGAATATTTATTTATCACTTGAAAGTGTTAAATTAACATTTTATTAAGGTTTAATTGCATGTTTGATCTCTTATGTTTATTTTAGTTTTCAATTAGGTCCCTTATGTTTTTAAAGTTTCAAGTTGGTCCTTTACATTTTAAAAGTTTCAAGTTGGTCCAAAACGTTACTCACGTTGGAATAAGTTAGTCCCTTCCGTCACTTAACGTTTAAAGATTTGGGTTGACAATATGGGTGATAGATCCTTAACTTATTTAGAAAATTAG
>Ga0315914_1000387_pt1 | contig 52713 bp, 31 predicted proteins | sample MpolenodulesMG_FD_203920 | JGI IMG/M metagenome (GOLD analysis project Ga0315914, IMG submission 203920) | Medicago polymorpha root nodule microbial communities from Los Angeles, California, United States - elongated nodules | ecosystem: Host-associated > Plants > Roots > Nodule | place: USA...
TCAAGTGTTCTTTGGAATGACTGGGCATAACGCTGGGACTAATTGAACTCAGACTGATTTCTCCTCTTCTGACTGCCCTTCTTCAGGCACAACCATACCTTCTGGCAATGAAATTGGATTTATCCCCGCTCGATTTCTTTCTTGTAGTCATCGCCGGACCTGAGCTCTTCCTCCTAAATCCTTTCTATTGCGGCTCATTCTCTAAAGAAAGATGGACCTTCTCTTGTCACTGACACCATCTTTCTTCGATCGACCGAAGCAAGAGCACCAACCAAGTTTCGCTCTGCTGCCAAAAGTAGGGGAAAGTGTCTGATCCTTTCAATCAAGTGATAGAGGCAGAGGCTTTACTTCTTTAGCCTACGTTAGGACGGAGCTGTTGTCGAGTGACGATTGGCCGAGGGGAGTTCAATCATGAAGCTGCCTTAGAGCATCCCTACTGTGTGAGAGAAAAGTGTCCGGTCTGGTTTCTCTTTCTAGCTTATCCTGATAGTGCGGCCTCTCTCGGCTTTCTCTTCTTATAGGGGTCTATTTTCTCTGACTTGACTCAGCGGTTAGAGTATCTCTTTCATAAGGCGAGAGTCATTAGTTCAAATCCAATAGTAGGTAAGGCCGAAAGCCCTGCTTTTTCCAGCATGACAGCAAGCACGGACTGGCGGAATGACCAAAGCTTCGGTTGCTTCCACTTGTGGCCTTCTTCTTCAATTTCAGAGGGGAAGTTATTCTTGTTTCATAAGCAAATGTGGCAATTGGTGGTAACATATAAAAGTACCCTCAAATAGATAAGATTCTTGAGAATAGTTTATAAAGAGGATACACTCCTCACCGTACAAGCCGGTTTTGTAAGGATGGGTTAGGCCGCGATTTCCATTACATGATCTTAATGAGTTTCTCCGGGCAGTATTTCTTGGTTTTGTTGAGCTGTAGTTAGATGAATTTGTTGGTACCTGCACGTGTTATGACGCCTAAGTCAGTGTAGGGTTCAAGAGGAGAGGTCACAAGTTTTGGGTAAGAAGTGTCATACCTGACCCAATGCTAAGACCTGAGTATATATAGGCGCTAGGTAGGGCTTGGCTGGCAAACCTTTCTCGACAATCGTACATGTTAGTACGAACATGGGTAACCCTCGACCCTGGGAGCTGCCTTCGGCCTGCATGAGTGTGGTCAACCCCCAAACCTCGTGTGTAACCCTCGTCCTGCACCGTAATCTGGTGGATTTTAGGGAGTGATCAAAGTTGTATCATCTAAGGTCCTTAAAAAATGTCCATTTGATATTCATTTGCATTCCCCTTAAAAAAACTTGAGCGAGTTTCAACGGAGATAATCCATTTACGAAGAGAATGAAATGCCATGGAATACATCTCATCAAGTTCCACTTGATCGATTCAAATCAAAAACCTTGATAACATTTCATTCCACCTTATTCCATCGATCCAAATAAAATTTTAATGCTAAAATCTTGGTCTGGTTTTAGCAATGAGTGTTGAATCTATAATGCACATGTAAAATACTATTATGTTATAAGCAAGTTTGTTTTCACTTTGAATTAATAAGTTACATCATATCTCACTTGATAAAATGCATGGTTTAACATCAAATTCATTTGTGCACCATATAACTAACCTGCCTACAATTAAGTACTACTAAACATGTATTTATTTGTTAGGGTAAAAGGCTCTGAAATGACATAGTATTCTACTAGTAACAACTAGCAACAATACTTAGGAAGTGTGATGACTTGTCCGCACGAGCGGGCCTCTCGCGTCCCAAGCTCATGATAATTTCAATTTGCAATGTTCTCTGTATTTTGCTGCATTTGCCATTTTGTGACTACTATTTAATTGGTGTGTGTAAGATCAGATAAATATCAATGGACACACTGCAAGCATAGTTATTAATCAATCTGTCTTTAATTACTTGCACCAATGTTCAATGTTCACCTCAAGACGTAACTATTTGACCCTTCAATTTGAATAGTTTTATTACATTTGCCAAAGTTGAATCTAGCATGCCTAGTTGATAATTTTACATTTCCACAACTTTGTCTTAATATGAAAAATCTTATGGCACATATTTCACCCTTTAATTATTGGAATGTGGAAAACAGAAGGGATAGATAACACGGCACATCAAAGTAAGTTTTTTTTTATGAGAACAAGGTAAACATAGGAGAAAATAAAAAGTATATGAAAAATGAAATTAAGTGTATGAAATAATAACATAGTAGACCACATGATTGCAGCCAAACGGGCGTGGTCGCTTTGCAAGTCGAAGAAAAGCTGCTTTTATCACATGGCCAACTCTTTCTACACTCGAGAATCCCTTCCACCATGCTCATACCCCAATTTAAACTCCTTACTTCACATGCCTTTTTTTTACTTGCATTTCCATATGTAGATATAATAATATAGTAGTTATATAATTGCATAGGGGATTAAATTAAACTATACTAGGACAAATAAATAGCAAAACATTGGTAGAAATGTTAGATCGTGTGCCCCTACCCAGCTGCACCTATAAATAGTTAATATTTATCATGATTATTATTGGTACACTGGTATTCTCCAATGTCTCCTTGAAAGAAAAAAAATATTAATATATGTTCTATGTATGTTATTTTAATCCTGTAGATTCTCTCGGTTTTTTACTCCTCCAAATTTAACTTCTACCACAATTTTATTCTTTTGTTAGCTCAAATAAAACAAACAAATAAAGCCAACATTTTTCAGTTCTGTCATATATTTATTGAGCAAATTCGAGCCATTAAAAGTTAGGAATACATCACATTTTTCATAGGTGGGTAAAATGGTTCATTTTTTCACCCCTCGTTGAAATATTAATCTGACAGTGGTCCAAAGTTTTACTAGCTTTCATTTTTGTCTTCTTTAAAATTTAAATGAGTGGGCTAAAGAGCCAACTGATTATTCTCCTTCCCTTCATGATGATAAACCATGATGAGTTTGTCTTTTTTATGAATCAAGATAAGAAAATCATTTACCTAGTGGTGGTGCTGCTTATCATAGATAACTTGGGGGAAATATATTCCCTCTTGTAACTGTCTTACGCATTTACATATTTGAACCGTATGATTTTAAATGAATGACCAAGATTGCTTAAAATTAATTTTCTAATTGTGTCATATGAATCGTCTAATCATAAATGAATGATTAAGATTTATCTAATGTAATTGCGTAATATTTGCACCGCAAGGAATCGGAGTCCTTAAGTTGGGGGATTTTTAAAAAAATAAAATAAAGAGAACTATGACTTAGGGTCCAAAAAGAATATTGTTTTTTTGGGCAGTAAAACATTCAATTATTCATGAAGAATGTTGGAGACGCCCACATTCCACTTCTTGTGTTGTCACAATTTCAAGCATATGGGACCAGAAACATTCTCTGTGACCTATGTCTCCTTGACCACACCACCATTAATTGGAGCATACATTCTTCTAGTTTGTTTCAAATATAGTCTTAGCATAATAAGCATCCTTGTCCTCCATTCATATAAGGTCTTGCTGGTGTATTAGTATTACTGGTGTAGAGGAGTGTCCTTGTTATGTTTCCAATGTTGGATCAACTAAGATTAATATTGACCACTATTGTCAGATGAATTGGTTTGTTAACGTGGGTATCTACATAATTAGCATTTTCAGTATGTTGTGCACGTTTTGAAACAATTTCGAAGCAAAATGATGTTTATAGTAATTCTATTATCTGATTCAATAATGAGTACTCTTTTCTAGCCCATTTCCAATAACATGAGTTTTATATTTTGTTTTGTACATTTTGCTTCATGTTTACGTTTGAGTTTCATGCGTCATATATGACGAATTGTGGTGTCAAATACTAGTGACCTTTTGAATGATTTTTGTTACAAATTGTTTTTGTACTAATTACATTCCTAAATTAAGGTAGGGGACCATGAATGAAAAGTTACATTGTTCAATCTCAATTTATATGTCTTGAAACAGAAACAATATTTCAAGATTTAATTGTTTGCTTTGTATTTGTCGGAACAACAAAGAACTAACAATATCCATTATGCCTGCTAAAGTTGTGAAACTGATAGAGATTTTTGGAAGTCAAACCTATAAAGAGCAATGATTTTTCAACATTCTTGCTCAATTTGGTTAAAGTGTGGAAAGAACTATGTTGATGCTAACCATTCAATTTACTTATATTAGTGCAGAATGTGATCATAACATAATCATCTATAAAATCCACTCCAAATTAATTTTAAGCATGTAGGTTAAGCAAGAACTATAAAATTGTAATGAAATCTTGAAACTATATTTTTAAGCATGAGAAAAATTGATAAGGATGAAGGATTGCTTACTTTATCTTTTGTTCTATACATGATCATGCACTACAAATGATTAAAACTCTTGACACAGGTCCATACTCATACTTTTTGCCATCCATAATTCCATATCTCCTTTCTTGCTGTGTTAATTTTTGTGGGTCTCCCTCTTCCTATATTGACATTAGCACTTTTGGCTTTTTGGTAGGCATGCTATGGAATGGGATAGCAACTATGCATTGACTTAAAAATTCAATTTCATAATGTGGGTCCTTAGTAATTGCATTACACAAAAACACCATTAGTGTTTGACTAATTCTTCATACAATGGTAGTCAACCTTATAAGCAAAGATAGATCATAAATGTATTAAATGAGTTTGAATTTTTCTCCTAAAAACATGAAGTGGATTGAATCTCGTTCTCAAAAGCATATAGCTCAAAGGATGTACATTTATACATCCAACAGCCTGAAAATTTCGGATCCAATTTTCACATTGTCATCCTTAATCTGACTCTGATAACTTTGTTAAATGAGCTGAGACCTTACTCTCAAAAGTTAGCTCAAACGATAAAAATGTCCAAAGTCCCAGACGCATATATACATCCAACAATTTGGAAACCTCGAAAATATAGAATTCAAATACAACTTCAATAAAATGCATGTCTAAGTTTACACTTTGCATATGCATGATAATTGTACAAAGTAATTTTTCCACAAACACCATCATGCCATCATATCTTTATTGCCTCCATGCTGGGACCTCCCCTGTGTCCAAAAGAATCCTATCATAAAACAATACTTTTGCTTCACTTTAGTGCCTTCTTTTGCACTGTGAAGATCGAATAAATATTCTGGTATATTTGCCAACTACTTTGTCTTTGATAATTGATAGATTTTGCAATTTAATTGAATGTACAGCCGAAGGCATAGTCCTTTGATATTATTTCATAATTGATGATGTGCTGTTTATGGCTGAAGGAAAATAGTATTCATATTAAAAAGCATATTGAACTAACGACATGAAAACAAAAGATCTTCATAGTTCAGATCACATTAGTATAAGACTATAACGCTGTTGATACAATAGTTTTGAGTTCACACAGGGGAAGTGGCCCCTAGCTGATTCCCATAAATACGTATGTTTGCTGCAGGCTTGCTTTTACATTATTATATCTATTATTTTCAATAGATTGAGAAGGAAATAGTGGAAATAAAACTTAGTTTGTTTTAAAAAATACTTGGTTATTTTTACTTCTTTTTTTTTAAAAAAAAAAATCATTATTTAATTATGTCGTGAATTCGGACCCTTTGTCAAAATCAACAAGAACAAAAAGATGTGGATCAAATATCTAATGCAAACAACAACCAGATAGATATAGCAACAATATTCAGATCTAATCTATCACCGTATATGTAAAATAAATCCATAATCAAAGCAAGAACAAAAAATAAGTAGATGAACAAACACACAAAAATTTGGTTACTGAATTCGGCTCAATAATGACCTATGTCTGGTGAGAAAGTATCATATCGTCCATTATCAATAAGTTTCATACAAAGAGATTCAAAAAGGTTAGAAGTTCTCCAAAAACAACCAAATTTCTACCATTTTTTCAATCACTTCATGTGAACAAAATACTCAAAGATTTTCACTACCTAAGGTGTTTACGGTATTTCCCAATATATAAATTTCATCGAAGACACTCAATTCATAGCCTCTAAATTTCCTAAAATTTCTCTCATTTGGTTTTATAAAATTTGCAAAACAAATAATTGAAGAATGCTTAAATAATGGTGCTATTTTCTAGATGTGTGCCTTAATAACCATCCAAAACAACCTAATGTCATGCCATTTGTCTAAAAAATAGCTTTGCAACCTGATGCAACAGCCTTGTGCCCTAGCTGCAATACGTTGGGCGCATTGCTCCCTAGTGTGAGTGCCTTGAGGATCTTGCAACAAAAATAACCCCCAAATCAGATTTGCAATTCAACCTTGCGCCTCTATAGACACCCTTGCGGAATTGAGCTACTTTGCACCATATTTTCAACCTTCAACCATTTTCAAATGAGATTACTCTTCAAGACAATTGATCAAGTCAAACCCCCACTTGAACCTTGATCTTGAATCGACCTCCACTTGCCTAAAATGACCCTCGCTAGTCCTACAAGCTTCATCCTTTCCTCTTGAAACCCCATAATGCCTTCTGCGGCCTCTTGGAAGATTTTTGCCCAACTACCAAAGACTTTTTAGATAGCTTCAAAAGTTTCACCATAACCGTTTCAGCCAACAAAGTGATAATGTTCGTCATCCTAAGATCTTTTTGCCTCCAATTACCCTTACATTTTGGGGTAATCCCATAAGTTATAACACACCTTCTACAACTCTTGGAATATTTTCCTTCTTCTTGAACATTTTCTTACTCGCACTTAGACCATAACACACAAGGTATCCACGGTCATACCGCTTTGGTATAACTATAAGTTGTCTTCTTCTAGTCCCAGTAGTAAGTTTTAAAGTAAGGGTCTTGTTAACGAGTGTCTCCGGGGCACTCTTTAACATTCCAAATTTAGTAATTATTATTTTTAAAAGTCAACTATTATAATTTTCATTGCATTCAATACACAACTTTTCATTTAAAACTTACCATTTAAAGAGCTTAAAGAGTGCCCGTTAAAATTTCCTTTAATAGTCGTAGAATGGTTAAATGAATGTTTAATCAAAAAAGAGTAGTGTCCGGCAACTCTTTGATAAACCAAAAAACACAAGGAGTACATACTAATTAACTGGAAAATCCAAGATTCAAACATGGGAAATTAACTACACCTGTTAACATTTGTCTATAGAAAAATAAGGGTATTATTCAAAAAAGTGCAACATGATCAATGCGACATTTGGCTATTGATCATGTTTATCCTAATATTAATGAAATGGTTTTGAATCTTTGGTTATCCTATCATTCATACTTAAAATACAAAGTCTGAAGCATGATAGGGCGTTGTTATATATGCTGCATGCATACAGTATGAAATTGGTCAAGTTCTTCAATACAATCAAAGAATAAAAAATTTAATGATTTCTTTTTCCACAAGATTTCAATGGTTTTAATCAAATGAATCTCACAATGTTACAGGTAGGCCTAAAAAATGCTCTAACACTTAAACCCCCATTACTTTTTAAAATCTGAACTTATTGTGAGATTTTTTCAAAACTAACCTAGTTATGAGATTTATATGCCAAACTATCCAAAAAAATTAAAAACGAAAAACTACACCAGTTTTTTATGCTGAGAGTACTCCAAATCATTTGGTGCACCCCTATTAGGGGAGGACAAGGAGTGCTCCATTTGAAATGAGACACTCCTACTGTGTGCCTTCTTTTTTTTTCTTTTCATTTTTTAATGTTTTAATAATTAAAAGATAAATAAAAATTAAAGAAAATACTACTAATATTCATAAAAAAATATCAAACCTAAATAACATTGATTGATAAATAAATCGAAATAAAATACAATACTATAGAAATCAACTAATATTAATTTTTTTTAAAGGAATCAACTAATATTGATTAGCATTTGGACAATTTTTACAATAATGTCCGGTCAGGCAACACAATCTATATTTTCTTGACACTTTTTCTACCGCGTCCATTTTTGTCCTAATGCGAGGAGCAGTATTTGGACGTCCCTTTTCTACTCTTTGCATTGTCAAAATTTGGCTGATTGTATACCCTTGATGTGGGAGTGCGCCAAATGATTTGGAGTACTCTAATGAGTACTAAAAATTGGTGTAGTTTGGATAAAATAAGAAAATTCAAACTAGGGTGGTTTGATATATAAATCTCAAAACTAGGTTAATTTGGTAAAATTTTTACTTGTTGCGTCTAAAATAGCATGTTGATTCAGTGGGATTAACCCATTTTTCTACCCCTAGTACACAGAGGGAGGCTGATTTTCTTAATCCAATTCATTTGCAACCTACGTTACTGGATAATTTCAAGCTTAATTACGATGGTATATTGAAAAATCCTTGAAACATTGCTTCTTGTGGAGGTGCGCTTCGGGATAGCAATGAAATGGTCTTGTTAGGTGGTTTCTAAAATATTGGATGACCCAAGATCCATGATGCAAAATGCAAGAAAAAGAGAAAATTGTTGTTCACACTTCTTAAAAGGCTGAAAAACACCAGTAAAAAATGCAAATGCCCTCGCGGCAGTTAACTGCCGATAAAAAAAAAAAAAAAAAAACCTCCATCATGGAACTCAAAACCACCAAATTGCTTGAATGTCGTTAATTTATCATGTTTTCTTGTCGATTTATTCAAGACTAGTTACGAAAAGAGTAATAACATTATCATGTTTTCTTATTTGATATATAGATATCAAGAAAAAGTATGATATCTATACATTAACTTTTTATGAAGGATCTATACATTAACTGTAAGGCATGCTTGCTGTGATGAGACCTAGGGGTGGGAACAGGGCAGACCGTTCGACAGGGGCCTACGGCTTAGCCTATTTAAAGCCTAACTCGATCTAACTCGTTTAATAAAAAGGTCAAGCTCAAGCTTACAAAAAAGCCTATTAAGTCTGTCGGGCCGGCCTATTAAGCTTTTTATATATAATATACCTTTCATTATTGATAATGTTGATGCTTTTTTTAAAAATTCAAGCTTTCATATGATTTGGCTATTTAGTAGCAGCTATATTGGGGTGATTAGCCCTTCGTAAGTATTTGTTATTTAGTATAAGTCATATTTGTGTGTTTTAGGCCTTCATAAGTTTTGGCCTATTTAGTGGTAGGCTTATAGATGTTGTTAGGCCTTATTGTAAAATAGGCTTTTAAATAGGCTTTTAGGCTTCATCGGACCTTTAAAAAGGTCAGGCCATGCCTTGAAAATAAGCCTATGATGGGTAATAGGCCAGACTCAGGCCTAAAATTTTGAAGTAGGTCAGACTTAGGTCTTACAAAGCCCAGCCTGGCCTATCCCATTTCCACCCCTTGAGACCCTTGACCATACGTGGAATTGAGTAATAACATATAATACCACCAATTTATTCATGCATATCAAAGTAAAAAATTTGGTAATTTTGAGCTCCACGACACCTAAGTGTCGATGGAGGTTTTTTTTCTTTTTCATCGGTAGTTAACTGCCGAAGGAACTTCGATAGTTAACTGCCGTCAGTTCTTTAATTCGGTAGTTAATTGCCGCGGGATATTTACGTCTATGATTGGTGTTTTTCAGCCTTTTAAGAAGTGTGAACAACAATTTTCAGAAAAAGATTGTGCAAGGTGTTGGCCCAGGCACAATCCTGGGAGCTAGGCGCCCCTCTTGGTATCATTTTTCTTGTGTCTAGATGGGTGTAAGTGTGTTTATCATGTTGTTGAGTTCTATTAATGGTTGTATATCTTCATGTATTTTTAAGTGGAATAGTCGTATGATCTCTTCGTATATTTGATTAAAATGTGAAACTACAATTACTATAGTTGGATTCAAGAACATTCGGATTAGACAACATACATATTGAAGTGTGGAAAAGTCTAAAAGATAGAGGTATTGGGTGGTTCACCAAGCTTTTCAACGAGATTATGAGGTCAAAGTAAATATTGGATGAGTGGAGAAGAAACACTTTAGTGTCAATCTTTAAGAACAAGGATGATATACAAAATTGCGCAAATTATAGGTTGATTAAAAGGACTAATATACAAGGTGTGATGAAGCGGTACCGAAATGATCAAAAGGACTTGTACTTGGTTTTCATTACTTTGGAGAAGGCATATGATAGAGTGTCTAGAGAGATTTTGTGGGAAGCCTTGGAGAAGAAAGATGTTGAGAGGCCTATATTCAAGTTATCAAGAATATGTATGATGGGGCCATGACTAGTGTGAGGACACAAGGTGGAGACACCAAATATTTTCCCCTAACAATAGGATTGCACCATGGTTCAATACTAAGCTCGTATCTTTTCACCATAGTTTTGGATCTATTTAGGAACACGTCCAAAAACGAGCACCAAGATGTATGTTTTTCTGCAGATGATATAGTCCTACGTGGAGAGTTGAAGGATGAATTAAATGGGAGGTTAGAGACAAGCCTTAGAAACATATAGGTTTTGCTTGAATAGAAGCAAGATAGAGTATATGAAATGTAATTTTAGCATTAGACGAAGCATTTCTAGCATAAAGGTGAAAGTTAAAGATCATATCATACCACAAGTTACATGCTTTAAATATCTTGGGTCTATACTACAAAATGACAGAGAAATAGAAGAATATGTAAACCATCTAATCTAAGTTATGTGGTTGAAATGGATGAGTGTCTCAGGTATTTTATGTGATGTGAAAGTATCGTTTAAGTTGAAGGGGTAATTTTATCGGACACTAGTAAGACCAACGATGTCATACGAGACTGGGTGTTGGGCAATGAAGAACCAACACGAACATAAAATAAGCATAGCAGAAATGAGGATGTTGTGTTGGATGTGTGGTAAGATTAGATGGGATAAAATTAAAAATGTTGATATTAGAGAGAGACTTAGGTAAAGATAATCAAGACACCATCATGTTTGGGCAGATCCACCATATGGCTTGGTATGGTTATAACCAGGCCAAATTTTTCTCAAAAAAATAAAATAAAAAGTATATCTATAAGAATGAAATGTTAGAGGAAGTTTGCGGCTTATTTTTTTACAAGCTCAAATAAAAATATTAAAATTGTTATTTTATGTTAAATAATACGTAATCTTTAATTTCATTCGATAAATTTTTTAACATTATTATCTTAACCACACCAACAAAAAAAAATCTTGATCCGTTCCAACAATCATGTCATCTTTATTGCCACCAACATAAGAGGATAATTTTTGACATGGTCATCTCAAGGGGCTGCCACTAAAGCAAGGTTTTACGCCCCTAAATTTTCTAGGCTCCATATTAGGCCTCCGAATATGTTTCGCTTTAAATATATTTTCGCATGTCAAATTTTTTGAATATTTTCGTCTCTATCTCAGTTAGTAGTAAAATGAAGAGTTGTAGACTTTTAATTCATGTTGCAAGTTTATTCACAAAACTTTATTGGTTATACGTATGTTAAATTCTTTTTTCTTCAAATTTCTATAAATATGATGTTATATGTTGGAAATATATTAAGATAGGTCGTGTGCAACCAAAATATGCAAAAGTAAAAAAGTAATTTATATCTGTGTTAGAATTCAATATTATACTTGACTATTTCAAGGTTTAAGAATATGTAAATAATGTCTATATTAAATATTATTTTCAACATATATTATTAACTAAACTAAATTTTTGTTTTAAAAAGTTCTTACATTTATGAGGTTGAGTCTAACAGAAGGAGTTGGGCTCTCACAACCTAGAGAATCAATATTCAAATATTGGCTTTGAATGATACCCCTATTTAGTGTACGAAATGCCTCAAATAAAAATATAAATTTAGTATTCTTAATTTTTATGTTTTCATGTCAACACACTTAGAATGGCTTAATTTAAAGTTCGCTTTAGGCCTAAAAATACATTGAATCACCCTTGATTTTTTGCTTGACTTTAGTTCCTTCTTTTACTCTTAACCTCTTAAATATGCAGAGAAAATAGTTTTATCTAAGTCAAAAAAAATCTTTTAAATTAAATAATATTAATTTGTTTGGTTTATTCATCAAAATATCTATTTAAAAACATATTAAAATTCACAAAAGATATATTATTAATTAATAAATTTGAGAAATTTCATTAGTTAATCTTATAATTTCATGAATTAAAATACTAATTTAGTCATTTCTCATTTGAAAGGGAAAAAAAGAAGTAAGAAAAGGAAAGTAGATGATTTTATTGGAGCAATAGAAGCAACACTGTGAAAAAGTGAGTGAGTGAGTCAGCTAGAAGTAGAACACAAAGAAACAAACAAAGAAGCAGCCATTAAAGAAAAGCAAATGAAAAGAAGAAGAAGAAGAAGCTGACACACACCACTCATTCATCTTCATACACAAAGTGAAGTTATTTGGTGTTTTGCGTATCATTCTTTCCTCAAAGTTTTGTTCTTTGATTATATATCTCAACTTCACATGGGTCGATTTTTTCTCTTTCTCATTTTTCTCAGCTTCCTTACATTATCTTTCCTCTCAGGTAAACCACCTTTACAAACTCTATATTTTCAATAATTGCACTTTAGTCTTTAAATTTTAACTTCACTTTGCAATTTGATCCTTGAATTATGTTCAGAGGTACAAACAACGTCGTTCAAGATTGTGAACAAGTGCCGTTACACAATATGGCCGGGATTACTCTCCGGCGCCACCTCACCGCCGCTACCCACTACCGGATTCTCGCTTAAGAGCGGAAATTCAAGGACTATACAAATCCCGAAAGCTTGGTCGGGTCGAATATGGGCACGAACACTCTGCGGTAAAGACTCTGACGGAAAGTTTTCATGTATCACTGCCGACTGTGGCTCCGGCAAAGTAGCCTGCGCCGGCGGTGGTGCCAAACCTCCGGCAACATTAGCGGAGTTCACCTTGAACGGCGCAGATGGGTTGGACTTCTACGACGTGAGTTTGGTTGATGGTAAGTGTGTTTGGTGTCTAACAAATGTCAGTGTCATTGAATTGTATAAGCACAAATACTCTTAGATTAGGCATGTTGGTGTCATATATTTGTGGTGTCCGACACCCACACACATGTGATTTCATTGAATTATTTTATTTTCTTAAATTATTCTTATTATCGGTATAAAGGTTTCACCTTTTTCTGAATCGGATGAAAACTCAATTTAAAATTTTATTTTAGTCAAGTTATTGTTCACTAACTGTATAATATCATATTTTGAGTATTACACTAGTCAAATGAACTATAGTAAGATTTTGCTATCAAGTTAATTAAGTCAACAAACTGTATTACCAAGATTCCCAACATAAGCTCAATCAGAGCTACATTTGATTCAATTGGAAACTGGAGGATTCTATAGGGTTTCTATGATGATATGAGGTTTTTGTGTCCGAGTCGTGTTCGGTCGGTGTCTAAGTATGTTTTTATATAGTTATTATATCGTTGTCTAAGTATGATAGAACACTGTGGTGTCATTTGATCCATGTAGCCGACCCCACTTAGTGGGATAAGGCTTGGTTGTTGTTGTTGTATTATATCATTGTCTTAAAATTTCTTTGTGCTTGATAGGTTATAATATTCCGATGCTGATTGTGGCGAAAGGAGGGACAAGAGGTGGCTGCAGCCCTACTGGTTGTCTTGTGGATCTTAATGGAGGTTGTCCGGTGGATTTGAAGGTGGCGCGTGGGAATGGGAGTAGTGGAGGTGTTGCGTGTAGAAGCGCGTGTGAAGCTTTCGGGGATCCTCGTTATTGTTGTAGTGAGGAGTATTCTACGCCCGACACGTGTGGTCCTTCTGTTTACTCGCTGTTTTTTAAACATGCTTGCCCACGCGCTTATAGCTACGCGTATGATGATAAAACCAGTACTTACACATGTGCTTCTGCTAACTATTTGATCGTGTTTTGTCCCTTGCCTTATACAAGGTACAAATACTCTTGACTCTTTTATCATTAGCTTCATAACCCTTTTTTTTAGCTTTTGATTATGCATGAGTTGTTTTGTTAGAGTAAGGGCAACTATGTATTTTAATTAGAGACTGTGATTGCTACGGAAGCTCAAGCCAGTTGGATGATGAGCCAAATCCACTTTTGTTTAATGTTTATTTAACTGCACATGTTTTGTGGACTGGAATTAAGAGTTGAGATATTCTTCATTTCACAGAAAACTCAAAAGAAATAGAGTTTCGTTATAATATAGTTTTATGTTTTTAAAATCATATATATATTTAATGTATGTCCCATCTTTTCAAAATGTATTTCTATATGCATACAAATAAATCTACAGTGATAGGAAAAAAAGTGGAGAAGATATCTACTCGAATTAATGGGGGTATTGGTTGATTCGGACGATAGGGGACTGGGAGCATTTTTAGGTGTTACTTCTACTGTATATATATGCTCCAATGAAATGAATGGCTACCATTTGCTAATAAATGGATTATTTCTTTCTAACATAGTGTGGCACAAGTGGTAGATGGTTGAGTTTCTTAACCATTTGTTCCAGAGTTCAATTATTGGCTGGTGTTATGGAAAAGCATTTGTTGGGAGAGATCAACCTCTTGCATGGATTTCAGTTACCCAATTACCTTGAGCTGAGGGGATAAGTCTTCGCATGAGGATACCTTTAATTTACAAAAAAAAAGAGTTCGATAACGTAAGAAAATATTAGTTTTGTATGACCGTTGACCAAACACCAACAACGGAAAAACCATTTTCTAACTTGAATTATGGAAAACAATTGATTATTTGCATTCCAAGCAATGAAATCCCCTGCCACAGCCTCACAGGTCCAAATTACACGGGCTTATATATACTTTTGTGAATACCCCTCCCCCATCTGTATCTTCTCCGCAATTTTAATTAGACATGGGAAAAATATTGTCAGACCTACATACATAAAATGACCAAATGGAGATTACCGGATTAATATGCCTATATTTTAATGTTATGGTAGGGGTTCCACAATGAATAGATAAAAGTGTTTAATATTGTACCTGAGCTATGAGGCTCTTCCATGTAGTGGACTAGTCTCTGGAGTGAGTTGTATCGCTGTTAGTAGCCTCTCTCTCGAATTCAATTTTATTGTCTAATCTCTCAAACACAATATGAAAATGTGAAATAAACTTGAAATCTCTATTCATTTTTCGTGCATGTATCCATATATATGAAATATGCTTAAAAAATATGCATGCCTTAAAACATCTCTTATATGTGAGCTTTCTTCTACTAAGTTTCCAAACTTGCTTTTCCTTGTGGTGTTTGGATTTTCCTTGGTGTTTTTTCTTGTAATGGCAAACATCCCCCACTCACATCACATAAGATAATTTTCGGGGACATTGATGCCTTTATTAGGTGAAGATTTTGTGTATTCCTTTTGATTAGTTATTATAGAATTTATGCATATATTTTCTGTGGCCTTTTGAGCAGCCAAAAAGTGTTGGGAGCAAGGAAAGATGGAGCACTGCTTCCTCTTGTAAACAAAAGTATGATGTACTTACCAAAACAACATTCTGGCGGTTCTTCATCGACAGGTCTGATCCAAACGCAGATTATAGCATATGTTACCTCTATTGCTGTGGCGTTTTTCCTGTCATGCCCTTTTAACACTGTTTATGGCTCCTTTTGTATCAACACTTCAGGCAGAAAGTAACACAAAGACTAGTCGGTTCTTAATGTAACCTTGTAAGCTTTTTGTGCTGTATTCATTCTTGTTAGTTGATAGTGGATAAAATTTGGGTTATGTTGCTTAGATCTGGTTTGTCATGTTTCTCATTATAAATAGGCTAACATGTTTGAGTTGATGGTGAGTTTGACATAAGTGTCACTGTGATTCTCACAAAAACTACACTTTGGAACTTTAACAAAATCACAGTGCTAACCATGATTCCGTCAAACTCCCTGATTCCAAACATTCGCCCTGCTTTGTAAAACTTAGCCACCAACTACTCCCGCCAATTTTTATGGGTGTATCTTTTAAAAAGTTGTTGACACTTTGCATCTTTTTAGTGAGGAACATGACCAACATGAATTAAGCAACTTGGTTAAGTTTTATCCTTTGACAATGTAATATTAAACGGCTGCTGTGCTGATTCTACTTATTATGCAGGACTTGAAGGATGTCATATAGGAAACACACTGTAAATATTGTCTCTATGTTATATCTTTTTAATATACTTCAACTATCAGTAGTTAAACTTTCTATAATTTTGTATACGGAGGGATTATAATTTTGCAAGTATTTTTGCAGTCTACATTTTGCTAGTTATGAGAAACCTCAGTATATTTGTTACATATTGATGGTTGCAAGAGTGCATACTTGAGTTTTATGGAGTAATGCTTCGTGCACAGATTTGGATTCGACATGCTCAAATGTATATATTTGGCACCATATTAAATTTATAGGGAAAAGCTTTGAGCCATGGATTACGTTATTTTTGTAGCATTTTATTTGTTTTGTTCCCTTGTATAGCGAATATTGGTATTATCCACAGCATATCACAAATATGTTATAACATAAACTAGTAACTTAGAGATGAAATTTTTTTATCATTTACATACAAGAGATTTATTTGACCTCCATCAATTGTCGCTTGTATAGCAATAGAACTAATATCCTCTACCTATTGATTCTAATATTGAAATAGTAAGCAAGGAAATAGTAGGCAAGGAAGGAACCACTGCTAACAGTTGCAGGTAGTCCAGAATACTCAGGTTATATCCAACTAAACCTTGATTCAGACAATCATACTTAAAATGAAGATGAAAAGTGACATCAAACAAGAAATAAGGGAATTTTGGTGGTGCTAGAACTTGGAACATAGTGTTAGTTTCTTCTAAATGTCAATTGTTGAATAAAGAGATGACACTCAATTATAGATGGGATTTAGATACATCAATCTCATCTGTGAGTTTTGTTAGATTTTCAAGTGTTGGTGAATAGTCCCAAAACAACGAGGACTTGTAAAAATTAAGTAAAATTGCATATATAAGGTCCTTTAAGTTATGTCTTTTTATCAAAGGTCCTTTAAGTTTTTTTGTTCCACATTATTTAATTGCAATGCAATTTTGCCTAAAAATTGGGATCTATAAATTTGAAATTATTAACACTTCATAAATACAAAGTTGTGCATATGTGGTACGAACAAGATCACCCTATATTATTTGAGGATTTCATTCCTTACACTTCTTTCCCCATTCATTCAACTGAGAATAGTATTTTGCTAGATTGATATTGAGACTCTATTTTAACCGAGTTGTTTGATCTTTTTATATGAATTGTATTTGTTTGATTGTGTGACTTTAGGATTCTCTAACAATATGAAATTTGTGTATGTAGTTTTGACTTGTTTCTTAACTATTGTGCTCCGTTTGATATTGTGACTTTTCTTTACCAGCATTATAATTTTTATTTTTTTTACAAACCAGCATTATGAATTTTAATTACCATTACAAAACGACTTGACGCTTTTCTATTAGAGGAATAGGCTTTCCCACGGCTGTGCATGCTGATTTATCAACATGGGCTCCATTGTCATACTTTCATGCAAATGTGTATTCAACATAAAGAAATGCAAGCGATGATCCTAGGGGAGGGTTTGTTTGAAGAGGGAAAGGCATCTGACTTTATCTCTTTACTTATAGCAACCCAATGAAGGGTCCTCTATATAATTAGTAACTTAAAGGAATTTGGGGAAAACTTGGGGACAACTTATGAGAAACATAAGAAAAAAAACTAAGGTTAAATATGTTTTGAGTCCTTAAATTTTGCGCTCCTTTGAAGAATAGTTTCTACATTTCATTAAATGTTTTTAAAATATTTACATTTTATCTCCCTTGTCAAAATTAGTCTGATATTAATTCTCTAACGAAATGTTGATGTGGCAATTAGTGGGTCCCAATTATTTTAGGGTTAAATATGTTTTTGGTCCCTACATTTTGCATGACTTTGAAGAATAGTCCTTATTATTTTAGGAATTTTAAAAACATTTATTGAAATGTAATGACTATTTTTCAAAGTCACGCAAAATGTAAGGACCAAAAACATATTTAACCTTAAAATAATTGGGACCTACTAACTGCGACATCAACATTCCGTTAGAGAATTAACAACATGGACTAATTTTGATAACGGAGATAAAATGTGAGAATTTTAAAAAACATTTAATGAAATGTAAGAACTATTCTTCAAAGAAACACAAAATATAATGACTAAAATCATATTTAATCCAAAAAACTACGATGGAAATAAATATAATGATTTTAATCAAAAGAAATATGATGATCAGAAAAATACAAGAAATAAAATAAAATAATATAACTGCAACGATCAAACCTTATTCAGGTCAGCTACATGAACCAAAATATCTCATAATATTCTATCATATTTTTGTGCAACTCATTGATTTTCCAATCTTTTTTAATTGTTTATATAATTTTTCTACCTCTACCTTTTTCTCTAGCGATCTGATTATCATCCATCTGGTATGCTCTCATTATTACAGAATATACATCTATATGTCCAAATCATATAGGTCTGGTTTATTTCCTCAAAAAAAAAAATATATATAGGTCTGGTTTATATCATCTTTTCTACTATTAGTGTTACCTTAACTCTCTCTAACATGGTCATTTCTAAATTCTAATATTATCACATATCTAATGCATCATTCTCATCTCAAATACGCTTATTTTATTCTCATGTTCGTTATTCGCCGTCCAACACTATGTTTCTTTCAACAAATTTTACTGATGTCTGATTCAAAAAAATTCCTTCAAATATTTTGTTGGAAATTGTGTATTCAATATTTCAAACATTTAAAATTTTATATTCTCAAAACAAAATTTATATTTTAATTCCATTTTATAAATGAGTTCTATCTTTTTTGGTTAATATGGATGTGTTCTTCTATGCGAATATGATGTGATTCTTGTGTCAAAACCCAAAAAGAACCGCTTTTAGGTTGGACCAGAAGTCAAATGAGGGATTGAGAAATCCAACATCACTAATTTTTTTAATTTATTTTACATAGCCGATTTTAATTAATAGGTTTGAAAGTCAAAAATTTCAGGTTACGATGGTGTCACTATGCGCCATAAAAAGAAGAGATGTGACGGAATCCAATGCTTTCTCATAGTACTGGGCTACGCTGCCTTTGCTACTCTGGCATGTTAGGAAAAATTTATTTTCTTTTGTTTTTTCTTTTTATTTTACTTTACACTCCAATTACTTTTAAGCCCACTATTTAATTTTTTACTTAATCTTTTTAATGTAAAAAAAAAAACTTAATCTTTTTAAATGAATTTTTTACTTAAATGTAATTATGGTACTTCTATTTTAGTTGATTTACAATTTAGATCCCTCATTTTAAAATTTAAAATTATAATCTCGTAACCTTTAAAATTTTAGAATTTATTTCCACCATTTAATATTGAGTTTCCTTTTATACTCACCATCTCATGGAGGATTGGACCATGGCTAATGATCCTTCAGTTGAAACAAACCACAGCAGCACAAGTGTATCTAATGCAACAACAAACTCCCCCAATTCGGTTGCAAGTGTTGTGACTTGTGAGACAGCAACGACATCTGGGTAGGTTCTCTATTTTATGGCAGCGACCTCACTGAAGTCGAGTAAAATGCAATGTTGATGCCACTTTCTCAGTTGAGCATAATAGAATGGGCATAGATATGTGTATTCGTGACAAGAGGAAGTTTTTGTTCTTGTTAAATTTATTTTGTTGTCGATTTTGCACACCCTTAATGTTGGCGAAGTTTTTGGCCTTTTTATTCATTGGAATGGTTAAGTGATATGAGGTTTGATAATGTTGACCTTGCTTTGGAGTTTGGATTCAAAAATTACCGCGTATGCTTTCAACCACCCTCGTCCAAATATTACTGAGTTGGACTTATTATTTTCGGTTGCAGAAGTCTGTTTAATTCGAAGTTCACAAACTCTAAAGTCGAGTTTAATCGACGACAAGCAAATCAAGTAGCTCGTGTTGGAACAAAATGTGTTTAACATACATTACCCTTTAGAGTTTTGATGATAACAAGGTATTAAAAATTGTCAATTGGATATGCTAATATTTGTTCAAGTGTACAGGACCATAGACAAAAATTTTGATATCTTATAAGGTTCTGAAGGAACAAAAGAGAGCAAAGGAATCAACAAGAATAAAGCTTAAAGCATCTGAAGAGAAGTGCTCCTGAAGCCAAGTGCTCCTGAAGTGATGACGTCATCAGAAGCAAGTTCATCAGAAGCATCCCATCAGAAGTAATATCACAAGAAGCTGAAGTTCATCAGAAGATGAGAGACTTAAAGCTTCAAAGGTTGTTCAATGGATTTAATCACGTCCAGCATTGCAGAAGACTGAAAGAACAAAGCAACGGCTAATTCAAATGGATTTGAAGGCATTGGACGCTTTTACTTTGGAGAGAGTTGACAAAGGACAATTGTACGAACTGTACAACCACTATCTCCATTACTCTGTTTGTGTCTCTGCATCAAGACAAGAATAACAGCTATGCCCGTAGCAATGTTCCTTTAAACTAGGAATGCATTTGAAATTGATCCTTCATAGGACAATGACCATATCAGGCAAAAGATCATTGGTGATTTTGATCAAGCTTCAAACGACTCTTTTTGATGTGCTGGCAATTTCCAACGTATCTTTCACACCTCTATATAAAGGAGTGAAGACCTGCTGGTTGGATATGCAGACACACATAAACAAGACTCATACAACAATTCACTAGTGGCAAACTCTGTTGAAATTGTTCTGCATCTAAAGTCCACTTAGAATTTCTTATCAAAGTTCATATCTTAGAAATTTTAGAGTCATAAGAATCTGTATCCGATTTGTACTGTGAACACCACTGATTGTATATCAAGTGTTCAACCTCAAACAAACTTCTTTGTAATTCTGTTTGAATAGAAGTCTCTTGCTTGTGTGCTTGAGCAATAGAAGTCTCTTGCAATTGTGCTTGAGCATTGGAAGTCTCTTGACTGTGTTCAGGAGCATAGGAAATCTCTTGCAAGTGTGATTGAGTAATTTAAAGTCTCTTGTTGGTTGTAGCATTGAGCAGCTGTAATCAGATATTACATTCTTAGTGAACTCTCCTTGGAAGTGCAAGGGGGACAGGACTACTTCCGATTTGTGGAAGGAACCTGTATAATTGCTTTGTGTTCTTCTTCTCTCTCTCTCTATTTGTTTTATCTGCTGCATTTAGAATCTGATTAGTGACTTCAGTAGGAGAAAACGTAGAAAAAGTAAACACAATTCAACCCCCACTTCTTGTGTTTTTCTCACCTTCAGCTCATGCCCTAACCAGAGTTGCCACATTATTAGCTAATTTCACTACTTATTTTGTTGTACCTCGTTGTATTGAATATTTTTTATTTTTTTGGTAGACGTATTGAACATTTGATTTTCTTTTTTTGCGGTGGCCGAAGTTTATACCCCAAACCTTACATATATTATGTATTGTCCCTACTAATTGAGAAAAAAAAACAAGACAAGTTATTAAGTAATGTGGCAGTGCACTTTTTTTGTCAATGTATCAAATTTATGCTTAAAAAAAAATAGATTTAGGTCTTAATTTTGTTTTTTATGTCTGACTAAAAAAGACACAACTGGGATTGGATATCACGGTTATAGTTAGTCTCCAACAATAGGATAAACCAATAATTCATTCATTATATAAAACAAAATTAAATATGTTTTTGTCCCAGTAAATATATCAATTTTTCGTTTTAATCCTTTTATATTTTCAATCATTACTTTTGGTGCCTACTTTTGAGTCAAATTTTATATTTTTTTAATGAAATTGTGCAAAAATGTGTAGAATATTGTAAAAATATCTCTCAAAAAAATTAGAATTTTTTAACAAAACATAAATTAAATATGAATTTTTAACCGCAAAAAATATAAAAATTCATATTTAATCCATATTTTGTTAAAAAATTCTTTTATTTTTGGAGTGATTTTTATAGTATTATAAATATTTTTGTAAAATTTATTTCAAAAATATGAATTCTACATATGGGTTTACTTAAAAAGAAGGACCAAAAGTGAAGATGGAAAATTTTTGGGGACTAAAAGTCTAAGAAAATTTGTAGAGGGACTAAAATGAAAATTTGACATATTTATAAAGACCAAAAACATATTTAATTCTATAAAAAAACTTTTACATTTAGTGTTCGGCAGCACCACAAATAAAATTATTTTAAATGAAAGGAGCTTATGAAAAAACTAAAAAGAAAAAGAGTGAGACAATTTTTAAGAAATTATCTTATCGTTTTAAGTTTTTGGCTAAGTTGATCTTTTAGTTCCTTAACTATTTTGTTGGTATCCCTTTGGTTTCATAAGTAATAAAAAATCTGTTTCAGTCACTTAATTTCATTTCTGTTAAACATTTTAGTCCCTTCTATTAGTTTTAATATAAAAAAATGCTTAATTGTACTTTTGGTCCTCGCATTTTGACCAGCTCACGAAAATGGTCCTGCCTCTTTCAAATCGAACAAAATCATCCCTAAACTATTATGTTTTTTTGCCCCCAAGGCAAAACAAAATAAAATAAATAAATAACACGTGGCACCTCACTTAGGGTGCCACATCAGCGTAGACCGAGTCAAAATTGACCTTGGGGGCCAAAACTGTCACAGTTGCAAAACTTAGGGGGCGATTTTGTAGTTTTTTCTTAGGGGACCAAAATCACAACTTTAAAAAAGTTAGGGGGTTAAAACTGCTATTAAACCATTAATTTAAGATATCAAAATATTTCAAATGCAACACTTATGAGACAGAGAGAGTACTTTAATTTTGTCTTGTATTTTGTTAAGAAAAGAATAGAAAACTTGCATCATTTATCATTCTCAATACTCTTTTTGTATTGCAATTTGATAAAATCACAATAAGTTACCATAATTATAATTTGAGTAGTGCTATTTAACGGGGGAGATATTGTCCCAAAATCATCCCGAAGCACAATTAACCAATTAAAACTCTTCATGGGCGGAAAACAAGGAAGTGATGGGGTATGGTTTTTATGAATATATCAAAGGAACATGAGTCGTGAATTTGTCGCTATAATATTTCTTGGGACGTACAACATTTTCCTTATAATTTTACAAGCCTTAAAACGAGCACTAATGTACTTTTTTTTTTTTTTGGTTTTCTATTACGCTTAATTGTGTTGTATATTTATTTTATCAAACATGATTATAATTTTTTTTTGGAATATTGCACAATCATATACAAATTTAAACTTATACTCATCATACTTTAGTGGGATTTTGTCCAATTATAATGGGATTTATTTCATATTTATAATTAAAGATTTAAATAATATGTACCTTGAAGATAAAATATACAATTAATGAAGGGCAAATACATAATAGTTAAAAAATCATTTCAAAAAGTTGTATTCCCTTTTATATATTACATTACTACTAGCGGAAACACGAGTATTACATGCTTGTTTATCCACTTTTTATTTTGTATTTGAGATTTTCTATAATTTTGACATAAATTTAAATTTCAAAAATAGTTAAGTTGTTGGGGGTAGTTTTGTCTAGACGAAATGCTCAACCAAAAAGTGGTTAATTTTTTAGTTCTTTTTTTTAGGAATTTTTTTTAGTTCTTTATATAATTGTATGGATTATAGAAAGTGGTACTTTTTCTCTCCAACAAATGCCAACATGATAATTTGTCAATCGCCTTTGCCTTCCAAAATCACTATACCTTCGTTTTTACCATCCTAACATGAAGTTTTTTTTTTCCCATCAAATTATCCTTCTTCCTAAGAAGTTCTGCCTTCCAAACATCTTGATATGTTATGTCATTAAGCAATCCCGATTCCTCAATCTTATCAAGCCAAATGAAGAAATTGCAATTATATTTATGGTCATGCAAACTTTTTTACAACTAAATTAAAGAAAACAATAAATTACTCCTTCAAAAAAAAATTAGTATTAAAAAAATCATCAATTTAATAAACCTAAATTTGGGTAAATCCCTAATATTACATAGGAAAATGCTTTATGGCACGATGACCATCCAAGCACGAAAGAGCACGACTAATTACAAACTGTTGGATGACCTTTTTTCTTTTTATTCATTATTTTCTCTTTCCAACATTTATTTTGCCATCTACATGATTGTCGTGTCGTTGAAATTCGTGGGCTTTAGAGTCGTGCTACATAGCACTACTCTATTACATAAGGGGGGAAACTAAATCGAGAAAAATAGGGAAATCAAAATTAAGGTTTAATTACCTTCGAAAATAGGTGAGAGAAAAATAAAACTATATTTTCAAAATTAGGGTGGATCTGGACTTACAATGTTGGTAAGATACATTTTTTTTCTTCAAATAATTAAATAAAACTAAATTTAATAATAAATTATATTAAAATAGTTGTAGCAACCAAAATTACAAAAAAATACTATATTTTCTATTTGTTGAAAATGAGGTAAAATTACATCATTACTAATTGCCCTAAGAACATATATTTCTATATACGTTACAAGACGATCATTTAACCATCGATCACTCATCTTATTACTTAGTTGACTCTGTACATATTCTTCATCCTCGTTCAATTTTAATTTCAAACAATATAAAATCAATTTTAGTAGTCAAAACCTAATAATACCTTGACAAACATATGTTGCTAACAATAAAAACTCAATTTTTAGGTCTTTTTTAAAATCACTTTCCAACAAGCAACACAAGAATATATCTTGATAATCACAAAAACTTATATTACTTATTATTAATATTAAATTAAATAATTAATTTCATTCTCTATTTTTTTTATAGAAGTAATTTCATTTTCTATATGTAAAAATAATACTTCATGTTATATGTGCGCGCTTTGTAAAACATAGATAAATAGTAAGTCTCATATCGGCTCCATTGCAAGCTTACAAAGGCAAACTATAATATAAATAAGTGAACAATATGAGGCAAAGGTAGAACAATTTTCTTTGTGCAGCATCAAATTCATTCCACTAGTTTAAAGTTTTTGGCTATGCATGTGTTTAGGACAAAAAAAAATTTGGATCTGTTTGGTGTGGCACTTGCCACACCAGGACCTTAACAGGCCCGCCCCTGGTTACTCCTTCTGTCCATATATCTAAGCACTAGTATTTGACTAAAAAATTATCCCAAAATGTAAACCCCTTTTCAAATTGCTACATGCATTTATTATTTTTTTCTTTAACACATCTTTAATTAATACTTCATCCGTTTCACAATACTAGTCGCTTTTGAAGAAATTACACATACCAAAAAATCAAATAAATTTTGTTATTTTTGATGAAATTCTTTGTGTTTTTTCCTATAATACTCTTACCTATTTATTATTTCATTCTATTATTTCTCTCTATACAATAAATAGATAAGTAATCACTGATAAACCAATAATTAATCTTGTATTGAAACTTGAAAGTAACAAGTAAAGTGAAACAAAATTATTCTTCAAAAGCGATATGTATTGTGAAACAGAGGGAGTACTACTTACTTTGTCTTAAAATATGAAAAGTCAAATTTAATACATATAAATAAAGGACGATTTTATAATATTAACACACAAAATAGGCACATTAATTGCACTAATTACATTTCTTAAGAAATGTAAAAAAGGTAAAAAGAGCTTACATATAGGGACAGAGGAAGTATAATTTTAAGCGAGTGATCGACTATTGACTCATCTAAGAGTTAGTCCATCCGTTTTAAAATACATGTCGCATTTTTTCAATGTTCAATATCCACATAACTTACTTAGACCTTATTTTTTCACTTACATATAGATACAAATGTTATCATGTAATATGTTGTTCGATTTGTCTCGATAAATATTTTCAAAATATTAAATTTTTAAATTTTTTAACATAGATAATTAAAGATATCAACGGTCAAAGTTCTATTTTGACATGTGTGAAGTGATTGATTGCGACGTGCATTTTGAAACAAAGAGAATATATTCCATAAGAAAAAATAAATTAACACAATTTTCAATATAGTATAATTGTCATCTTTAATATCTTAACATGTTTCTTTGTCTTAAAAGCGTTTCTGTGTCCCAAAGACATTCTTTAGCAATTAAAAAAGAAAAATGTTAAAAAATACACTTAAACATTGATTAAAAAGATAAAAATATAAATATTACACTCTCTCCGTCTCGTATTAAATGACCTGTTTGACAATGTGTATTTTTGACATGACATATTTTGACCATATTTTTTTACTAATATACAAAGATAAATAATATCATATAAGATATTGTTGGATTCGTCTCGATTAATATTTTCAAAATATTAAAGTTTCATAATTTTTTCAAATTGATAATTAAAGATAAAAAATATGTATTGACACGTGTGTCGAAGTCAACTAAATTATGTAGCATGAGACAGATGGAGTATTAAAAAATGTTCATAATTGATAAAAAACAATTGACTTTTTAGATTTATTGAATAATTGATGTATATAGTTTATAGAGTCAGGATCCGTTGACCCCAAGTATAAGTCTAAAGACTTTCACCAAATCTCAACCCTTTCACCAAATCTCAACCGTTTAATTGGTTTAATCTAATGATGTTTATTTGTTCACTTGATATTCTACCGTGAGTACCGTTTCTTTCCTAATTTATGAAGACGAAATTTGCAGTTAATTACCGAAGGGCATTTGAGTGATTTACATATGTTTTTCAGCCTAAGCAAATGTGTATACATCAATTTTTCCACTATTTTCCGTGGAAAAAGAAACACAAGGTAAGTACATGTTCCGTGCATTGGGTTTTTGATAATAATTTATGAAAAATGGGCATTTGATAAAAGGTTTTAAATAGAAATTTCGTCTTAAAATTTATTCATTCAACACATTAAAATATAAAAAAGTAACTTTTTTTACACAAAAGTTATCAATTGTTGCTATTTTTTAAATCTTTATCAAGTGCCTTATGCACTTGTTAACAAAATCCATAATCTGATAATCTGTCGACCCAGGTTATGGGCATCCAATAGCCCCATAGTTCCCTCATTTCATTGTCCAGCAGCTTTTACCCTCAAAACACTCTCTTTTGTCCTTTTCTTGCTAACTCCACTCATTATCAAATCCCAACAACACTCCCCTTCCTAAACTCCTCAGTCCTCACTCACTTGTAACAACAAGCCACCACCATTCCTCAACACAATCATCATATTCACATCTCACACACATTTTTCTCCATCCAACACTCAAAAAAACCAAGCAACACTTTACTAGGTTAGTCACCACCTAAGACAAACAAAAAAAGTAACAAGCTTAGTAGTTTACGTTAGAGACATGGATCTATTAGCCTCAACTTACATCACTCTCATTACTCTTCTTTTCCTCACTCCCAAAGGTAAAAACACAACCTTTATCTATGTTTTCATTATTTTCATCTTCAAAAACAAAAAACACTCACCTTTTCTTGTTTTTTTACATGTTTTTGTTCAGGTATCACTGGTTCAACCTTCACATTTGTGAACAAATGTGACTACACAGTATGGCCAGGTATTCTAGCAAATGCTGGTAGCCCAACACTTGGAAGCACCGGTTTCGAGCTTCCACAAGAAACCACTCGCACTTTCCAAGCTCCAGCCGGTTGGTCCGGCCGGTTCTGGGCTCGAACCGGTTGCAACTTCGACGGATCCGGTACCGGTTCATGTCTCACCGGAGACTGTGGCTCAAACATGGTAGAATGCAACGGTGCCGGAGCTGCACCACCAGCAACCCTAGCTGAGTTCACTCTTGGCACCATAGGACAAGATTTCTACGACGTGAGTCTCGTTGATGGCTACAATCTACCCATGATTGTTGAAGGTTCTGGTGGGTCGGGTATGTGTGAGTCCACCGGGTGTACGTCGGATCTGAACCAGCAATGTCCGGCGGAGTTGAGAGCTTCAGATGGAAGCGCGTGTAAGAGCGCGTGTGAGGCTTTTGGTAGTCCTGAGTATTGTTGTAGTGGCGCGTATGGTTCACCGGCTACTTGTAGACCGTCGATTTACTCGGAAATGTTTAAAGCTGCTTGCCCTAGATCGTATAGCTACGCTTACGATGATGCTTCCAGTACTTTTACTTGTACTGCTGCGGATTATACCGTTACCTTTTGTCCATCTTCTCCAAGGTAAATAAAATTAATCTAATCAACACTAATCTCTTTTTTATGTTGAAAGTATGTAAATTAGGGTCCCATTATACGACAATGTTGTTAAAAAATCAACAAGTGATATAATTATATATTGAAAAGTAAAACATGATAATAATGATAAAATATTAAATATTTTACCTTTTGAAGAATAATTTCTGACATTTGTGAATATTTGTTCGTATAGTTTGTAATTTATGATTTAATAACTTTTAGTGATATGTTTTGTTGAAAAGTCATGTAATGTCATCATGGACACGCTTTACTTTATTTGAGTGTAAGAATTTCCAGTTTCAGATTTGTAGGGTTTGTTCCAATGTAACCATAGGTAGCCAAAGGGGGACTTTTTAATTGTTTTGATATTAATAGTAGATTTATTGTTTGCATTTGTTAGGTGAGTAACTCACCTTGTGTGTATGCAACTAGATTATCTAAAAAAGTCTAATGAGTAACGTTAGATTTGATATTATGAAATGATTAGACTTGTTGATGAAATCCCACTTGCACAAAGGGGAGTGTAAGTAATATCATTAGTATTTACAAAGTTACAATTTTGTGGTTGTAGAAATAGTAATTGATTGTAACAACTTGTGATATGGTTTTGCAGTAAAAAATCATCACAATATCCAACTACTCCAATGAACTCAACACCATTGCCAGGGGCAGGGGCAGGGGCAGTGATAGGGACTCCTGAAGTTGGAACAGGATCTGAAAATGGAGTTCAATACACGGGTACAGACACACCCATTGGGTATTCAGTTCCGGTTAATTCTGGGTCCGGATCAGCATCTAATTCAGGATCAGGAGGAGAAACCATGCTTGCTGATGGATCATATTTAGCTGGATTAGCCATGGGAGACTCCTCTACAACAACTTCATCTGCATTTGTTTACTCTTTTGGCCTTTTGCTTATTCTCTTGTTGCTTTAGTTTTTAGCTAGGTGTAGCACTATTTTCGTGGTATTTTGGTTTGTTAAATGAAATGTAAATGGGTACTTACATTTTCGGGTTTTTTGGGTTTATGGATTTTGGCTTGTTGCTCACTAAAGCTGGCAGATTCGTCCTCCTTATTGTAAACCACCCACCTTAAGATTCGTTGGGAAATTATTCCGTCTTTTATTCGTTAAAGGTTTGTGTTTTGTTTTATTAGTATTAATCTTGGGTGTATTTATCTCCCCCATGAAGCTTTTTGAGGTTCAATGATTGTTGGGGGTATAAAAAAGCCAACATATTTCTCCAATTTCGGGCTATCTTTGTTGGTTTCACATGTAGTGTGACATAACGTTAACAATAACATAATGTATAAATTATGTTGCAAAAGAGAGACGTTTCTCGGCGTAATAATGTTAATAATTTGAAGACCGACTTAGAATTAACGTTAAGGGGAGGTTTAGTATGGAAAAGGGGAGTTCTTTCCCTTCATGGAAAAGTTGAATCATAACCATGAATTTATTACTTTTTTAATTGGATGGCTAGGATTTGTGACTTGTGAATTGTTGCATGGCATTGTGGGCTGCAGCAGTGGTCCCCACCGTGTGATTAAACAACAATATTTCATTTCATTTCTTCATCTTCTCCCCTACTATTCTCTTCATCATCTTTAAAAATAAAATAACAAATAAAAACCCAGAAAATCATGATAGTAAAATTCTAATTCATTATTTTTAATTATTAATCCTTAAATCACTAATAAATCCCCAAATCAACCTTAGTTTCACCCAAATCTAGAGAATTAAAGGACAATCCATATGAATACTTATTTGGAGTTTCGGTTCTCTCAACCTCTCCAGCTTGTTCACCTGGATCCTCAACCATGATATAGAGCTTTTATCTGTCATGGTTTATCGTTTACATCGTATAGTTTGAAAGAGCTTGCGTTTAACAACTTTGTGGATATTTAAGGTTGTTGCTGCTGTTGTAGAAAACACAGTTGTTGATATAATTATTGTTGTTGTTAAAATTGAGATTGGGTGTATGTGATTGTTGAAAATGTTGTTATTGTTGTTGATGATGAAGAAAAAATTGTTGTTTGTTTATGTTAAAAATAGAGGATTTACCTTAGATCTTGAATATGGTTGTTGGAATTGTTTGGAGCAAGATGAAAGATGAATTTTTATGCTGCTATTTTATGCAGATATGGTTACTTTCTCCCTGCAATTTCTTATGTTTCGTTTTTGTAAACTAATTGAGGAGAGACAATACACTAAAGTAAATGGGAGGGTGCAACAAGAAAAAACAAAAAACTTTAAAAAACAATTTTCAATTTTCTTATTTTTTTTTTTAGTAACAGGTTGCATAAAGCCAGCTGTCCTGGGAAAAGAAGCTTTCCCATGGTGGGAAATAACTCCTAATTTCCAGGCTAAATGCCACCTAAGGTTAACTCAGTGGCATACTCTTGTAGTTTGTTTATCTAGTAAATGTCTAACTAATAAGTAATTTTGTCTTTCACTTTACATAAAGTTTGTCAAGTTAGTATTTCGCCTTATATTTGTTAATTACTGAGACCTTATCGATGCTACTACTAAATATGTAATTATATTGACTAAATAGACATTGAATTTATAGTTTCACATCGCAACTTGATAATTTGTATGTAATTCTTGGGATTAATCTGACATTGCAAACTTTTTGAGATGGATAGAAGATTAAGTTGGCTCGCTTATACTATAGTGACATATTTATAAAAGTCGGGGACTAAATTGATTCACTCTATAAATGCGACGACTAAGTTGGATATTTATTCATTATTTTGACTATTCTCTTCCTTTTTTATCTTTTTGATCTCTTGACTAATGTATCCAGCATTTACTTGCACCTCTAGTTTTCCATTTTTGCATCCCAATATATGTTAATGTGAGAAGCTCCATATAATAACATGTGAGAGAATTAGTTCTGTGCTCTTTAAGCTCCAAATTTGTGTTCAATTTTAGAAAACTTGATTTTGATTGAATTGTTTTTGGTTAAAAATTGAGTTGAAGTGAAACAATTTTCACCGCAATCAGGGGCGGAGCCACCCCCCAGCTAGCCTGGGCACTAGCCCAAGCTCAGCTCCAACTTTCTTTGTCGCAAGCCCAACCATTACTAGAACTTTTAGCTTTTCCTGCGGATTTACCTGCGAATTTTTGTGTAAATTCCACAGGAAACACATTTTCTGCAGATTTTGCCAAGGATTTAAGTTCCCGGGTGAGGTAATACCTTAGTATTTTAGGTTCCGCAGGAAATGTGAAATTATTTGCAAGAAGGAAGTAATATTTTGCGATAATTTTTTGCGTAGATTCTATAAATTCTTGGCTCCGCCACTAAGGCATATGTTTGGAGAAATACAAAATCACGACCACACTGCATGCATGCAGTGGCGGAACTAGGGAGTGGCAAGGGGGAGCCGTGGCCACCCTATCTTCAAAAAAAAAAAAAAAATTTTATACCCTAAAATTTGGCAGAATTGTAAATGATACTTCTGTAAACCTACTTTTCTTGTCTAGTACACTTAACTTTTCTTCGTTTATCAATTTCAATCATTCTTGTTCATTATATATTGTTAAATTGAGAACAAGATATGACCTGGTTTATAGCATATAGCATGCCAGTTTATATTGAATGGGAAATTAGTGAATGTATTAGTTCCGAGTCAATTATTAATGATTTCAAATCATCCGGAAAGCGTAAAAATTTATTTAAGTATTTAATGATCGACTTTATATATTATGTAATTTAAATTTTGAATGACCGATTTTTGGTTTATTAAATGTGTTGTATGCAATATAATTTATATATTTTAGTTTATTTTAATGGCGGCCACCCCAAATTGTTTTGTCAGGCTCTGCTGCCACTGCATGCATGTCTAACTCTCAAATTGCTTTTAGAAATTGCCTCAAAATGAGTCTCCTAATCTGAGAAAGCGTGACTCTAATGTGAACTCAAATACCTACCTTATTGGTAAATGTTAATCAAACAATAAATTTGAACTCATGAAACATTGAATAGATAAAAATTGTTAGAAGTAGTCTCACACTGAATGGATAAACAGTCCCATATATCGAACTAATCTCCTGGTTTGAACTCTCCCGTATGCTTAAATCCTAAAAGATACTCTTTACTTGAAGGCATCTGTGTTGTTTTTATTTTTCCCACTTTCACAATCTCTCTAATTATGTGCGATGGAAAGGAAGATATGCAAGGTATGTGGGTCCTTACTATGCTGTTGTTTAGGATCTTGGAATAGAATTGATGCCAAGGTCCCTTCAACATTTATTTATTCTGCATCTGAATCATTATTGTACTCCCCACGTGGGAATGGAATGGGATGGGAGTGGCTTTCTAATGTGCATAAAACAAAAAGTGAAAGAACTTGTAATATATTTTTCTTAGTGTCCCGCAATATCATCAATCCGTTGTAGTCTAGTTGGTCAGGATACTCGGCTCTCACCCGAGAGACCCGGGTTCAAGTCCCGGCAACGGAAACCATTTTGTTAAGGAGGGGGTTGGTGTGGGGTGCATTTACAAAAATACTCTTTTGTTTTTCATGTTCGTGAGGAATCTCAGTTCTCACCCATAACATAACTCGCAAATCCTCTTCTCTCTCGCTTTCTGGGTTTTATCATAATCTCCAAACACAATTTAGGTACGTTATATTTCACTCCACTGATGTATTAGAGCTAATTTGTATACCAAACACAATTTAATGCCTTGACAATTTTGATGTTATTAAGTTATTCTCTTAACAGTCTGTCTGTTATGCATATTTTGAATGTTTGTGTAATTGTGTCTCTCTTCTGTTAGATGAATTTGTTGTATTATTACAAGTAGATACTTGCTTTTCATTTAGGTTCTAAAAGTTTTAGTTTTAAACTTATTTTTATCAAAAATTCGTTATACTTTGTTTGACGGTCACTATTTCATATCTAGATTAATCAATTCTGTATTCAATTTTTATTTGCTTGGACCCTTTTTCTCATTGCTCATGGATTTGTAGGAAATTTGTTACGGATTTAGCTTTCAGTGCTCCTTAGCCGCCTTTTATTGAATATTTTTTTCTTTATTTACACTTCTTGCTGCACTTTCGAGATCTTATTTACACCCCCCCGTCTAAATTTCCTATTTTTTTCAAATGGTTTCTGTTTCGTGTCTATGGGAATTACATCCGGAACATTATTGAAACTTTTCTCAAGCTTTTTGATATTTGATTCTTAACATGAAGGTAAATGCTTATATGAATTATTTATGAACCAGGTTTTGAGTTTATCCCATTTTTAGAGTAAACTTGGTCCATTACTAGTGTGTTAACTTCAGTTTAATATAATGATTAATGTAGTATATAAACAATGATCCTCTTTAATATCTCTGTTGTCAATGCGGAAATACGGTGCGGCGCGGCCAACCCAATAATTGGCACAGTGCGGGAGCGGGGCATGTAGCAGGCGCTATTTCAGTTGTGCAGCCACTAATAAATTTAATACTAGATACCATACTATTCAAAAAGAAATACTAAAATACCTTAAACTTTACTCAAAATTTCATGAAGTATTCATGATATGAAATAAAAGGGATAGCAAAATCGAAAATGGCTAATACCAATTATATACAACTAGTACAAGTTATTGTTTTACTATTTATAGGTCCGCTTTGGCCGCTTTCCACTTCTGACATGCGCCGACGCAGTCTGAAATGCGCTGATGCGGCCTGGTGCGGTGGTCCTGATTTTTCCGCTCCGCTCCACAATAGCGGCCGGCGCGGCCGCTTTTGACAACAGAGTTTAATATAATGATTTTGTAACTAAAGGAAAAACGGAAGCCTATTAGATTTACAAGTATAGAATCTATGGGCCAAACTTATTCCTGCTGATGTTCCTTTGGTGTGAGTGACTCTTTATGTCTTGTTAGTTGGTGCTATCCATTTGAAGATCCATAACATCTTCGAAATTTGAGACTATGGATGTGAGCTCATCTAACTTCAAAGTTCCATTTTGATTAAATATATTTAACACGAAATTTACACAAGTGTTTGTACTGAAATCTATATGCCAAGCAGTATTCAAGGTTAATTTGTGCTCTATTGCAGTGTGGTTAATTTGTGTAGTTCTACATTTGTACGTAGGGCATGCTTAGATTGAGCTATTTGAGTTTGTTACTTCAAGTAATATGAGCTTGTATTATTGCATATATTTTTGTACAAATTTATAATAATCGTAGGTTAAAACCAAATTAGATTGAAATATTAACTATGTCAACATCTCAAATTCTAACAATCATTTGCATCATATATAGATAATTTGATGTCTTATATGTTTTAGAGTGTTAAAACGAGAAAATCATTCCTTATTTTCAAAATATAAATCTCAGAGTAGACTTGTGATGCATATTTATACTTGAAAAAAATGATTTGTTATGTTTTTATTGTTACAAATTTATATATAAGTTTTGCCCCCACAAGGCACAACATAAGTTTTCTGGATGCATCCCTGCTTACAGTGCTCCTTAGCAGCCTTATTGAATATTATTATATTTATTTTCAAAAAAGAAGGGAAGAAAAATGACTGCACCCTATAGTTTATTTTTCTTCTTCTTAGACTCCTTGCTATATTTCTGAGGTTTTATTTACACCCGTCATCCAAAATTTCCTGTCACGTGTACTAATATAGTGTGTGTAGGATTTTCAACACTCAAGGTTTCATAGTGTGTCTTGTTGTAGTATTCATGGAAGTTGAAGGGTTTTGTTATGTTGTGTGCCTATTTTTTAAAATGGTTTCTGTTTCCTGTCTATTGGAATTACATCCACAACATTATTGAAACTTATCTCAAGCTTTCTGATATTCTATGCTTAATGTGCATTGTTTCTGAACCATGTATTGAGTTAATCCCATTTTTAGAGTAAAGTTGGTACACTGGGGCGTTAATTTGAGTTTAAAATAATATTTTTATAATCAGTGACCCTCTTTAATGTAATGATTTGAGCTTGAAAGGAAAAATTGTAGCCTATTAGAATTGCTAGTATACAATCTGTACATAGGCCAAACTTATTGCTGTTGGTGTTCCTTTGGTATGATTCTGTATGTCATGTTAGTTGGTGTAAACCCATTTTTAAGATCCATAACATCCTAAAAATTTGAGAATATTGGTATGTGCTATTATTTAACCCTCTTTAATAAGTGTCTTTTGTGTTACTAAAATCTAAAAACGAAGCAGTCAAAATGTTGAATTCAAATTTTAAGAGATCCGGTATTCACCACACATATTGGATGAAATATATTTGCAGTATTGCAGTGTGGTTAATTTGTTTAGTTCTGTGCTTTTACTTAGAGCATCTTTGGATTGAATTATTTGTGTTTTATGTATTGGCATTAGTACAGTAGTGTCTGTGAGACTATTTGAGAGAGTTTATGAAAACAACTTATGACATGTCTATAAGCTGTTTTCAGCTTATTTCCATAAGCTCTCCATGACAGCTTATGAAAACAAGTTATAGCTCACATGAAAATATTGACTATAAACGCATATATGATAATTGCTTGTAGAAATAGTTTATACACAAGCATTTATGGAGTATATGATAAACACTTATGCTATAAACGTTTATTTAAGCTGTTCATCCAAACAAGGTCTAATACTGAATTTATTTTGGCAGTTCATGATCCTCCCTGAAGTGATTTAAACAGTACTCTCGCAGAAGAAAATCATGTTAATGAACCGTGCTAGATCTGTTAGACGTATTCTAAGCACCAAAGCTGCAGTTAGTGTTGCATGCCAGCGAACTTTTGCAACTGGTAAAGCAAAGAAAGGATCTAAAGGGGGTGGACCTTCTGATGCACCCAAAGCATCCACTGTTAGCAAAGAAGTCAAGGCAAGTACAGTTGTAGGTGCTAACATTCTCAAGGATGGAACTGATCCAAAAATCCTGCCTAATTCAAAATACCCTGACTGGTTGTGTCAACTGATTGATAAACGCCCTGCATTAAGTGAATTACGTAGGAAGAATGTTGACACACTCCTTCACGAAGATCTAAAACGCTATGTTAAGCTGGATAATCGAGCCAAGATCAAGGAGAATAACTCTCTGAAGGCAAAGAACTGATTCAATGGTAACATATAATGCAATTTTTTCAATTTATCTTCCTTACCACACGGGATTGTCAAACCAATGAGGCCTTAGAATGCTTATCATTCTTCATCAACACCGGGATAGAAAATAAACTATGGAAAAAAGCTATGACAACAAATTAGATGGTTTGCACTTTAATATGGATAAGTCATGTTATTCTTGGTATTGTGAATGTTCAAATGCACAATTAGATTTGTTGCGTCCTTGTATTTTGAATCTGTTGTATTGTTTCTATTGTATGCGCGCTATTTTTATGTTTGTTTTCTCTGTTAACTGTCGTTAAAAGCTGTTGAGGTTTATTTATCTGGAAAAAAAATTACATTACTCATTGATCTTTGTATAGAGATAAGGTTATTTTGCGGTTTTGGTCTCATGGTTTTTAATTATGCAAATTAAAAGTGCGTTCAATGATATATAAGTTATGTGTTCTCCATGGCGATTGATAAGGTCAAGTTATCTGATATAATTGTTCTATTATATTGTCTACTAACAAAACAAAACAAAACCGATGTTTGGAAAAGCAAGCAATGTTTAACGAGCACCAGCCATAAATTATCAAGTGCAACATAATATCTAATCTAATAAACCTTTACACATCAGATTTCAGAAAAAGCCAATAGGACAATAAATAGGTACATGAGATTGTCGTATGCAGAATAGACACTTGAGTTGTCACCTTGCAACACAAGAAAATTCAAGTACTGCAGCAGAAAACAACGTTAGAACTACTCATCTTTTCCATTACAGAATTATGTAAGAGCCATATTAATACGGCACTAACATCCGTAGGCAGCTGTACATATCTGACTGATAAGTGATAACAACGTTCTACAATCCGCAGGACATTCAGCTTATATGGACTGGCTTATACTTATCCTATTATTGACTACGAGTAAACAAAACTCAATTCCAACGGTGCAAGTAATTACTGATGCAACTTGTTTTAACAGTGAAACCTATAACATTTTTGTGTGAAACCTACACCTTGTTGTTCCAAAGACTAGCTTAGCTGAAGGGTGTGCGTAATGTGTCTCTTCAAAAGACAAAACTGCATCTTCCCCTTCTAAGAGTTTATTTGAGTACTTACGCAAACACCTGTGAGATTGTTCGAAAGAATGGTAGAAAAAACTTGCATAAACTCGCCAAGATGGTTATGAAAACAAAGTATAATTGATCTTTTGTTATAAAAATAACTTTTATATAAGCACACTTATGTTATAAGCATTTATGCTAGATAAGCGTCTAATTAAGTATATGTTTGATTCCACTTCTAGAGGAGCCAAAATTGATTGTGTATATGTAGAATTGATTGTGACATGTTTGGTTGGAGTATAATTGATCTTGCCTCCAGAATTCATTTTACTTAAAGGTAGGATTTGTAGCTTTTTATTCTATAATTAATCTTTACACACAAATTTATAGTTTAACTCATTTTTACATATATGCATTCAAGAAAAAATTATTTTACCGTCAATTAACTTTTAGTCATAATCTTTTTTACATAATCAATTCACTCAAAATCAATTCTAATTGACATCAAGTCACTTACATTGTTTATAGGCATAGCCATCTCTGCACAGTTAACTTATATCTAACTAGTTGCCAGTATCTCACCATGATGATTAAATAAATATTTTATTATTAAGTCTAACGGTTGAAAACATTGTCTCACCAGTGTGCCATATTTCATTGCCAATCCTAAAGCCATTAATTTTTGTCCATTCTTGATGATATTCTCGGACGGGATATTTCTATCTTACTGTTTTCCTCATCTTCCTAAGGACCACAAGATACATATTATTGATTCCAGCATGATCTGCACGATGTTAAATTGCAGACTGTAGAGTGGTCTCCACCTTCAAATTTAAGGACCATATGATCCAATTATGGAGACCAATTCAAAGAAACAGATAGTGAGGGAAAGCGAAATAAATCACTGAAAGCCACATCAAGATCAACTTTAGCAAACCACCACATGTTGTTACGTGGCTCATTTAACATCATTCAATTCATATTGGCACACCTACCCTACATATCTATCCTAAGGGCACTTGTTAACATTGCCTTTAACATTTCCTTTTTTATTTCTTTCTTGTATCAATTTTGCCTGCTGCATACAATAGTCACTTACCAAATTAAACAACACTGACTAAAGAGTTCGACATAACAACTTACAACTTACGGTTTCAGATCAGTTCACAGAATAAAAAATAAAAAACTACACAAAATTGAATAGGCTATTGAAAAGAATTTACTAATCCTTGCAATTTACTAACATTTTACAAAATAACTGAGGCCAGTAGAATGCTTACATTTCACAGTGGAATCAAAAACAAATAAACCGGCTTTATTTTTAAAAATTGAATGAACTATATGATTGCTAAAGTGGGATACAATTGGGATATCACTGAACAAAAATGTCATCAATCCCAGAATTGTTCTAAACAATATAGTGACCACCCCCATTCAGGATCATTGGCTACTTGATGTCACTGAGGATTTCTTCGATTTCTTACTCATGTAAATCTTGTTGTAGACGGTCTTTGTTCTATATGACAGTAGAATATCTAAGAAAAACCCAACAACACATGCTCCAGCCATGACTACAAACACTAGCCTGTAACAATGACCTCCAACGCACGTGTTACCTCCTCCTTCTGTCGTCGTTGCTTCCATATCGTAGAGTATACCGGCAAGTAGACCGGAAAAGAGGAAAGAGCCAAGTGGAAGGTTGAGGATGAGAATATTGTAGATGAGACCGTAGTATTTGAGTCCAAATAACTCTGATGCTGTTGGCACTGTAACAGCAAGGCGCACTCCATAACATATGCCGACGATAATGGAACCGATGTAAAGTGAACCGGGCATAGCCAGAGCTAAGAGTATGTAGCCAACAGCCATCAGAATTTGAGATATTGCATTCCAAAGAGGTCTAGGAGTTCCAGATTTCCTGATAACAAGAAAATTTGTAAGAAAAAATAAACATAGTATGATAGACAGATCATAATTGATGAAAAAACATGAGGACATATAATAAGAAATTGGCATTGCAACTAGGCAACTAAATTAAAAAAAAAGCACATATTCCACTTTACACGAAACTTGACCACAGTTGGCAAATGAATAAAGTCAACCACAAGGCAACTAGGTATACTCCAAATTCTATTCACACTCAAAAGTCATGACTCATGACATTGAGATCTACAGATATATTGTTAATTCCACGAAACTTCACATAACCAATCCAATAAGTTAAAATGAGTGGTTTTAAAATAATCTTTAAAACTTTTCAACTATATCATAAATTAAACTAATCACTTTCTTCTTTGGAACAAAAGAGGGCCTGGAGGCTCAGCCAAAAAACAAGAAACAAACTAAACACGAAATCTAACAAGTCTAGGGAATGAAACCTTGGTATCATCATCACAAAGAAGTTTCTTCAACTCAACTCAAAGAATGTTTCTTCATAGTAGGTTGTAATAATAATGATTCCCTCAAAAAAAAAATTGTTGTAATAATAATGAGTTAATTTTCCTTTAAAAAAAATAATGAGTTTATTTTAAACATCTTTTACAAAAGAGGGTCAAAAGGCATAATTAATTCTAAACATTGCTTAAAAAAAAAATAGGAGTATTAATTTTATTATATTGCTTTTTATATTATCATCAATATTTATCTTTATACTCAAAATATGGTAAAGCAAATTTGATTATGCGAATCATTTTCAGTTATCTCAATGATCATCTAAACGCGAGCCTATAAATATGGTGGTAGTTGAATATTTAATATAACTTTCCATAAAAGGCTAGTTATGATTAGGTAATAATAACAAGAATTAAAAGCTTAAGCTAAAAAAAGGGAGAATAGTAACTTACTTGATGAAATGCTCAGAAACGGAACCAGATACAATCCTTCCAAAAAATCCCCAAATGCTTGTTAATGAAACAAATAATGATACATCCGTATACCCGAGAGCCAACCCGATTTGACCCATATTATTCATCACAGCCAAACCCGTTCCAACTCCACATAGAAACGAAACAAATAATATCCAAAAATCCAAACTCTTCATCACTTCCATAATGGTATGCTCCTCCCCAATTGCCGGTTGTCCCTTAACCACAACCACCTCCGTCTCCGCCACCAACGCGTCCGTAACCGTTGTTTCACTTTTATTTTCACCGTTTTGAATTAGCAATGGTTCTCTAACCCTTTGACCCTCTACATCACCACCAACCCGACCCGAATTTCTACCCTTAAAATATGCATAAACCGGTATTCCCAATGGTGATGCCAAAAGAACAAGCAAAACAGCAACGAAAACTCTTGATACAAGTGTATTAGCATTAGGTACAAAACCATAAGCTAAGAGATAAACGGCGAGAACAACGGCGACGGCGTTGCAGATACCAAAATACTTACTTTCTTCACTGTCTTCTGCTGCGGTGGTGGTTTTTGCTACCGGAACTTCACGGAGGAAAAATACACCGGTGAGACAAACAATGAATGGGATCAGAGCAAGTGTTAGAAGAAAAAAAGCAGGGTCATCTGCTACTAGAGCAGAACAAAGATTTGTGAAAATTGCTGTGCTTAATCCAACATAGCCTTTTAGAATGCCTGAAACTGGTCCTCTGTTTCGCCGGAAGTTTCGAATGCATGTCACTAAGACAGCAGTGTTCATCCATGTCGTACTGTTCCCTCCCATGCACAAGAACACGCACATCTAACAAAAAAAGATAATCATAATAAGAATTAATCAAGATTCAAGAATTATACTAAAGATCCAATTTCGTCACACAATTTTCAAGCTAGTCTCTAAGTCAGAGACTAATTTGGTAAATCTTTGGTCTAAGCATTTAGTATTAAGAGGAAAAAGTGATTAGCAATGTTGGGTTGTGTAAGTACCTGCCAATAAGGAAGGGGTTGAATGTATTGACCAACAACAAGCCATTGAACACCATAACCGATGAGACCTTCAAAAGAACCGATAAGAAGAATGGCCCAGGTGGGTAAACGGTCGGAGGCAAGTCCGGCGAGAAGACCGAAGGCTTTACCCACGTCTTTAGCGACGGAGAGGTTGTTGAGCTGTAACTGGGTAAGGTGCATAAGGGATTTGAGAGCATCGGAGTAGTTTGAGAAAGTGTAGTTGTTGCCGGAGATGGCTTGAATCCAAACGGCGGCGACGAAACCGAGCCATTTTGTGGCGGTGGAAACGGAAGGAGTATCGGAGATTATTCCCATTGATTTAGTTTGAGTGGAAAATAGAATTTAATGTGTCTTTTGATTGACACGCTTGTTTTACATTTATAATGTGTGTCTTTCAACAACTTGGTTTATACTCAAAAGATAAAAATAAGCAACTTGGTATTTGAAGATCAGTGTCGTTCACTTTTACAGATTTTTTTGATAAACAAAATTATATTATAATATTATTTGAATTTTGAAGTAAACAAGATAATCAGAGGAAAGAAACGCGTGCGGAGAAAAAAAATTGCACTTTTTATAAGGATTTTTTTTTTAAAAAGTTGAATAAAATAAAGAGGAGTCGTCATTTTTGTCGGTATTTTTAAATGGGCCCATGAGTAAGATGGATCGTGGACCGTCCTTTAAAAAAAAAAATTTCGACCGTACCAATTTGTATCTCTCAAGTTGATATTTATTTGACTATTATTGTTTAGTTGGTGTGCTTGGCGGGACAACAAACTCCATTTTTATATATATAATCTTATAAAGTTAACTAGTATACCTAACTCCATATTTTAGTTTTCACATGCATTCCTTTCAAAAAAAAAAAAAATTCACATGCATTAACAGTTTTTTTAATAATTATGTGTTTACACAAAATAAATAGTCGAATTATATTCCGACCATTATCTTAAATAATCGACGCTGGAGTTAATTGATACTGACAGTTAAATTAGATGTTGGGTGACGGTTGAGAGGTTGGTTTAGGTCGTCTTGCAATTATTTGTCTATCAGCTGCATCATAATTAGCTACCATTAGAACCAGTTCGTGTAAGATCGATTGACGACTCAACTTGGTCATTAAGTCTGAATGGAGGTTATTGCTATATTTTATTTTATTTTGAAGGGCATGATAATATTATATCTTATTAGGGTTGTGATAATGTTTAATGAGAGTCTAAGAGGCTACAACAAAGATTTGACTAAGTACAAAAAATATATAATCATATTCCTACATATGTGACATGATAAAGGAAGTAGTTAAAGAGAGATAAAATTAGATAAAATTGACCCACAAGGTTGTTTTTAACGGTCAATTATGAGCCTATGTTCCCCCATTATAAGAACTAATCGACTAAAGCTTAGAAAGGACGCTCTCAGGCTGTTGCAACAAGAGAGGGCAAAAAACACTAAAAATGGAACCCCTTGGATCATTCTCAAAAGAGGACCTAACTAGATACATAAAACCTAAGAGCTTTAGTTTAGCAAATCACATACTAGGTTTTCATATTGTACTCATCGCAAGTACAAGATATAGTCCCTCGATAATAAGGTGATGGAGGACATGGATAGTTAATACATATGATTATAACTTATCGACGAGATAGTTTTGGGTTGTTACTCAACCAACATGATAGTTACTTACATTAGTGGTGTTAGCCGTGACTTTACCTGATGTAATATGGTAGTCAGTCGTCTCGTGCCTGACATTTTATGGATCTTAGGCTAAATGTGGGAAAAGGACCCATATCTTTTAAACAATAACTACATCATTAAAATTGTGACATTTTCTTCTTATTTTCTTACTAAAAATAAACGATAATCAATCAAACTGATAAAGTACATGAACACAATACAAATTCACTAAAAACAAAAGGGATGAATACGCGAGCAAACTCACAGTATCTATGTTAATAGTATAAAAAAAAAAAAGCAAAGTACTTAAGCCTACAAGTATAACTATATTCAAGTCTCCAGAATACTCATGCCTCGAGATATGCAACGTTGACGACACCAAAATCATTGATTGGATCTACGTTAGATTGAAGCTGATTTGACAATCTGAATTGAACAAACACTTTAACAAGACAAGAAAGAGAAACAACATTGCACAAAGACAACGAACAAAACAACGTCGCACTATGACGACAAAATCACAAAAGAAAAAACTAAATATATGTGAAAATCACTTATTTAAATAAAATGGAAAGAGAAAAACGATTTACAAGGGTGATTTGAGTTCAAAAATGGACATTAAGCCATCCCTCTTTGGTGGATGAAGGAGAAGAAACTAGGGTTTTAGTGACGACTCACAAAAGATAAAGGCTTATTCAAATATTTAGCACCATAAAAAGTTAACCCAAAATCTTGAAGAGAAGCACACTTCAAATTAAATTTCAATCCAACACTACCAGGCCAACCCAAATATGTTAAACTGTGATGTTTTTTTATAAATAAAATAAAATTTCTCTTAAATATTTTTTTTTTGAAGAATAAAAAATGGATTATATAAACAATGGCGGCGGTTCCCCTTTAGCACAAGGTGTACTCAAGAGGTCACCCCAAAAATACAAGCTGTCAATGTACAAAATCAGAAACAAGTGTCAGTCGATACCCGAACAAAGTAACGGGTCCGACCACCATCTTTGAGAACCTAAAACAAAATTAACGTTATTAGCTTTAAGCCACCACAAATAATTAAATTTAACCTTTTCCAACAAGTCTAACATGGAAGTTTGAACGTTATTGAATTGCCTGTTGTTTCTTCTCTTAAATTTTTTTAGTGTCATAAGATTATCATGTATGTATGTTTACGGGTAAAGATCCTCTCTTTAGTATAGTAAATAGAGGATGCAATTTGAAAAGATATAGACACATGAATTAAATAGTAGGTTATATTATTAAGTGAGTCTCACCATCATTAATTACTTTTTAGTTTTTGGATTTTTTTTCTTAAAATAGATGAAATGGGGAGAATTGGAGAGGGTCTTAACTCTGCGTGTACTCTTTTCTATCACGTGGAAAGTGGAGACGACAAATACAGCTGTCATATATACGTGTTTTGGCCGCGAAAGTCTAAAAGACAGCCCATGCACCGTGACTGTTTTGATTCATCAGGCACATGATAAAACTTGCGAAAATATCTGTAACCTATTACCTGTGGACCCATGTAGCGATAAGCACTCTAATCATTTACATTTCACAACTTATATGTTTGAGGAAGGAGAATTGGATTTTGCTTTTGTAGACTGTGAATGATAATAAGATAAGACCTCTCAACATAAAAAAATGATAAGATAAGATGCTGCGCCTATAATTACTAATACTTAAACGTACGCATTTAATTGTCACCAAGCGACGACACATTATAATTTTTTCACGTGAAGTTTTTTTTTTTGACACCACGTCAAACTTTCAACATAACATTTTCAGACCATGTTTTTCTTATAGGATTTTTAGATTATGTATTTTGTTTACAAAATAGTATTAGGTTTCTTTTTACGATAAATAGTATTAGGGTTTTTTTACTGAATAAATAGTATTAGGTTATTGTGGGTAATTAATACCATTAAAATTTTTACTTGCTCTACTTGTACTCTTTGTACTAAGCTTATAATCCTCGTTTCCGGCTTACTTACTCGGCATATAAAACCATGATAATCTTATTTTGTAACTTTCTCACCATCTAGTACCTTCTTATCTTGTAACTTTCTCACTATCAAGTACCTTTTTCTTACAACCATTTTAAATAGACGAGAGTCTATCTCATATTCTCATTCACAAGAGGACTCATTTTGCTCAAAAAACACAAAACACACTCTTGAGTCTTAACCATGATGCACCCACAACGAGTTCTTTGATATTTCTATGCCGAAACGTACATTAATTTAAATTTTACATAAGGGAACCGGATTCATGCGTCTACCCTTTTCTACGTTCTTTGGAATTAAAAAGTTAATGTTCGATAGTTCTTATTTACTCAGCGCTCCAACCTTAAATAGATGCCTAGTGCACGAAGAGAGATACGTGCATTTTTCTTCCTTTGACGCACTCAAGTTGGAAAGTGGCCGAGTTGATGGGATGTAAACTAGGGGTGATAATTTGAGCTTATTCAAAAAATATTCACAGTAAATAGGTCAAAAGCTCGCATAATAAATGCGGTCCAAATATAGGTGATTTAGTGCTTATAGGTGATGTACTTCTTTATATATATTTGACCAAAAAAAATTAGTTGATAAATTTTTCAAAAAATATGAGTAAAAGCTCAATGCCTAAGTAATTATGTCACGTATGACCTTTATGTTTACGAGAAGTCTTGTTTTGAATAGAAAAATTTGGGACACCACTTATGAGTTATGACCCACCTATAGCGTGTTTGTGATACTAGTAGTTTATCACGTTTTTTTAAGTGATGAAAAAATTGTTATTTTATAAATTTAAGGTATTATTAAATAACCTTATTTGGTAGCTACCAGGGACAATGTTTGTAGGGGCTGGGGTTCGATCCCCAGTTTTTTCACTTCTCCACACTTTAAAAAGTGTGTTATCTAACCACTAGGCTATTGAACCAAAAAAAAAAAAGCTTATTTGCTAGATTTTAGTTTCAAACCTTATTGAAGGTAGATCATATTTTCTTTGGTTATTAATATAAGTAAAAATTATGCTTCTTTTTTTTTAAGGAAGTAAAAATTATGCTTCTTGGGTTTATTAAATAACTAATGTATATTGTGTATAATACATACTCTCTCCGTCTTATATTAAGTGATCCTTTTGTACAAAGTATTGATTCAAAATAATTGACTCATTTTACTTGTTAATGTAATATAATTACCTTTCTTCAATTATACATGATAATTAATCCTAACTCCATCACTCTCAATTCAATATCTTCCGTTTTGCATTTACGATCATGGTTAATGCACAAATACTTGACAACCAGAGCCGGCCCAAGAGCTTAAGAGGCCTAAAACAAAAATTATAATGTGGCCTTTAAAAATATTTTTTAACAGAATATTTATATAAAATCAATTTTGTGGTGACCAAAATTTGAATTCATGAACAAGGGCAATTGAGGCATTCTTGCTAATCAGTTAAGCTATGCAAATGTCTATAATTCATCTGTCACATAATATACTTATAACCAGATTAATTTTTTAGAGACATTTTTTTTCACCCAAAATTTTGAAGCCTAAAACCCTTGTTTGGGTTGCTTGGCCCTTAGACTGGCCCTGTTTACAACGACACTTAAAACTATTTTTCTCTCTTTTTCACTTATACACCTTTCGTAATATGTGTGAAATGAATAATGACTCACTTATTTTATGGCGGAGGAATATCATATACATAAATTATTCAATAATTTAAAAAATAAAAATTTTCTTATAAAAGCGACATAAAAAAATAGTTGATAAGGAGAATCCACAAAATATGGTATACAAGTTTCATGACCGAGATTAGAGATTTGCAAATATGACATATCCCAAAGACAATAATGTATGTATCGATAAAATTGATCTTATAATTAAATTTAAGGACAAAGATGTTTATTTATATTCTTGTGAAAAAAAGATGCTCGTCTATGAAGGTGAGAAAAATACAAGAAGGGGTGTTGAATTGTGTTAACTTTTTCTTCGTTTTCTCCTACTGAAGTCACTAATCAGAAGCAGATAGAATTCAACTTCTGATGTGATAATCAGAATCTAAATGCAGCGGATAAAACAGAGAGAGAGAAGAAAGACACAGAGCAATTATACAGGTTCCTTCCACAAACCGGAAGTAGTCCTATCCCCCCTGCACTTCCAAAGAGAGTTCACTAAAAATGTAATATCTGATTACAACTGCTCACGGCTACAACTAGCAAGAGACTTCAAATTAATCAAGCACAACTGCAAGAGATTTCCTATGCTCGAGAACACAATCAAAAGACTTCCTATGCTCAAGCACAACTGCAAGTGACTTCTATTCAAACAGAATTACAAAAAATTTGTTTGAGGTTGAACACTTGATATACAATCAGTAGTGTTCACAATGCAAATCAGATACATACTCTTAAGACTCTAAAATTTCTAAGATATGAACTTTGATAAGAAATTCTAAGTGAACTTTTGATGTGAAACAATTTCAGCAGAGTTTTGACACTTGTAAATTGTTGTATGAGTCTTGAGTTTCCAAACAACGGGTCTTCACTCTTTTATATAGAGGTGTGAAAGATACGTTGGAAATTGTCAGCACATCAAATAGAGTCGTTTGAAGCTTGATCAAATCACCAATGATCTTTTGTCTGATTTGGTTATTGTCCTATGAAGGATCAATTTCAAATTCATTCCAAGTCTGGAGGAACACTGGTGCAGGCATAACTGTTGTTCTTGTCCTATTGCAGACACAAAACAGAGTAATGGAGGTAGTGGTTGTACACTTCATACAATTATCCTTTTTAACCCTCTCCAACAAACAAGCATCCAATGACTTCAAATCCATTTGAATTAGCCGTTGCTTCATGCTTCTAGTCTTCTGCAATGACAGGCGTGATTGGATCCTTTGAACAGCCTTTGAAGCTTCAATTCTTCCAGCTTCTGATGATCTTCAGCTCCTGATGATCTTCAGAACTTCTGATGAAATCAGCTTCTGGTGATCTTGCTTCTGATGACGTCAGCTTCTGATGTACTCCAGAACCACTTGTCTTTAGAACCTCTTTTCTTCAGACGCTTCAAGCTTTCTTCTTGTTGATTTCATTGCTCTCATTTGTTCTTCCAGAACCTATGCTTTAAAGAAACACTAAATTTTTGTTTATGGTCCTGCACACTTGAACAAATATTAATATATCCAATTGACAATTTTTAATACCTTGTTATCATCAAAACTTAAAGAGTAATATTAAACACATTTTGTTCCAACAGTCTATACTTAAGCTTACTTTTAATTATTACTTTTTTAGCGATAAGCTTACTTTTAATCATAAAATTGATACTTCCTCAAAGAAAAAAAATCATAAAAATATATTAAAAAAAAACGCACATGTTTATACTATTAATAATTTATGTACCAAAACGCACATGTTGATACTCCAATTTTTTTTTTTTTTTAAAACACGAGATCCATGATATTGATTGGTCGAGAACACGAGATCGTTTATATGATTAATTAATTAAAAATTTTCCGAAAAATAAACAATGTACGGTCCACGGACACCCTTGCTATGCCCCACATACCTTAATTGGCTTTTGGGAGATGTAAATGACACCATAATCGTCATTCGTTAGTGGATTTATAGAGTTTTTATTTTTATTTTTAAGATAAATGATATTTGTATAACTATTTTGTGATAACTTTTAAACAATTTTATATTTTTTTAATTGTATAATGTTTTTATTTTCTCTCTTTCTTTTTTTATTTATAATATTATTTATCAATATAAAAACGAAAAAAAATTATCATAAAAGTTATCATTAAATGGTTGTATAAATATCTTTAATCAAAATCGTTTATAATTGAGTAAATAACAGATTCATCCATTGAGATTGTATGGGTAAAACATTTACACCTTTGAAATTATTGATATAGTGATTCTGATTTACGCCCCAGTATAATTTGGTCCTTGTATTAATTTCTAAGGACTAGTTGGACAATAAGTCATATAATTTATAGATCAATTTGCTACTTAATGACTAATTTACTTGTAATTGATACAATTCGGTGATTAGTTTGCCAATAAGTGATACAATCCATTTCCTTAAAAAAAAAGTGATACAATCCATTCGCTAGTTTGACAATAATTTAGATGCAAATTAGCATAAATATCAAGTTGCTCGACATAATTAAAAATTGCGTTTTTTTTTGCTTGTTTAAAATTTTTAACAATGTTTATGGTTGAACCCTACAATTTTAGAGGACAAATCGATGATTTACTCATTGTATTCAAAACCCAACCTAGGTTGATTACATAATTTTATAGAGTGCAGAAAAACATGGAAAGAGGAAAGACAATAACTAAATTAAGACTTTTAGAACTTAATAAGAGCACCAAAAATCGTCCATGACCACCAAAAAATTTAGGCTCACAATGATACCCAACAAGAAGATTACGATCACAACGAACGAGAATATCCTTGATCTCCTTATTGTCATGTTCATACACATATTTTCGATAGTAAACCACCAAAGCCTTTGCAATACTCATTCTAATTACGTAGATATTAGAGTTGTGTACTTTTGTGCAATCATGATTGTATTGTATCAACACATCATTAACTTAAGATGACAACATGTCTTGTATCAATGCCAAACAAAAATTGTGTGCTAATCAACTCATAGTGTAGTGATGATTGTATCAACAAAATTGTGTGCTAATCAACTCATAGTGTAGTCATGATTGTATCAACAATTATTGAATTGTATTTTCTACAATGTCAAAATTAATTATTCCATCAAATTTATCTGTGTCAAACTTCATCACAAAGTTGGCATCACAAGTGTATCTAAATTGTATTAAGTATTAACAATTATTGAGTAGTATTAAGTTTCTTTTTCTTTCTAGTTAAAACTTGTTATCGTTAATTTGAAAGGAATCTATCATCAACATCAACAATATAATCTTTATTTCTTCAAAAAAAATAAAATCAACAATATAATGTTTAGTGTGAGATTCTTGAGCAAGTTAAAAATAAGTTTTGATAAATTTAAGGATGGGACGCAGATTTGTTCCAAGTTCATATAATTTCATTTTTTTCTGAAGAAGTTCATATAATTTCATAAAGATTTCAAAATGCCCATGTACATAGTTATCGCAAACAATGAACAGGGCACGTTTGTTTTGGATTTTTTTTAAAAAAAATCTATTTTTTTTCTTTAAAAAAATCACTTTTTCATTTTGAAGTGTTTGTTTAGGATTTTTAGAAAAATCATTTTATCAAAAAAATCTATTTTGATCCTAAAATAAAATGTTATGATTAGCTTTTCTTAAAATCTATTTTTTTAAAACAAGGAGTAACACATGTACATGTTAAAACTTTTTTTTTTTTTTGAAAAATAGATTTTTATGGATAGTAGACAAACATAAAAAACTTCAGATTTTTTTTTTTTAAATCTCTAAAAATTGATCTCTAAATTCTTTTAACACAAAATCTATTTTCTTTAAAGCTAAAACAAACGCACCTTTTTAATGTAAAAGAGTAAATAACTGTGAAAAGATTTCGAATACACAATGATAGGAAGTTTAAAGAAAATTAGTAAACTTTGACTGAAATATGCAAAATGCATACAATGAAGTACATGAATGCAAAAAAAAAATTGAAATAATAAAAGAAGCAACAATCGACAAATTATTCGGGACCAGTAAATATTGGATATCATATGTCAACTCAAAATATTAAAGTATTGAAAGTATGTATAATTGCGTCATCACTCTTATATATCGAACATTAAACTTATTTATAATGAGGTGAGACTATTACCTCATACTCCACCCAACAATTTTTGCAATCATATATTTAAACTTGTTTAATGGTGTTGTTATAGTGTAAAGAGTCGTTCCTGAGTGTTATTTGTGTCCTACACACTTTATTTAGTAGCAGCCCTATTGTATTTCTCTTGTTGAATCGGCATGTTGCTTAACGTAATTGGCATCTTTCATGCGTTGTTCAAGTTGCGACAAAAATTTTGCTTGGCAACTTGAATTTTATATTTGCAAGTTGCAACTCATCTAAGAAATAATAAACCATCGTATACACCTAGACTTTATTATAATACATGTACAAGTATTCTTCTGTTTGCAGTTAACATCAACACTACACAACTTAAATTTCTGTTGAAATTCATCAAATTAAGTAAGTCATTATCATATATATTACGTCAACAAAATCCTGAGCATGCGAACATTATGATTGAATATAGAAGCAACCAAGAGGTTTCTTGAGAGGATATGCTTCTAGATCTAATCGGGCATATTCAAAAGCAACAAGCATTTGTTTGCGATTATTACGGCATATGGGTTGCTTGCTTCACTGTACAGCAAGGTAAAAGGCATCAAATAAACCTTCAATTTAATCGTTAAATAGTATTTTATTTTCTAGAATTTCCTCTCAAAAATCAATTTCACTCAAATTTATTCTCTAACTTATGTGTTACCAAAACAATTCTCTAAATTATGTAAATATCATTAGCCATTCTTATAGAATTGAAATTCGTCGATTTAATCCGAAATAATATGAAAATTTACCCATTAATTTCATTTTTTTTAAAAGCCAAAGAGAAATATATTAAAAGAACACAACAAACGATTCGGCACAAGATGTGTCAAAAACACCTCGACAATAGCAAAGTTAACTACAATAGTCAAAAGGCAAAAGCGTCGAAGTAACAAAAAAAAAACAACAACAGGGAAACCAAGCTAAAAAACAACTACTAGGCATGATAAAGGATTCGGCCTCCAAAGTTGGTAATTGCAGTCGAAGGTAACATATTTCGACTTCAATCACCAAAATGACTAGAGCTTCACCCTTTCACATAACGCTTGCACCTGTCCTCCTTCATTTGGAAAATTCTATTATTACGCTCCTTCCAAATTACCCAAACAACGGAAAGCCAAATAATTTTAAAAGAAAGCTGAGCTCTATTCGAAAACCCCTTAAACCAACAAACCGATGCAAATGATGAACAAGAGAGCCATGGAATATCGTTGAAAAGCCAAGCCACTTTGTAATTTGTGGCCACAGACCACCAAAAACAGGACAATTAATAAACAAATGGTCTCTATCTTCATTAAATCCACAATTTGCAATACACCCTTGATCGTTATCCGCTAAAACACGCATTTGAACCAGCTTATCTTATGTAGGAACCCTGTTTAGAAACAGTCGCCAAGCAAAGATTGAAACCTTGATAGGAACAACCTTTAACCACAGAGACTAAGAATCATGTTGTTGATTATTATGTTCCACCTCTGTAAAAAAAAAAAAAAAAAAACAGAACAGTGTAATAGTTAGAAGCATGTAATGACCAAGCCCATATGTCCTCACGCGCTACCTGCAGAACAACTAAGGATAGTTGCACGACACATTCATCCTCCCAAGCAAACAACATCCTACGCCACTTCCACGCCTCACCATCCACCCCCAACCCAAGGCATACATCTCTGCTAATTCATACAATCTAGAACATGAAATTTCAGAGCCCCCTAGCCACGGATCCACCAAAACAAAGTATTGGTGGATATTGTCAAGTAACCACCCACCGTCAACCTGACCAACTCATTCTCTAACATTATTAATAGTCTGCCACCACACTGATCCACCCGACTACTACAACACAACCCCCACCCCACCTCACCATAACGAGCACACAAAACCGTATACCACAAGCTCCCTACCTCCTCTAAGATCCTCCAACACCACTTACCTGGGAGAGCAAGATTAAACTTCTTCAACCTCCTAACCCCCAAACCACCTTCTTCCTTTTTCAGACAAACAATATCCAATTTAATCCAAGTAATTTTCCTATGATCATCACTACACCCCCCCCCCCCCTCCCCCCACCCCCCCTAAAAAAATGCATTAAAAATATATTCAGGGGTA
>Ga0315914_1000389_pt1 | contig 52686 bp, 20 predicted proteins | sample MpolenodulesMG_FD_203920 | JGI IMG/M metagenome (GOLD analysis project Ga0315914, IMG submission 203920) | Medicago polymorpha root nodule microbial communities from Los Angeles, California, United States - elongated nodules | ecosystem: Host-associated > Plants > Roots > Nodule | place: USA...
ATGAGCATTTGTTAAAAGACACCAACTAATTTTTATGAAGGTGTCTTTTAGCAAAGTTATAACTAAAAAGTGAAAATCACACCTTGAGGTGTGGGTTGCTAAAAGACACCTTCATGGGTGGCTTCTAGCAAAACCCTTATTTATATTTGTGACTATATAAGACTCTCTCCCATATGATGAACATCATATTAGGACTTCTTATTGCAAAATTGCTAAGTCACGGACTAATGATGGGTTAGTATGTGGTATTTTTTTTTAGAAATAACCTTACTTTTGGCTCTGGGTGTTTGGCAATTTGATTATGTTTTGTCTTGGGAAGAGTGCAACATTTGATAGGATTGAAGGTTTGATGGGTCGAGGCATTAAATTCGTGGATTTGGATTTAGATCAAGTTATAGGTGATCGTGCAACAAGTAGTTTTAGGGTTTTCGTCATCTTTAGGTTAAAGGATAACAAGATTCGTTGATTTCTTGTATTCAAACCTTGCAACACATCGTACAAACATTCAATCATAGTTCAAGACCATTGATTTATCCATAAAGAGTAGATGTACCCCAGAACGAGGACGATTGAGGAACTACTATAAAATTTGGTGTTCTCTCTTCTTTTATTTTGATTTATGCATTTTAGATTTGATAAATTTTGATAGGATTATTTGCAATAATGTTTGAGTGATTTAATATGTTAAAACTTAGTTTTCTTTGATTAATTGTGTTTTCAAGTGTTATTTAATCACTTATCATAATTGGAATTAACTTGTTCCCAATTTCACCATTGATCATATCATTGTGATTTTCCTTGTTAGTATTTTCATTGTTTAAGGTGTAGGTTTGATTTGAGATTAGATTATAAAGTTTGATTGTTAAACATTGATTTAATAGTGAATTACTTTTTCAATATTGAATTGAATTATTGTGTATACACATTATTTGCATTAGTTATCCTTTATTTTCTATGTTTCGATGTCAATAGTCAAATGATTTTTGAAAACCAGGTTTCACCTCCTCTAGATTTGTTGCAATACTTTGCGCATGAATGTTTAGAATATTATAATTTTTTAATAAAACATGAATTAAAAATAAATTTTTAAAGCCAACAACAAAAAGATTCATATTTAATTCATGTTTTAAAATATTATATTTTTTTTGGAAAGATTCTTATATTATTCTAAACATGACTATGAAAAAAATTCAAAATTTTAATGATACACATGACTTTACTTAAAAACATGGACCAAAAATGGTGAATTGAAAACGTTTCAAAAACTAAAGGTCGGATTTTTTTTTAAGGAAACTAAATCAAAAAATGTGTACTTTAATAAAGAACAAAAACATATTACCCTATAGATTTAAACAAAGTAAATAATATATTTATTAATTATCAATATAGTCTTTGAACTCGCTTTGAATCTATTCTTTTTTTTTTTTGGTTGTAATAAATCTATCAATATATTTATTAATTATCAATATAATTTGACTTTGAATTTACATGTATGGAAAATATATCATTAGAAAAATTTCCATTCCAACTTCATTATTTCACTTTGTAATATATATTTATTGTTTGAGATATTACACTCTCATATACTAAGGATGTGTTTGATCTCCTAAAAAATAAAGGACATAACAAGACAACTCATGTCGCACGGTGTTTGATTGGTAAAATTGTCTCAAGAACATGACAAACTAGAGGCAAGAGACAAGAGAAAAACTAAAATTTTTGCCCCTCACTAAACCAAAACACAACTTTTTATCACACATACAAGTTGTCTAAAATTTCAAAATAACATTTTGTCCACAAAAAATCGTGTAAGGCAAAAAATTATTCAATGCATAAAAGTTTGTCATGTATTGTTATGACTTGTGTTGTGTTTATTTGTCTTGTGTTGTTATGTCCAGGATTTACCATTTAACAGATCAAACAACCCTAAGAGATGGTTTTCACACTCCACTGAGAGAAGCTTGAGCTGCATTCTCATCGACTCTTATGTTAAAATATACATTCTTCTTCCTTGTTAAACTCTTTCCCATTTGGATATAATTAAACTTCTAATAAGAAATTTTTTAATCTATTTTTGACTCACAAAATTGTTAAAGCAAAATAAGATATAATATAAATATTGAATTTGACAAAAAAATGGACAAATTGTTAAAATTGATAAAAACAAGCTAATTAAAATTAAGTTTTATACTATAAAAATCATAAAACTAATAAAATAATATTTAAAGTTATTTATCATTGAAATTTGTAGTAACAAAGAAAGGAAAATTGATTAATAAAGTGGAGTGTAATTAGAAGATCTCATATGGAAGAGGATTATATATAATATTTATATATATATATATATATATATATATATATATATATATAATTTTTCATGGGAGAGAAGTGTATATTTTAATACTAGAGTTAAAATGAGTGTACTTCAAGCTTCTCTCAGGAGATGAGAGAATAATTTACTTTTATTTTTACTATGTTTTTAGTTTATCAAATAATATGGTTAATCACTTGTCCTTAAAACCTAGCTCAATTGTCAATATTGATACCGTTGGGTTGGACATCGTCACTCGAATTCAAATTCAGAATCTCATAGATTTATAGATGAGTTTCAAGAGATATTTATTACTTCGTTTATAGACCAAAAGAATGGGTGAAGATCCTCTCCATTTCCTAAATAAATAGAGATTGTCAATTACTATAGTTTTGAAGTAAATATATGATATAAATGCACATATTTCAAGAATTGAAAATATTAATATCACATATTTACTTCAAAACTATAGTAATTGACAATCTCCATTTGTTTAGAAAATGGAGAGGATCTTCACCCCAAAAGAATCATAGATAACCACTTTAACTCAGGGGCATAGGTAGTTCAACTAGTTTAAGCTACAAGAAAAGTAGATCGAGGTCTTGGGTTGAAGTAAAATTTATGAAACTAACTATTCACTAATATTTATCATTCAAAGAAAAAACAGATAATCACTCTAACAAAAAACTTTTATTTTTCCATCATATATTAATAAAAAAACTTCTTTTCCAAGTACGTTTTTTTCCCTCGTCTCTCAATATGTCTAAATTTGAGACACTCATCTATCTATATGTCTAATTTTGAGACACTTCTAAAAGTTTAGAGATTCAAACTCAATTTGACTCTCAAATCCAACATAGATATTTTGTAATTTGTAGTGCTTTTTCTATACACGAGACACAACAAATTTGGACAATTTGTAAACTTGTACCATCACTAATATCATGGGCAACATGGCGTACGAAAATTAACTTTATCTTTATCCTTTTTATTATAGTACGCGTGAACATCACGTACACGTGAAGCGCGTGTCTTACCAAGCAAACCATAACATAACGTAAAATAGATGAAATTTTAGTTCAACGGTTACCACGCGGCGTTTTCTTCATGTTCCATCTTACATTGGACAAACACAAATTTTTTAACAAAAATATATAAATATTATCATTATCAAATGACTACAAATATTAATTACAATGATCAACCACTTACTTAAATGGATTTCAATTGTTTCATCCATTCACTCAATTGTTTCGCATATCAATGTTCAATTTTGATTTTTAGTATCTTTAATTATCTAATAATAAAATATAAAAATTGTATTTCGAAAGATGGACTAATTAAGAGTCAAAATCCTCTCTATCTAACAAAATAAATGGAGCATGCAATTTGAAGAGAGATAGATACATAAAATAGATAGTGGATTCAACCATTAAGTGAGTGCCACCATTATTAACTATTTTATGCTTTTTTCAAACTTTTGAGCGTCTTTATCTCTCTAAATGGTAGAAATGGAGAATATGATAAATGGAGAGGATCTTGACTCGTAATTCAAAATGATTAAATTTTGCAGTTGCACACAAAAAATACATTTGATTTTGTAAAAAAGTTGAATAATGATCCACCTTGATGCCACATAATTTTTCCGTTGTTTGTTAAGTAATCTGCCGGATATAGATCACATATTTTAAAGAGAAGTGATATTTAAACAACTCTTTGGTACAACTTTTGGGATAACCTTGTTGTTCCTATTCTCATTGGTCAAAAACAATTGAGGGAGAAAAAAGTAGAGAGAATAAGAAGATAACGTGAGTATGATAGAGAAAGTTGTACAAAAATGGTTATACAAATATCATTTCTCTATTTTAAATATGAAAAAGTAGGATCTCTAAGGTTCGAACCCAACTCTAACGTATAATATACAATATTCCTACGAACCGAGCTGAGCTCACGGATCTCTCAGGACCGAATATAATAACATATCATAGCATACAAATTAAACTCAAAACTAAATTATATGATCTTATTTGTTGATGTACTATGAAAATGTCAAAGAGAAAATTGTGAAGTAAAATGAGTCGTACTTTATCAAATATAAAAAAGTAAAACCTTTGTGTCTCTTTCTCTCTCTCTCTCTCTCTTGTCTTTGTCTTTCTCTCACTACACCTCTTCACGATTTCCTCTTCTTCCTTTGTACTACCACCTTCATCTTTTCCATTTTTCTTTACAAAGATATAATCTTTTTCTATCATACTCTAACCCCTTTTCTTTTCACACCTCAAATTTCCATCTACAATCAAGATTCTCACAATTCTCACCAACATGCCTTCTTTTACACCTATCTTCTTCTTCTCTGTGTTCTTTGTTCTTCTCACTTTCTCTTTTGCTGGTGATATAGTTCATCATGATAGTATTGCTCCTAAGAAACCTGGATGTGACAACAACTTTGTTCTGGTACAAATCATAATATCATATATATATATAAAAACTTGCTTTGAATTTTTCTTGCTTGGTTTATTCTAGAAATGCTGTTCTTATTGGTTATTGAATTTGTGATTTGTTTTGATTTGATTTGATGCTAGGAAAGTAGAGAAACAAAGAGCATTTGAATATGAAATTGATTTTTATTTTTTTCAGGAAAATTGAGTGGGATCAGAATTCAAATTATAGTTTTCTGTTTTGAGAAAACTGAGAATTTTTTTTTCTTTGTTCATTTTGAAGCTTGTTCTTTGAGCATTAGATGGTTGGTTATGTTTTAGATTGTTTGTTGTATCAGACTCTATCATTTATGTGAATGTATTAATCTCTAGCATTAATTTTTTCTATTGCAATTAAAATAGCTTATTAATAATAAGCACTTATGAATAGAATTAATGAATAGAATTAATACCAGAATGATTTGATTAAGGCTTCTTTTAATAGAATTGATTTCTGTTGGTATAGTGTTGAGTCTTTTATTGTTTTGTTTGTTTTTATTACTCTGGTTTTTGCAATAGGTAAAATTTTGCTGTAAGATTCCATTATGCTAATTTTGGTATATGTTTGATTTCATATTTTTCTCCGTTTTGTTAATCCAAACAATCATGAAAGTTGTCATCTTTCTCAATTTATCTCAACTGTAGCTGTTTTCTGGATGCCACTGAAAATTTACTTTTTTTTACATATCATCCAAAAATTACCCTTTATTAACTATTAGAAAGTGAAGGTGACAAGTGTGAAAAAATGATAAAAACTCTTAAGGTCTGTTTGGATTAGCTTATGGAAAAAGCTTATGAAATGTTCATAAGTTTATTTAAACTAATTCCTATAAGCTCGCTAGGATAGCTTATAAGAAAAACTACATGACTTTATTTTATCTTGTCTTGGAAAAAGCTTATTCATAAGTACTTATATGACAAGTGCTTGTTCTATAAGCATTAAAGGGCCTGTTGGAATTGGCTTATCTTTGAGCCTATGCAAATAAATAAACTTTTGTGTAATTTATAAGCTTGTCAAGGTATTTTATGAAAAAACAATTTATGAAGATACAATTTTCATTAGTGAGAACTTATGAATTAACATAAAAGCTTATTTATTTGCATAAGCTATTTTTCATAAACTCAAAATAAGTCTATCCCTTGAGTTGTTTATCCAAAGACGACCTTAACCTAGAGCTAGTTTTAGTAGAAAGTAACTAACTATTCTCTTGCAGCTATGTAAAAAGGCTTTCTAGAAATATATATTGATAAAGCTGTGCAGACACAAAATACACTAGGAGCTTTAACAAACACATAAATATTTTTATAGCTATATGCCTATGTCTTCTTGATTAGTCTTCATTGATGGTTTGTTTTAAAGATAAAAAAAGAAGTTAATGTTGAGCACTAGAATGTATTCAAAGTTTGAAATGATGTGAACAAGGTGATGGTGATCAGATGAGTAATAAAAGTATATATTTTCAAAATTGAAAATGAAATCTGCAAATCTTTTAGCGTCTTTCAGGATTTCAGCAAACAACTATATGGCCTGTTTCTATTTTCTATGAGTATTGATAGGTCATGGAAGTAAGCATGAGTTTTTTCGGCAGCTTTGACCGGTTTTTCTTTCGTTAGGTTAAAGTTCCAATTTCGATTGATGGTGTGGAAAGCGGCGAGTATGTCGGTGTTGGTGCAAGATTTGGACCTACATTGGAATCAAAAGAAAAACGTGCTAACCATACTAGAGTTGCCATTGCCGACCCTCCTGACTGTTGTAGCAAACCTAAGAATAAGGTATTCTAGTTTTATGATATAGAACATACTGAAAAATAAAGCAAATTTCTTCTGTAGATGTGAAGTATAGATAGATGTCCATATTAAAAGCTCTAGAATTTTAGTTTATTAATAATTTGTAATATGGAGTGCCTTGAAATTTTGTTAGCTCACGGGCGAGATCATTTTGGTGCACCGAGGACAATGTAGTTTCACAACCAAGGCAAATATAGCTGAAGAAGCTGGTGCTTCAGCCATCCTGATTATAAATAACGCTAAAGGTGTTTGCATGCAATTTTTTCTTCTTTTAAAATGCATTTCAAAACCTGTAGTGTAATTTTTTTTTCTCTCCTTTTTACCAATACTAAATTTTCAGTTTGTGGTTATAGGTTTCGGAGAATGTCAATAATTTATGTTCCTAACTTGTTAGAAAAACAAAAGTAATTTGCAATGAGACATTATTTTCTTTTTTATAAGCAATAATTTTATATCCTTAATTTGCAGGACTTTTCAAGATGGTTTGTGAAAATGAAACCGATATTGATATTGGAATACCTGCTGTCATGCTTCCACTGGATGCCGGTGAAGCCTTGAAAAATTATATACAAAACAAGTCCACAGGTATGTTTCACTTCTTGTGCGAAGGTGTCTAATGTTTTGTAATTAATTATGCTTTCCATTTTGATACCTGAGCTGGTTTTGTGTCTTACACGTTTGCATGTTCGCTCGCTCTTAAAGTGTCTGTGCAGTTATACTCTCCACGACGTCCACAGGTCGATGTTGCAGAAGTATTTTTATGGCTTATGGCTGTTGGTACCATTCTCTGTGCTTCTTACTGGTCTGCCTGGACTGCCAGAGAGGGTGTTATTGAGCAAGAGAAGCTATTAAAGGTTACCTAGTTCCTTTTCATGTCAATTTTATTCGTTTTCTTATGATAAATAAAATACTGTTTATAGTGTTCCTCACAGTCCTTTCACAGAAGATTCCTTTAATAGTTTGTTTTCTTTCTGAGATGAATTATTTTGGTTATTTATGAAGGAATCTTTCTTCTCATATCTAAAAACTTGTTCTCATAATAATATATATAGATAATTTACCATTGCAGGATGATTCAGATGAGCTTCTAAATATAGAGAATGCTGGTTCCAGTGCATTTTTGGAAATAAGCACCACGGCAGCACTTTCATTTGTTGTGATTGCTTCTTGTTTCTTGTTTATGCTTTACAAACTAATGGGAAGATGGTTCATTGATGTTTTGGTGGTTCTGTTTTGTATTGGTGGTGTTGAGGTGAGTTATTATTTTTCCAGGCTTGGTTCTTGATGATTACTGTTAGAATATATGAAAATATCATATAATATCTTGACATTATGTTAGAGCAGGCTACACCAAAATTTGGTATTAGTGCCTTTCTGTCCGGTTTTTTTATAAAAATATTTTAAGTTACAAAATACAATACGATTATTTTAAAGTATCTTAAATCATCTCAAAGTATTATTTTCTTATTGAATTTAGTTTTCATACTTCTTAGTATCTATTGCTTCAAACACTATCGTTTTCAATCATCCATAGCAAATGGCTCTAAAGTCATAGGATTGTAGAGTTTGATGTTATTGAAGCTGAATCTTTATTCTTTGCATGCTTTCAGGGACTGCAAACTTGCTTAGTGGCTCTTTTATCACAGTAAGTCTTCTACATCATTATAATGTCAACTTTACAAGAACTATTCTTTCAATGACTTTTGCGTGAAGTTTTGTAGTGTTATTATATAGATAGTTTATTCTGTTAGATTTGCCCAAAATGATATTGAATTGACAACAAAATGCTCATAGTTTCAGATGGTGTCAACATGCTGCACAAACATATGTGAAAATACCCTTCTTCGGTGCTGTATCATATCTCACTCTCGCTGTTACTCCCTTCTGCATAGCACTCGCTGTGGTTTGGGGAGTTAAACGCCGTGTATCATATGCTTGGATTGGTCAAGATATTCTTGTAAGAATTGTTCTTTTACTTTCCCATTGTTTGTTTGGTCAAATTCTTTTTTCTTTGGTTCATGTTTTTAGACTAGTTGTTTTTAATAGAATATAGAAAATTATGGCACCATCATGAGCATTAGAATTACGAACATAATTTTGTTATTCTTCTATTTTCAGGGTATCGCTTTGATAATTACAGTTCTTCAGATTGTCCAAATACCAAACCTCAAGGTGAGTGTATTCACACTTCAGCTTTTAATCTTTCTGGTTTTGAATATGAATTTACTTTATTCTAGTGACCCTTTTTGCAAATAAAGACACTAAGGTATACATTCTTTTTAAAAGGTTGGAACTGTTCTTCTCAGCTGCGCCTTCCTATATGACATCTTCTGGGTGTTTATCTCTAAAAAGATTTTCCATGAGAGTGTGATGATAGTGGTGAGTGTTTCAGTAAAATCTCCTGTTACTACCATTCTTTACTAAGTTTGATTTTGTTCTCCCACTTACTTCCCCTAAATTTGATTTTGTTCTCCCACTTCCCCTAAAAAAACTCTACACTTTCACTTCTTTACAGGTAGCTCGCGGTGACAAGAGTGGAGAAGATGGTATCCCCATGCTGCTCAAGATACCGCGTTTATTCGATCCTTGGGGTGGTTACAGTGTCATCGGTTTCGGGGACATAATCTTACCAGGGCTTCTAGTAGCATTTTCATTAAGGTTATGAAAATCTCACATGGATCACTTATTCCTTGGACTACTAATGTTAACTTTAGTCTTAAACAGTAGTGCACATCAAATCCTTGTAACAAAAAAGTTTGGAACAGGATAAGAATGTCATGTATTTTGTTAATGGTTCATTAACTCGATTACTCTGTTGATACTTTACAGGTATGATTGGTTAGCAAAGAGGAACCTTCGAGCCGGATACTTCTTGTGGACGATGAGTGCCTATGGTTTAGGTATGCTATAGTTTTAATGATAGGATATATCATTTGAGTAATTTTCCTTGATTATGTTTGGATTACAGTTTAAATCTTGTTCCTTGAATTTTAATCTACAGGTCTCCTTGTCACATACATAGCTTTGAATTTGATGGATGGGCATGGTCAACCAGCTTTGCTGTATATAGTCCCATTTACACTTGGTTAGTAAAACTATCACACAAATAAATTTAAATCACAACAAACACTGATTATTTTGCAAAATAAATATTTGAACCTGATTCAATAACAAATTGCAAAAAATAGCGGTTTGTTCAAATTCCACGACACCAGTGTTATAGCCGCTGTTTAACGATATTTTGCATTAAATTGTGTATCGAAGAACAATAGTAGTTTATTAAAACTCCGCTACACTAAAAACACTAAACCACTGTGATAGCCGCTGTTTGAAGTCTTATTTTCTTATGATGTTTTCCTCTTCAACAATTTGTAGACTTTCTATATATCACTATGTCATATGAGGCATATTAGGTAGAAGCATCAAAACTAGTACAATTTTTGAAACATTTTTGTGTATATGCAGGAACCTTTTTGTCATTGGGAAAGAAGAGAGGTGAACTTGAGATTTTATGGACAAGAGGGATGCCAAAAATGCCTTGCCCTCACATCCAAGAGGATCGTCGTCAACCAGTAGACGAGTAATCTCCAGCGGAATAGTATTGTAGGTTTTAGTTTACAGGAGACTTATAACAAATCATAGGAAAGAGATTATGTATAACATTTGTAGATCTATCATAAGTATAACAAAATTCAGCCTAATGATATCGTACAAGCACTGTACTTAAATCATCAGCTGTAACTTGAGACACCCTCTTGACTGTTAGATGTTGGAGGAACCATGAATCTGTTTGTACTTTAGTGTAAGGTTAGATTTTTTTTTTTGAGAAAATTGTTCATAGGTCACAAATTTTAAGGGATTTCATATCTTTTTTTTTGTTATCTTCGCATTTTCCATGTTTTCCTGGGCATGGTTCACAACTATTATCTTAATGTGGAGAGCCAAATGATATCTCCAATAATTTTCAATGCACTGGAAAAATGATTTCAAAGGCTACTGCATAGTATTGCCAGGAACTTGATTTTCATGATGAGAAAATATGACGATGACACCGATGATGGTATGATTTGAAAATTATATAAATTGGTTGTCTAAATCTAACTTTCTTGAAGGTTATTCTATATCATGAATTACCAATGCATCATCTCCACTTGCAGTGCTGAATCAGGCTCAATTTTTTTTCTTGGTACAAAATCAGGCTCAATTTTAATCAGCACTATTAACTAATTTCAACTGGATACCAACACTAAGAAGGTTGTGAAAAATGAAATCATATAAGATAAAAGTGAAATAATCAATATATCAGGGATGGCCCTGAAATCTAATATTTCATTTCTATGGTCTCCAATCTCCTTTGGGTATACTTTGATCCACTTTTGTGTTCAAACTTCTACATTATCAATTAATCATGCATTAGAACATCTCCTGAAAGTAATTTAATCACGGTAACAACTAAAAATTGCTTCTAAAGGTAAACTTCAATGTGTTAGAGCAGAGTATTGATTAATAGTATCAAAATGCTTTCTACAAACAATGGATCAAACCATCAAATTTCAACCTATTTTTCACCTAGCATTACATAAACAAACAGGCACAAATGAGCCTTCAAAACCTTTTCTGATCTAACATTCATAAATCATCAAGGCACAAATGAGCCTTTAAATCAAAACTTGTAACGGAACAGACCAAAGGCAAATGGACAAGATATATACGTCCCTTACAAGCTCAGAAAACAGTTTTCTCATTTACGTCTTTCCTATAAATTAAGTACAATAGACAGCCCCCAGCATCAAATTTCGCCTGGACTAAGCACCAAAGATGAAGTGCAGAGAATAAAATTGAAGAGTAAATCGGAAAAATAAAAACAACTGACATGCCACACTTTTCAAGTGCTTGTCAGCGATTCTCAAAATTGTTCCAGCCATTGGCCAGATGGGTAGGCTTGTGTAGATTCATTTTCCCTCAAGTGCAGTCCTGTACAAGCAAAGATATTTATCAGAGTTAATCCAAAAAAAATCTTTTATCAGAGTTGTGGATGACATCATAAATGATTGAAATGGTATGAAATGAAAACACTGTCAATGTTAACATGTTATATCGAAAGATAAGGAAGATATAATCATATGACAATACTTTATTATTAAACTAAGACCCTGAATAAATTCAAGCCCAAATCAAGGAGATAACAGAGCTACTGTTCCATGAATTCAAGTCAAATTCAGAGGTGTGATATCAGGAGAAAGTTTCATTGGCTAAATGGCATATTATGGCTCCAAAAGTCGATGGTACATGATAAGATGCAATTTTACTGTGCAATAGCAGGGTACGCTACTATGCTATTGGAGAGGGGTCACTTGTGCCAGTAGTTTTAACAGTTGGATATGAATTTATACAATCTAATGGTTAAAACTGACAGCATATCGAAGCAGTGAAGGCTAGGGTGAGGCCCCTCCGATGTACCACCATTCTCATCCATTATGTATAAGCATAAAAAAGGACAGAACTAATTTGTAAATGAATGGAATGGAATGGAATGCCAAGAATATTGTTGCACAAATATGTTGTCAGCTACTAAAAAGAAAAGGATAAAACAAAACAGTTATAGAAAAGGAATTTAAAAGTTCAGCTAGCACGTGTGTCACGGATAAGTAAAATAACTGCAAAGAGATAGAAAAGCATACAAGTATTTCGCCTTAGAAAACCATTCCCGTTGGTAGCAAAAAGCATTGACGTCCTTTCTTGCCCTGATAAAAATTCTTGCATCCTTTCTGGCCAGTCAGAATTTAATCGGCGGGCAAAATCTTCTACTTCCCTGTATCAAAGGAAATCAAGCAAATAAGAACCCATGTATATAATTTTAAAAACACAAGTATATAACCATCATGCAAACATTCCTTTATATTAAATTTATCTTTGTGACCTAAAATGAATGTGGAAAAGAGACATGAGGAAGACAATTAACAAGATTGGCATGAACAAATACTTGAATCTATCTCAAGTGGGTAGAAGGCAGCAATAGAAGCAAATTTTACAGGTAGTTTTGCCAAATGCTTAAAAGAAAGGAAGGAGGGATTAGCAGTCATCCTACGCAGGAAAGCAAAACGTATACCATTTTGGGAAAGTTTGGATAAGATCTCCATTATTGGGTCACCCGGAATTGTCCACGCTTCAGATTTCCAATATTAAGGATGAGGTGTGTGAGAACCCTCATCAACTAAAGATATGGCCAAATAAGCGCTTGAGGAGCCTCCACCCCCACGAGCTGGCTTCAGGGATTGAGTTGGGCCCAATTCAAATTCTAAGATGGTATCAAAGGCCATTCCTAGATCTGTTATTGGGACATCCATATTTTTCTACGCATGAGGGGAGGTGTTAAATTATCATTATTGGGACATCCATATGTTTCTCCACACTTTGGATGTCCAAACCTGAGAATGAAGGAGTGCGTTGATATCTCGCGTTGACTAGAGATATGGTCGAATTTGTCCTTATAAGGCTTTGGCATCGCTCACTCCCATGAACTAGTTTATGAGGTTGAGTTAGGTCTAGTCCAAATTCTAAGATGATGTAAGAGCTTATCCTAGACTTGTTATTGGGCCCCACATATTTGTCCATGCTCGAGATTTCAGTCTTGGGTGTCAGAGTGCGAGTTAAGATCTCTGTTACTGTGCCACCCGCATTTTTCCACGCTTCAGATAATCAATCCTGAGAGCGAGAGGTTGTGTTGAGATCCATACGGACTAGAGATATGGTCAGATTAGTTATTATAAGGGTGGAGCATCCCTCACCCCCATGAGCTAGTTTTGGGGTTGAATATCATCTTCTAGCCCAAATTCTAATAATTATACAAGCGTTTAAATATAAACTATACCTATAATCAAAGAGGAAATAACAGTAAACTCCACATATACTCTATATTAGTTGTTTCTATAAGCTATCTTAAGGAGCTTATAAAAATAATCTAAAAATAACTTATGGACTTATCATATTCAATTTTCGTAAATTTTTCCAAATATTTACGGAGTGTTTATAACATAAGATAAGCCAAGATATGATTTTCCAAATGTCCCCTATGTTGACCAATGTTGCACTGAACCAGAAGTAATATTTTTAGATTAATTTATCTAGAGCAAAGCACACACACCCAATCAAAATCATTAGCATTACCTAGCTGACAGTTTTAAAATATTCAAGATCATGAAAAATTCATTGCTAGACTGCTATGAGATACAAGATTACTAAATTTCTCATTTTCCTCTAAAACCACGACCAAGATTATAAAATTGAAGTCTAAATTCAACCAAATTTAACTCAGCATTGTTATTTATCCCTCTCTGTGAAGAAACAACCACTTCATTCCATTTTCAATAAGCTATAGATGATCCAAAATGTACAATTTGTAGAAGGGTAGAGTTCAATCATTCAGATGACTTGTTCTCTGCATGCTATCTACTCCATATAAATATATTCAACAATGCTACTGATAAAGCTAGGGATCTGCGATTGCAACTATGCTAAAGACAATGATAGGCAAACAGCCATTGATTAAAGAAAATAAAGATTAGATTTTATAAACAATTACTGCAAACAATGTACTTAGAATGGAGCTCACTTGTCAATTTTTTCCTGTAGTGCCGGATCGATCTCATCGTCTATGTTGTCGTCGTCATCACCAAACTCTTTATGAGCAAAAGTGTCATCTTCTGTATGCATATTTGTGGTCCCAGCAATTTTATCAGATACAGCAGTATGACCATTTAATTCCTATCACATGAAAACAGGCAATAAATACTTTTAGAATTTATATGAAAAATAATTGAGTTTGTTTATTAGAAGAGGGAAAAAAAATGAAGCAAAATAACATGATATTTCCAGCGACCTTATTTTTCAGTTCGGAAGCTTCCGCCAAAGAAGAGCTCTTCTTCTGCTCTTTTTTTCTTCTGTTCTTCTTTTTATTCTTAGAAGTTTTACACACTTTTGAATCTGCGAAAAACTATTCACTCTTAATTAGCTGTTCGAAGGAAACAAACTGAAATGTAACTTAAGACCCTGTAGCTTTCAAACAATCCATACGAAAAAAGAATTACATAACAGTTTTAAAATGAAATGAAAAAGTACAGGCTGCAAGATACGCGGGCAATAAAAGTTATCAAGAACAATGCTATAGACATTGGACATAAGAACACACAAGGTTCAAGGGAAAATGTCATACAACTGTGAAGTCAGGACGGATGTAAGGAACATTCAAATATTTCTCACACATTGATTTCAATTATATCAAATATATTTTAAGAACAATGGTAGCAACATATAAAGGGAAACAACATTAGCATTAGTGTTGATTGTGTGATTTAAACTAATCTACCCTAAATTTAGACAAGCAAATAGTTCTAGTAATATAAGAACGCTATCATCTTTAAATATAGACAACCCACACTGGAGCTTTCGGTCTATACTAGCATTCGGAACTAGAAATTCAAATTTTGATTATATGGTCACAGCCACAAATCAACTGGTTGGCTCATCACGTGGGTTTAGAACAAAACTGTAAGTAATATTACTGATAATAAGACCTCAATCAGGGATGGGCTGGTACGCAGTTCATCAATCTACAGGCAGAACACAGGAAGTAATTTGATGAAAAGCAGGAATAAAAGATTTTCAACTTACCTGCATCATTTCCATTAATAAAAGACAAAAGGTCATCAACTGAACGCTCATCTACATGCTCCTCTTCTAATTCAACATTCTGAAACATGCGAGAGACCAATTCTTATTAAAGTCTACAGTTTAGAAGATAGTAAAAAGAGATGCAATCAGAATCTCTCAGCATTTAGAAATAAAGTCAACATCGGACAATGGTTTTTACTGTAATATGATTAAAATAAAGAGAGGACATCGTGGTACCTTTAACCTCCCACGCTCTTTTAGCTCTTTCCGTTTTTTTGCATACAACCGGTTCAAGAGCCTTATCCTCGGGTCATCAGTTGTATTTTTCAGAGGCTCTAACTTCTCTTCCTGGATCAAAAGTATGTGTGAAAATTGAAAATTGAACATGAAAGGAATAATCAGCAGAGTTCTCGCAAGCACCACACACCTCTGTGAGATCATCCGGCAAATGAAATATCTCCCGTATCTCCTCAGGAGATTTTCCTTCGATTATTCGTGCAAGTGTACGACTTGTAAGATCAACCAACGGTCTCAATTGAAGGCTGTCGGCAGCAGATGTCAAGTCACAAAGCCGTTTGGTATCCATCCTTATAAATTTCTCGTCATGAGACTTCCGTTCCTATACCAAGAATACCCCCTATGTCAAATCATCTTTCACATTCAAAGTTTTTTAGCCTTAACTTGTCTTCTATAAAGATAAAGATAATGATGGGGGGGAAAGCATTAAATAAAGATGGAGAACCTTATTTGAGCGGCCTGGTACTTGATGAAAACGACAATAATCAAGAACTAAGCTCAACATAGCAGGACTGACTTTTTCAGGAAGGCATATCGCACAATTTTTGGAAGATCCCGTGCCTTTTTGTATTATTTCTTGACAAATAAGAGGGCAAAACATTGCAATTTCTTGTTCCACCTGTTGAATTGAACCATCCGAAGTCTGAAGCCAAATATAGGGCTTCATCATCTGAAAAAGAAAATTGATTAGCAAAGCAAGGTATTGATTCTATAGTAGAGCTGTTTAATTAGGTTCAAGCGTAATAGTTTTGACATTCCGGATAATGCAGGCTGAGAGAAAAGCATCAAATAAATTTTCCTAGGGTTTCTGTTTCCGGATAATGCAGGCAAAGAGAAAAGCATTAAATAAATTTTCCTAGGGTTTCTGTTTCCCCCCACAATACATACAACAATGATTAAAAAAGGCAATTTGGTTTAGCTTTGAATGCTATAAAAGAGACAACATTGAACTTATTCAAGAATTAAAATAGTAACGTGGAAGAAGTGAGATATCATACCTCGGGTTTAATAACTGACATGTCAACTTCCGACATTTTAAACCAATTTGAAAACTAAAATCTGTTGATATTTGAAGTTTCTTGCTGGTGTGAACAGTATATGCTGAGGTCGAAACTTAACCTTCAAGTCCAGAAAATCAGATAACACATTTAAGTATTCCTTTCCTCAGAATTAGGTTGTCGCAGCAACATTTCTCAAACATACATTGTCCACCAAAGTATTTGCAGTGATGCACAATTCTACTTACCACAAAGCAAAACCGATATACACTTGCAAAAGAGAAGACTGGAGAATAACTCACAACCTTCCAAATTTTAAACGGAAGCTGCAAAGTCACAAATAAAAAAGTCACTATGTTTGCAAATTCAGTAAGGATGCTAGCGCCCCCTAAGTACAGCTCATATGGTATAAGGGTACTGAGACAATTAATATGTTGGGGCATGGCTCGAACCCACAATTCCCCACTTTTCATAACTAAGTGTATGTGAGTTTCTCTGCTACGCTCCTTGAAATAAAAATAAAATAAGGATCCTAGTTATCTTTTTTTTTTTTTGTCTGGTATGTAGACGAAGTGTCAATATCTGAAACTCAAACACTGTGGTCTGTGAGGTCCCAATTTCAAACCTGGGTGAAGGTGTTCAACCTGGCAGAATCGGCACTGCCATGTGAGCTACGAAACTCACATAATGCTTGGTATCGGATTGGAACCTGGATGAAGGTATCCAGCCTAGCAATATCAGCATTGTCAGTTGACCTAGGTCTTACGGACAAAACAATGGTTATCTAATGAGGAACAAACTACCGTTTGGATTGACTTATTTTTGAGCTTATGAAAAACAACTTATGCAAATAAATAAGCTTTTATGTTAATTCATAAATTGTCACTAATGAAAATCGTATCTTCATAGATTGCTTTTTCATAAACTACCTTAACAAGCTTATGAATAATACATAAAAGCTTATTTATTTGCATAAGTTGTTTTCCATAAATTCAAAAATAAGCCAATCCAAACGGGCCCTAAGCATTCCAATAACACTAACCCCCTCTATTAAACACACATTGTAGAGTAAATAATAAGTTAAGTTTAATCATTCCTATTACAAAAACAAAAACAAACAAAAAAACTATTAGCACCTACCATTTTTGCTAACATCATCATTTCTAGCAAGCAAAACAAAAACAAAATTCAAAAACAACAACAAAAGAACATTAAAAAAAACACATTTTGAAGATAACCCACGATTCTATACAACGAGGTTAGGTGAAAACAGCATAGGTATTGCAAAAAAACGGTAAACATTAAAATGGAGCAAACCAATCCAAACACGTTAAATACATTTCTAGAGAGAGAGAGGAAAATGGGTTGAGGGTGAAGTACCTGAGAAGACGGAGAGAGAGGGAATTGCTTTGAAATGGGAGGGAATTGGCGGTTGTCGGCGATGAACAGAGAAAATGGATAGAATAGAAGAGAAGAGAGAGAGAAAGAAGAGAGAGAAAGAGGATTTTGATTTCCAACAAAAAATAAAAAGAAAAAAAAAAGAAAATTGAGGCTTCTTTTGGGCTTTGGGTTGGGTTATGGGTTTTATCTTAGGAGTGTTGATTTGGGATTTTGAATTGCTATTTGCCTCACTTATCTCTTTTAGTAAAATTACACTTTTTAACTCCATCAATTATATCATTGCTCGTGTTGATTTCAAGTGTAAGTGGTTAGTCTCATGTTGATTTTTTTTTGTTACATTTAGTCTCATGTTGATTGTGAATGAGTTAAATGTCTTAAAGTTTTGGATTGAGATGTGTTGTGCATATTTCTTTAGAGTCTTGGATTATTAGCTTGTTGTTTCCAACACTCTTCCACACTCACCGACAATGGGTGTTGGAGATTTGATGTGATCTAAGGATAGAAAATCGCAGTAATTAAGCATGCCTTTTTTTTGACTCACTTTACTTTCTTGAGCACATTACACAGTTTACAATATGGATACAATTACAATGTCAAGTTATGATGTATTCACACGATTGAAATTATATAATGTATTGATTAGAAGATATACATTTGTTATGTTCGTAATTTAACAAGTGAAGTTTACCTCCTGAGTTGGGGTGTAGTCATCACGTCGGTTACTGGATCGTTCAAGTGAGGAAATTTTTCTGCAAAAGACACTTTGACGCCAAAGTGTGGTGATGTGATAGAAGGTAGCAAGTATATTAAGTGTGTAACGAGTGATCATACTTGGAGGATCAAACCCCTATTTGTAGTGAAATATTTGACAGTACGTTCCTTGTTGTTGTTATTTTTGCTCATATGATTTGGTTCAGTTTATTACAAATATGATCCAGTTTGTCTACATGCATTATCGTCTACCTGGTTTGAATGAGCCCCCTCTAACCAAGAATGACCCATTAATTAACTAGCAAGTCATTAATGCTTAAGAAGACGAAGCATGTCAATGCTTGTTGAATTCTGGATGTGGAAACGTTGTGGTTCTTGAGATGATGTAGAAGGTATAATCATGTACTACGTAACTATCCAAGACATGGTGAGCACTTCAGAATGACTCACTATTGTTTCCGTTATTGGGTATGTTTGCTCCTTTTTTAGTTGAATTTCTTCTAAGACAACCCACAAAATAACTAGACTGCACATTTAAGGTCCAAACTATTACAAGTTGACATTGATGCAAGATGTGTTATGAGATTATGACGATGACTTAAGAACTTTATGAGAAAGCCCACGTGTAGGTTGCAACATAATTTTTTAGCCTATTTTCGACATAAATTATTGATGTGGTTTAACTTCAAGTAAAGTATACCCTTTATGGTGGATCTTTGAATTATGTTTTTTGATATAAGCGATGGAAGAGAAATATGTATTCATTTCAATCAAGGTGGAGATTGTTTAAGTTTGTTGAAATGAAATAACTTGGAACAAATCTCACGTTGTCCAATATGGTACATGAACAAGGAGGTAATGATTGTGTTTGTTGGCTAACATTCTTTGTCATCAGATGCACCTATTAAAGACACTTTAAGTTAATATATGAGTCATTTATTTCTTGTCTACTTTTAATTTACAGTGTTGTGAGATGTAGGTTAAATATTGTTTAAAAAGTGTGGGTGTTCTAGAATTGTGGGGTATTTGAGAGAATTGTATGTCGTGTAAAATAAATCACATGGTGTACTATTTTATTATCACCAGACAACGACATGATTATTCTATAATTTTGGAGTTTTCCATGTTAAATTCTTATGCTAGGCTGTGTTTTTTAATATCTCTATGTTGTTTTTTCAAATAGCTCCACCATGTGTAGAAATGATGTTGAACAAGAGCTTTATAACGTTAAGTGCCTTTACATATAATAAAGAAAGAGTCATGGATGAAATATCAAAGATAAAGAGAAGAGTGAGTAAAGAGGAAAAATGTAGATGTTGAAGTCTTAAGAAATGAGTAATTAGAATTTGACACTTCTTGTACTAGAAAAATGTGAGATAAGAATTGTTAGACTTTTACTCTTAAGCATTTTATTGCAACACACGATGTTGAATAGTCTTTTCAAACAATACAACAACCAAAATAATAAGAAAAGTAAAGTTTTAAGACTTTAATCCTTAAAGAGTTATCAATCTTATCTCATTACATTTGTATAACCATATTATTGTGGACCAAGTGAAAGTTCATTAAGATGTATATCAAATAACATAAAATAGAATGGCACACTCTTCATTATATTGATTAATACCAAATGAAAGCTCATTCAGATTAATCAGTTTGATATTGGTTAGCATAATGATACACTATTTTATGGCGAATCAGGATCAAAGATTCCTAAACCTCAAATATATGAACGACATGATTTATTTAAAGGCTTAATTACACTTTTTAACCTCAAAAGTATTGCAATTTTGATCCAAACATTGTTTTGGATGATTTTGACCCCTTATTTTTTTTTCTTTAGATCTGGTAGTCCCCCTCAAAAAAAATTCTCAGATTTATGCTAAGGTGACATCACTTATGGAGGCAACACTCATCTTTCTTATTGAATATGACTTCTTTAAAATTGAAAACTAAAAACATCTTGGTTATTAAAAAAAACACAAAAAAAAAAAAACAAAAGTTGGAAACCCTTATTAGGGGTTTCATTCGCTCCCATGTGTACAATGTTTTATTTTTAATTTAAATGAAAAGTCAAATTGATGTGAAAGTTAGATACCATGTCAACAAATAATGTCACATCAACATCGATTTTGGTAGAAAATGAAAGGGAACTACCAAATCACAAATGAATGAACTTAAAAGGTCAAAATCACACAAAAAAGAATTATGAGAAGATAAAATCGTACAGTCGTGGTGCTTTGAAGGCCAGAAGTACAACTAAGCATTTTTTTAAAATAATTATTACTAGTTTGATAACAATCTAACTCGATTACACAATTGAACATAAAAAGGTGCATCAGTTGGTTAAATAGATGGGCCAATTTAAAAAATATTGAACAATGTAACCAAACAAATCAACTGATAAATATCACCTTGGCAATGGAAAAAATGAATTCCTTGGCAAAACTCTACAATATGCACACTCAAATATGATTAGATATCTAAATCAAATATATATATATATATATATATATATATATATATATATATTTGACATTATAATATATTGAAATCGATATGTCAATGAGTGTAAATAGTTTAAGAGAAATACAAACCATCTTATGGTTTTGATGGGTGTTGCAAATGTAACATTTAATACTTGAGCAAGATGAATTAGAAAGATGTAATTCTTGCTCTTGAAAACCTCACATCAACATTTGATAGCAAGATGAATAACTTTTTCAATTTTCACATAGCCGCAGAATGCCTATAATAAAACACGATATGAAGGATTTTAAGTTGTAACCCTAAAATGTATACGAGACGCGTTTCAAGTAAAATATTTATAGTCGAAAAGAATATGAGCCGGTTGAAAGTCTATTTTGCTTAAAATATGTATCTTAAATAACCGAAAAATGAGCTAATTACGTGTAGATGTTGATTGTTATAACAGTGCATATTATCCATCACATATATGAATATCAATGTTTTTATTCTATATTACTTGATATATTATATATTTAAAATTAAAATATTATTTAATTATCATTGATTCCATTACAAATACACCATTAAGCTTTAAGCCAACACATATAAAAAAAAAAAATGTACTTGTTGAATGACCTAATAAAGGATATGCTCAGATGTTTGATGCAATACTAACACTTAGACATATGTAATATTTTTTTTTTTTAAAAATTATATAACGTAGTATTGTTAATGGTTTGGTTGAAGGAAAAAACTAAATTTAAAAAATAGTTCAATGAAACTGAATTGAACCGTTTATCATTTGTCTTAAATCAAATCAAATCAATTTTAAAGTATAAAGCATCAAATAGTGAATTTACAAACCAAACTTTTAACATTTACAAAATAGTATGTTATTTATGTCAATCAACCTCTTTCACAAGCGGCTGAGTTGATATGGTTTAGTAAAATCAACGATTATAGAAAAAAAAGTAATATGCAAATATTAATTTACTTTGAAAATTAGATGATAGAAAAAAAGTAAAATGTTAAATAGTATTTCAAGGATATTGGTTAAGTAATCAAAACAAGCAAGTTTTTACCCCTTCTTTTCAAAATAATTGTCTCTTTACTATTTTTTCTGTCTCAAAATGATTGTCACTTTAGAATATCAATGCAATATTTATTATTTTTTTTCAATATTTATTATTTTTGTTAAATTTTTTAAATTTTTTTGGAGTGTTTCTTACAATATTCTATATATCTATGCACAATTTCATTAAAAATTTACATAAAATAAATACCAAATGTATTGATTGAAAATTTTATAGGAACTAAAAATTGAAGAAATTTTTTAAAAGGATTAAAACGAACAGTTGGTATATTTATAGGGACAAAAATCATATATAACCCATAATTTTAAATGGGTTCATTCTTTTCACTTTTGGGGACAGTGAGAGGCCACGTGCTGCACTCTCAACCCCCCTTTCTCTTGCCTATGATGCCAGTAGAATATGATTCCACTATAATTTCTAAATTTTAATCAATATTATTATCCAAAAAAATGATTATTATGAACAAGAAAATAAAGAGAAAAAAGATTCTATATTCAATAAAATATGTCACAAAGAAAAACATGTATTCTCTATACTTTGCTTATTATCTGAGAGAGAAAGCATAAGCATAGAAAGAGAGAATTCCATGCATGACAATTTGAAACTGAATTATGTTTCTTAATATATATTCTAACATGTGATAAGGTCACTCTCACTGATACATATAGCTCCTCAGTTTCATTATCAACATAGCATCAATGGCTATAAGTGGTTTAATTTCCAACAGAAGCTTTACTTCTTTCATTGCTTCAGGTTCATCTTCCTCAACCACTTTTAATTTTCACTCAACTCATTTTATTTTTTTCATTCATTCATTATTATTGTTCAATTTTTAAATAAAAAAATTTGGTGGCTTCCAGCATTTTATTATTTGAATTATCTACTTTTTGCATGTGATTTGAGTTCATTTTTCTCTGTTTTTATTCCTGTGTTTTTGTATTAATTTTTTATGCTTATGAAAATTATTTAGTGCATAAGTGAGCTGTAGATAGTAAAATCAAATTATCAAGTTAGTTAGTTAGGCATAAATTTATTGATTTCATGTAGTTCATTATGTTTTTTTTTTTTACTCATTATGATTTTTATCTTCAAAACAAATTTCCTCACAATCTTTCATGGTATGAGGAGCAGTTTGTCCAATGCTGATGACCCTTTTATGAATTGGTATTTTGATAAAACTATGGTTAGAGGGAAGATTTTAGTTTCACTTTCTTTGAACTGTACATTAATTAGAGTAATGCTGCTGATGTTCAGCAAAGCATGGATATTACTATATGACTTGTATAAATTAGTTTATTAGATTATGTGGATCACTATATTTTAAATTAGGCTTAAATGCACTTTTGGTCCCTCTATTTTCACCGATTCACGATTTTAGTCCCCTCTTTTGTAAATATGATTTTAGTAACTCTTTGATATCGGCAGGAAATGTATATCAATTAAGAAAGGATCTATCACTTCAAAGAGGAAGCATTTTTAGTGTTCAGTATGGTGGCCAGATTGCGAGTAACCTTTTTGCAAGAAGCAGAAGTCATGTTGAACAACGAGAAGTGTATGGATTAGGAGTGAGAAAGCTTAGTAAGATAAATAAAGCATGTGTTCATTACAGTTCAGAAGAATATGACATTGATGAAACGAAGGTAGATCCTGTGGCATCTGATGAAGGAAAAGGCGAAGTAATTCCATTGGAAGGGAATGGTTCCCCAGTATCTCCTTGGTGGCAGCAGCTTCCTAAGCGCTGGCTTATCGTATTGCTGTGTTTTACAGCATTTCTTTTATGCAACATGGACCGTGTGAGTATCTTATTTTGGTATTCACAATCTAAATTACCATGTGCACAGTGTATGTTTGGATTGGCGACGGGTCTTTCATTATCGCTTCCCGATGCATGTGCTGTGCGATTTTGTTGAAGCTTCAATGTATAGCTTTCACACTACTGTGATTTCGTACTGTGATTCTGTCAAATTTACCACTAATCCAAACACACTGTCATATATCTTAATGTTTGCCATGTCTCAAATTTCCAACGTGCACACTTCTTTATATATCCACTTATTATGCTTTCTCCTTGAATTATGTTAAGCATGTAAAAATGTAGTTGTGTTTTACAATTTCCATATTGATGATAATGGAGTATATATCTTAATTCATAAATTTTCCTTCTCATATTGTAATATACAGGTAAATATGAGCATAGCGATACTCCCAATGTCACAAGAGTTTAACTGGAACAGTGCAACAGTTGGCCTAATTCAATCATCTTTTTTCTGGGGCTATCTACTTACTCAGGTGTGATTGCTATGCACACTTCATAGAGCATATTTGCCAAACAAGAATTGATTTCAGATATGCAGTAACCTAGCATAACATTGTTATGTTATGATGGTTTATTTCTTCTTTAGATTCTTGGAGGTATATGGGCAGACAAACTTGGTGGGAAGGTCGTGCTAGGATTTGGAGTTGTATGGTGGTCAATGGCAACAATTTTAACACCTATTGCTGCAAGAATTGGTCTACCTTGTTTACTTATTATGCGTGCCTTTATGGGAATCGGCGAGGTTGATACATTCTATAGCAATATTACCTGGTTCCAGTAACTAGTTCATATGGTTAGTATATCCATGCCCTCTTAACACAAAATAATGCTAACTATTTGTTTTCAGGGTGTAGCCATGCCCGCCATGAATAATATATTGTCCAAGTGGATTCCAGTTTCAGAGAGAAGCAGATCACTTTCGCTAGTATATAGTGGCATGTACCTTGGTTCTGTGGTAGGCTTGGCCTTCTCGCCTTTTCTAATCCAAAACCTTGGGTGGCCTTCAGTGTTTTACTCATTTGGATCACTTGGAAGTATCTGGTTTGCCTTTTGGTTGAGAAAAGTAAGTCAACTTTTCCTTAATTTCGATGAAATCTACTTCGTGTATCTTGTAGCAAAACCATATCACTATTCATGATATGTTAAATGGAAGGGCACTCCTCTTTTGTTCTTTCTTGGCAAGTAAACTCATGTCCTTTCCAGGCATATAGCTCACCAAAAGATGACCCGGATCTCGGGGTAGAGGAAAAAAAGCTCATACTTGAAGGCGGTGTATCAAAAACACCTGTTTCGGACATTCCTTGGAAATTAATTTTATCAAAAGCACCAGTTTGGGCTCTTATAATATCTCATTTCTGCCACAATTGGGGAACTTTTATTCTATTAACATGGATGCCTACTTACTACAATCAGGTTATTAACCTATGCTTGTATAATACATTTTTGACATCACTTTCTATAGTTGGATTTACCGTTCCAATGAAATTGTAGGATTTAGTACATCACATTTCCCATTTATTAGTCCACTGAAGCAACAAGCTAATTTGTCATTTTATCAGGTTCTGAAGTTCAACCTCACCGAATCTGGGCTCTTATGTGTTCTTCCGTGGTTAACCATGGCTATTTTTGCAAATATCGGTGGGTGGATAGCAGACACGTTAGTTAGCAAAGGTGTTTCCATAACAACTGTTCGAAAGGTATGATAACCACTTGTTACTAAAATATTGTCATGCCTGATCAACAACTATTACGAATAATGTTCTTAATGGAATGCCGTATAGAAGGAAATTGTTGGGATTCATTTCACTCTTTGAAATTATTCTGCTCTTAATATTTATGGATAATATGGCAGATCATGCAATCAATCGGGTTTCTAGGTCCTGCCTTTTTTCTTACGCAACTGAGCCATGTCAAAACACCCGCCATGGCAGTATTGTGCATGGCATGCAGTCAGGTTTGAGCTAGATCAACATTTTCCCTTAGTTTGAATTCCTCAAATATTGGCACTTTTATGCCAATACAACATGTGTTGAATATGATTTACATACATGCAGCCACCTAATTCAAACCATATATATATATATATATTTTTTATACAGGGATCTGATGCATTCTCACAATCTGGTCTTTATTCCAATCACCAAGACATTGGGCCACGTTATGCTGTGAGTCATTTCTTTTACATATACCATGACCAGTAGTAATTCACAATGCACGAAATCCTGAAACAGATTCCATTATACAATTCATCACTCAGGTTATTTTGTTTATTCAATATCTCTTTATCATAATGCTCACGAGGTTCAATTTCAGGGCGTATTGCTGGGACTATCGAATACAGCAGGTGTTCTTGCTGGCGTCTTTGGCACAGCTGCAACTGGATACATACTTCAAAGAGGTCTGAGAGTCCTCCACATTCACTTTGGAGTATACTTCTTTGCAATTTATTATATTATTGGTTTCACTTATATGTGATTTTTCATTGCAGGTTCTTGGAATGATGTGTTTAAGGTTTCTGTTGCGTTGTACATAATAGGCACATTGGTATGGAATATCTTTTCAACTGGGGAGAAGATTCTTGACTGAAGAGCGTGATGATGTAAAGGAATGTGTGGCCTATATATATAGCAATCGAGATGTATAGAAAAAGTGATACCATGGAAGTTTTCACCAAAAACCGTGGCCTTCATTTTAACTTCTCACCTTTTGTATAAAAAATACCTCTAAAATGAGTTTGCATCTAAAGTAAGCAAAGGAATATCTACACTAATATTATAGTGAGATGAAATTACAATACATTTCAAATCAGTATTAGATGGACTTGTTTATTTTAGAGCCAAACTCAGTTTATAAGAACATTTTCCCCCTTTTGCAAATACCTTTTCTGCACATAAAATTTGACACAGGTTCCTTCCACATGTAAACATTGTCTGTTACCTATAAGCACAATCAAACTTAAAAGTTAAAACATATGTTATTTGAGTAGCTCTACGCTCAAGGTCTAGATAGGAACATGATATCTAGATAGGAACTTGATTGCTCATTTTTTCTTCTTATTAGACCTCTCTAACAAATAACAAAGACATCAGCATATCTATTAATTTATGCCCTTTAATTTTGGTTTTTAAGCTTGCGCTCAAGGTCTTCCATTGTCATACTCGTACACAAGATATAAGTGCATCCAAGAATTTCCCCAGAGATAAATATCTTTAACAAGGTATTGTTCTTTGTAAATGAACCAAGTCAAAATTTCGCAAGTCTACTGCTTAATATCCAAAAGGCATGACAAACAGAACACCAGCAAAATATGTCAAGCAAGAACAACAGTCTACTCCCACCATTAAAACTACGATCCAACCTTAAGACATTCATTCCTTTTAGAACAACAAAAGTGTTAATATGAAATTTGGCAAGAGCACAAATTTTGTGCCATATTACAAATTTTATCAGCTACTTGCAATCAACAGTATTACAAACACTTTTGGGGGCAATATTGAAGACAAAGAGCAAAAAAATAATTCCTAGAAAATACACTTCTCATCCATCTAATGAACTGCAACGGTCATACTTCCCCATTCTACCATTGACTTGGTTCCAAGCAATCTTAGTATTTCAACCATTTCACGATAATAACTGTAAATCATACCGAAGGTTATAGACCGCTCTTGGTAGATCTTTCAGAACAAAATTTGAGAACCAAGCTGTCAATGTGAGGTTACTAACTTCTGTACAAATACTTTGATAATGGGAACTTAAGGCTCCTTGCAACCTGCTTAAACAATATTGAAACTATTATTCTTTATTACACATGTGTGCAAGCATAGAATTTCCATATACAAACAATAACAAAAAAAAAAAAAGAGTATTAAGTGAGCGAGACAAAGATGTCACCTTTAAGACCAGGTCTTCGGATATAGTTGATCGATACCGAGTTGAGCCTTCAATTGGGCAGCTTTTTCCCTTAAAAATAAAATTAGCATTGCAGAGAGTGGATAGCTGCAAAAGAACGTCAGACATCAGCGAACCGCTGCTACATTGAGCTCCTAGTTCTTCATTCTTTTCTTCATCTTCATCAGCTGGGTCTTCTGCAACAGAAACAATGCACTGAAAGATGGCTATCAATCTCTCCAATGGAAAAGTTCCAGGTCCTTTCATTAGTAGTTCCTCTTCCAACATCTCTTTCTTTTCTAGCGCTTTCTCAGAGGCCCTATAGGCATTAAAAAGCATATTCAGACTATGGGCAATAAGAATGTACTATGGGCACATACCTAACTGTTATCAATCAACTACAAAAAAATAACAAATCCATTCAGACAATGGTTGGAACTTCAATAAATAATTCTTCTCACAGGAAAAAATGAAAATGGAAATAAGTGAAAGAAAAATAAAACCAACAAAAGGCTTCACTCAAATAATAAAGAAGTATTGAAGTCTCAAAAATTCATACACAATATTGTTTTCAGCACATCAAAAAATGGTTTGAAATCGCCATACTTACTTCCTCTTTCGCTTTCGATTATCAGAACCACCTTTGGAATCAAAAAGTGAAGCATCAAGAGTAGCAGGGTTTCTAGAGGCAAGAAATGCTGAAATAAGAAGATATTTTGCACTAGTAGACATGTGAAAATCAAGATCACCGATTTCCTCAGTTCTCTCCAATCTCTTCGGATTCCCCTTATGCTTCGTCTCTTTACCGGTTTCAACTTCACTCGAAGGAGCAGATGAAACCTTAAATACATCATTCAGAGAGGAGGCAATATGCGGCTTGATATGATTGAATAGCCTCCTCTTCATGTCTTCACTAGGGACAACTCCTTTTCCTTTATCACTTAAAGGTTCACAATACTTTTCAAATAGCGGCTTTAATGCACTAGACAATTCACCAACCTGCCTAGTAATTCTACAGAAAGGCTTCAGAGCTACACTGCATGAAAAGAAACAAAATTCTTTGATATATCAGATCATGTAAAGCTTAAAATGGAATCTGATAATAGTGATAAAAATAAATGTCTTACTCGAGAAATGACGAATACAACTTCTGGTTCGCTTGGTTCCTCAATAGGATTTGACGAATATCACCTTCTGTGTAATCAGAAAAGTAAACAGGGATAGGCTCCACATAACCCATGCTAGTGTAAAAGGTATCTGGTGAAGTACTGCTGATGAAAATCAGACCAACCTCAGGCATCTTTAGCATATCATAGAGATTAAACAGCAAGGGCAATATAGTCGAGCTTTTATCCCAATCTCTAACAAGATGAAAATTGTCAAATACCAAGTAGATCATGTTTCCTGTTCCCCCACCATGTATCTTCTTTTTTGGGATCAACTTCTCTGATTTCTCCTTCAGATTATTTATAACACCGGTCAATGCTTCGCGAAGAAAATTGACAAAATCAGACGGTCTTTCACAGCGCTTTGCATTTGCATAACAATTAGCAGCATTTTTACTATGGAGAAGTAACTGATTCAGAACAGACTCAAACAAGATACGCTGGTTATAACATGTCCTACAACTAGAATAAACAAGAGGCCTATTGAGATGTCTGAATAATTGAAGAATGATACTGGTTTTTCCAGTAGAAGCACCTCCATACACAAACAAAGGAAGTAATGGCGAATTCAACGGTCCCAAAAGACACACAATCTCATGAATCTGGCAACTTCTTCCAGGAAAGCTGGAAACTATATCATCAAGGCTAATAGGGTCTCCTCCAACTAAAAGGTCATTAATTGTTAGGGATTCAAGGCTGCTGTTTACTTTTGCTGCAGGTACATTATTTGAAGTGGATGGCGCAGATAAAGACCTAGTTGTTCTTCTCGGGATTTGTGGGGATTCCTCTTTATCCATGTATCTTAGTTACTAAAGAACTTTATTTCTGATCAATGAAGGAATGTTCAGTTAGAAATGAAAAATGCAAACACCAAAAAGTAGTAATGCAAACACACACTTGTGACCCAAACACAATAGTATACCTTAAAGAAAAAATGCATCCTAAAACAAAAAACAATTGATTCTAACATGTTTGGTTGCTCTTGAGTAAAATTAATTCTACTTGATTGAAGCTATAAATTGAAACTTTTGATTCTAGAATTGATTTTAACACTCAAATTTACAGTTCAACTCACTTTTACATAAATGTAACCAAACATAAATCATTTTACATTCAACTAACTTTTTAATAGAATCAACTCACTCAAAATCAATTCTTATCAATGCAGAACCAAACATACCTAAGGGTATCAATTTATTCATCCATCCACACCAAACTTCAATCCAAAAGCACAAACACATGCACAGTCTCTTAACTTTTAATTAAAACAACATTATGAATAATCTATGAAACAGTGACACAGACACCGGTAATAATTTGATAAAATGTAATAACAAGTGTTGGTGTTATGCCGGTGTAAGTGTCAGACTCATAAATGCCTTTAATATAAAGTGCTGGTGGTACATGGTGAATAATTACAAAAAAAAAAAAAAAAAAAGTACAAGTAAATCACTGACCCTAAAATCCCATTCAATTGAACAGCAAGATACCCAACATTACACGGTGGAGAAGAAGTGAAAAGTAGATTCGAGAAAATGAATGGGAGATGAACTTACTCTTAGAGTCTTGTATGGATCGGTGAGGAGGCCAGCGTTACTGTCACGGCGGAAGAAGGATGGCGGGAAAAAGAGAGAAACTTCCTTACAACCTAAATAGTCGCAGTCCCATGATACTCTCTTCTTTTTTGTTCTTTTTTATTCTTCTTTTCACTCTTCTTTCTTTCTTACTATTTGTTTTTTGTTAACTAAATAAAATATAAAGGAGATAAAAAACTTTTTTTTTTTGACAAGCAAAAAAAACTAAATTGTCTTGCTTATTTTTAATAGATTAATTAAGTAATTAATGTATGTAATTTTTTTTTTGAAAACTCGGTATCTGGTCCAAAAATCGACTAATTTGAGAGGACCAATCCCACCGTCCATTTGCGGGGACCCCATTTAAAGCCAGAACAAGCTCTGTATGGACTTAACCCACCGAAATTAGCACCAGAGGGAATCAAACCTGAGACCTTTGGAGGAGCAAACTCCAATATCCCAAGCCAACCACTAGGCCAACCTCAAATGGGTTAATGCATGTAAATATTTTAAATTCGTTTAGTCCCTATAAAAGAAAAATGTACACGTCAATGTAAAATTTTTCGTCAGCATTTTTTGTGTCGTAAAACTTTTCATCAACATTTTTAGTATCTATAAAATTTCTATATGTTACTCACACTACACAAAATATTAGGGTTGGGTGCGGTTAGAGTTCACTAAAATATATCTTATAAGTTAAATTCAATATTCAAATGATCTGCAAATCATAGTTTAATTGACAAAAGTGACAATTATTAAGCCAAATGTTATGATTAGAGTTTGAACCCTGACATCACCATTTAGACGTGAGTTTATAATGATTTTGACATTTCGTTTATCTACAACAAAAGTCAATATTCAAATGTATAAGCTAAATACATTTTCTGTAAAAACAAATTTTAAATATATATTTTTTATAATGAAATATTGTTCCCCTAAAAAAAATTGCTGCAGTCGTTTATGTATATAATTAAGTTGATAGATAATGAATATTATAATTTCATGGAAATGCTGTCAAGTAGGAATTTGACAACGTGGATGGAATTTGTTTGTTTCGTCATGTAGAATTAGCTTTTTTTTCTTTCTTTCTTTCAAATATTATAATTATTGATACCAACAATATTGAGTCTAAGAGAAGAGATTAGATCTCCATGACATCTACATCATGTATATTTTTATCAAAATTTTATTTACAACTCTCTTTATGACTTGTGTATTAGTGACAACGAGTTTTCGTGTAATTTTTTTTACTTACATATGTCGTAAGCGAAAATTGTTGTTTCACACATGTTATAAGGTTGAAAAACACCAGTAAAATAGCAAAATACCCTCTCAGCAAAAAATAAAATCGACTGCAGTTAACTACCGAGAAAAACCTCCATAGTTAATTGCCGAGAAAAATGAAAACCCAAAATTATCAACATCATGTTCATGAAATTTTTGGATTTTTTTTTGAAGCATCATATATTAATAAGGCGGCTAGCACAAGAAATGCTTAAAGCCTAAAACAACAGAATTACAACAAGCCAAAACCGGCTCTAGAAGCAAGACCAGAAAGGCACGGCCGACAACAGAGGCACATCCCAAACTGTTAAAGAAGAATTGATTGCAGAAACGAAGAATTAATTTAACTGTGAATTGGGATTTTGATTTTTTTTCCTATTCTGAGTTTCAATTTTGAATCACAAATTGTTTGTAGTTTCTTGCATGCCTACTCGATGTGTTTCACGAGATGGTGCATTGAGAATTCAAGATCAATTATTTATTAAGTTTTTTTTTCGGGGGTTTATTGATTTGAGCTTTGAATTGAGTTTATTACCCCCACTAGCAATGAAGAAGATGATGATGATGATAATTCTCGGTTTTCATTTTCCTCGGCAGTTAACTGTCGAGATTTTCTTCGGTAGTTAACTGCAGCCAGTTTTATTTATCCCCGTTCCTCGGCACTTAACTACCGAGGGGTACTTTTGTCTTTTACATGTGTTTCTCAGCCAAACAACATGTGTATACAACAATTTTCATCGTAAGCACTAAGTATGTATGTGAACATTTGCAACACTGCATGGGATCTATTAAACTCAAATATCTGATGTGACACGACATTGATACTAAAATTTTTAAGATACAATATCGTCGGGATATTTTAATAAAAAATTAAATTTAAACTATATGTTAATACTCAAAATATAAATTTTGGACTAAAATTCAAAAGCAAAAAAATAGGCATCAAACCTAGACTAAATAGACATAGAACAAATAGTAACAACGTTTTCAAAACAACAAAAAAAGACAAAAGCAAAAACAGACATTGAACAACAACAACAATATAAATATAAGGAATATTGATAATAAGGAAAGTGAAAATATCAGACAATTGTTTTTTTTTTCTTGTTTAAATAAAATTTAATCTCCGGATATTCTCCCGATATGTATCGGGTAGGTATCAATGCAGTATTCAAGCACGTCATCTAATGGGCTTCATAGCACAGGACACATCGCTTCAGATCCAACTATCGTTCACATATGAGCTTCAAAGTTGCAAATAAAATAGCTGGATTCATAATCTCTAAACCATAATATCAGCCTTCATTCAATATTAAAATGCTTAACCCTTGCACCATTTCTTATAAGCTGAATCACTTATTAAGATCATCCACTCAAGGAAAGATTAAATTTGTCCTGAATTTTACTTCAAATTGATGATGTTTGATAAAAATAAAATTAATTAAGCATAAAATACATATTTGAGAGCAGTCCTAACAACACATTTATTTAGAAACAATCTTGAATACATTTTTAAAAACTGGATAAGTTTTTCCTTAAAAAAAAAAAAACTGGATACGTTTTTGTGAGTGATATACTTTTTACAAATAACAAAGTTACAAGACAATTTATGTAACTTATTTTATTGCCTAAAAAAATGCCTCAAATAAAAAAGGAAACTTATTTTATAAATTGACTAATTACATGAGCACAAGTAGTACTCATAGTAGGATATACTTACTCTTTTTAGTGTGTCTGAGTAGGCCCCCTATCTATCTATATCTAATATATAGTATATTGTGGGTTGAATCGACCAATTATTTTTGGAAACAGAATTTCCAGCGGAAGGTGCTATATTTGGTTTGGTGGTAGAATCTCTTGCAAAAGTTAGGAAGAATACCACTACACCACTAAAGGTTAAATCTAAACTTATACGCAGCTCTGCCATTTGAACCAAACCAACACTTTTTGACATATTTATGTAGGTGAATCTAAGCATTTTGAAAGACAAATTATCTACAGCTATATTCATTCAATTGCACTTGTCAATCTGAATTTCAAATAAGTATTTCATCAATTTGTATGCAAGAATCTCTGACTTGTTTATGTTTTCACGTGTTACTTTACATAAGCATATGCCGATATCAGAAGGCAGTGTATTTTAGAAACTCAAGTTCGAGAGCAGTGAATAGTAGCAATATGTAATTGAATTCATCTATTTCGGGACCAAGAGCTGGAGTAAAAGGAAAGCTAAACACCAGTCATCAAAACAATCACTTCATTAACTTAATTTACATATGATATTTGGTGTCTAAACTGCCAAATTCCACATAACAGGAATACATAATAAGTTGAATAACATCGATAGCTATACAATGCAAATCAAAGAAAATATCAGGAAAATTCACAATATAAAATATTTGAACAACGGAATTCATAGTTTGGTATAGGTCAAGCAATCCTAGTATCAAACCTGCACTTCACAAACGTTACGTTTCCCATTCTCAAAATACAACTTTTCGTCATCATCTTAGCTTTTAGCCTTTTACCATAATGGTAGGAGCCACCTTCACCGAGTCACCTTTACCTTAAATTTCAGCGGAGGAGCTTTCTCTGATCAAGGAGCCACGGCGGTGGCCACCAACAATCACATCTTTGAGTCGAATCATGGGAGAAAGCATCCTGCTCCTTGCCTGTGGAAACAATCACTATTGGAATGTTAAGATTATTTTTTAAACGTTAAAACGATCACTATTACTTACACAAAATACCTAATATGATTTGTTGAGAAATTTATGTGTCTGTATAGGATAAGGAAATTCAAAAGTTGAGCTCTTCAAAATCACATTACAACTCATGTTTCAAATGAAGAAAATAAATATTACATTGCTCAAAAGTTACTCATAACCTTCATTTTTAAAGTGAGAGTAAGTCAAGTTCATTCTGATGTAAACAATATCACGTATGAGCAAAATAGTATCATGACTAATTAGTGTTACCGTATGATGTGCTAGTAAAAATGAGTTTGTTGTACACAACTGGAATAATCAACAAAAGAATCCAAATCATTGACACTATCAAGCATCTTTATGCATAAGACTTATAAACGAGGTTTTATGCTTCATTTTAACTTTTATATAATACTATTGCTTGAGAGAAGAGATTCTTTTTGACAACTTTATGCTTCATTTGTAACAAAGAAGAAATAAAAATTACTTAGAAGAATGAATATAAATATACCTCATCCGAAATACTGACTTGCCACTTAAGTTGTAAAGCTTTTTCCTGTCGCCAGCGTTGACCAAGCATCACCAAACCCATCACTGTTGCTGCAATGAAAACAGACCATAATGTATTTGCCTCCTTTGCATGAGCATAGATGGAGGCAACTCCTCGCTTCCACCAAGCTCCGCTAGGAAGATCTGAAGGGTTTTGTTTGTCATCTTTGGAAGAGTTATTTGACAGTGATAAATCATCAGGAGATACCTTTGTCTCCTGCTCTGCTGATTCGGTTGTTACAGACTTAACTACGTTTTCATCGTATGCTGTCACAGCACCAATGTCTGTTTCACTGGGGAAAGAAGTGTACTTTGCAGGGCTATGATATATACTTTCCTCTTTTTCGGTCAAACCAAAATCTGGTAGAGTTGTACCTTCCTCAAACTGTTTCCCATGAATAGATAATCTGTTGATTTTCTCATCATAATATTTCATATCCTCAAACTCCTTTGACACATCCAACCCTTCTAATGTCAAGTTTTCTTCATCCTTTCCGCTTGGCTTGGCTGCTTCTTCATAAGTCTCTTCAGAGGCAACACCTTTGTCACCGGATTCATTCTGAATCTCACTATAGTCCGTTTCCAATGGCAAGTTTTCATGCTTGCTTGGTGGAAAGGCAAAGTGACCAGACATGAATAGAGCGTTTGATGTCTCAGCTTCATTTGTTGCATATGCATCTTCCTTGTCATCATCCTTCAACTCAACTTCACGTGGACCAGGAGCAGCTGCATAAGTTGATGCTGTGAGAGATACAACCTCCCAGTCATTACCACGAGAAGCCTTTTCCCCTTCATCTTCAGTTCCAGCCATCTTTTGTCTTCAAGAGAAAAAATTGAAATCAGAGTTCCAATTTTACTTAAAGTAAACTCAAACATTAACACATACAAAAAAGTGAAAAACAAACATGCATATCAAACACAATTATACATGGGAAAGGGTATGGGAGTTGGGTTGACCAAAAAAGGTGTATGATTTCATCATATCAAAGCATACATCTACAAGAAAACTACTAAAAAACTAAAAATTTCACAGCTCACAAACAATCATGTGCAGGGTCATTGGATTGCATGTGCATAAAATGATTGATAACAATAAATAATGAAAAAAAGAGAGTCATTCCTTGTGTAAACTGGGACGGTGATGAAAGCATAACTCAATTCTATCGTGTAAAAATGAAAGGAAAAAAAAAAAAATCAATAATAAGAAGAAGATGCAATCCTGCAATTACTTCTATTTTTTAAGGGAAAACTATAATTATTAATTAGAGTAACACTAATGAGTAATGACCATTCCACAAACATTTCCAGGAGGGTTTAAAATCCGGGGATGTTACAAGGTTATCCTCTTACCACTGAAAATAAATAACTAAAATTTCATGCAAATAGTTAGATCAATCTCTTGAAATTCACCTCTAAATTTTCATCCACCTAATAATATTCAATTAAAATAACCTATAAGTGAAATCACGAACTTTTTGTTTCACTCCAATCACAAAATTTTCACTAAATAACTTGGAAAACTGATCATAAACTTCATCAATAATTCACTGAATTCAAATAACAACAGAATCAAAAGTCAAAACATAATCATGCAATTGAACTAAAAAAATCCACAGAAAGATCCAATAACAGCAGAAATAAACAAATTAAACACGTTACATAGAATTGCATGATCATAAAACAAAAAATGAACAGATATAATAATAATAATAATAATAATAATAATAATTATTAATAAAGCGTTAAAATGAAAGAAAATAAGAAAGAAAGATAAGAATGGAACTAACCAGAGATGAACGCGACACGATGTTCGTAGTGGGTAGAATTTAGAAGCGATGTATTATGTATATCGATGAGGTTGAATTGAAACTGTTGTTTTTATATTATTATTATGGATGATGTTGAATGATTATTCATTCATATGTTACCGGATATAGCAGGTTTTCAAAGTAGAGTGTTACCGGTTATATCCGTTTCTGTTGCGTGGTGTCAGAGACTTCGGATCTAACTCAACTGCCACGCCCAATAACGTTACTCTGCTAAAAAGATATACATGACCAATTACTATACATTGTTTTTTTTTTTATTATATAAAATTTAGAATACTTAAAAGTTATAAGTAAAGTGTCTTCAACAAATATATATATTACTGATAAATTAGACTGAATATATGTTTGAAATCAATTTTAATAAAATAAATAAGAAAAGAAGACAAATAAGGACCTTAAAAAAAAAAAAGGAAAAAAGAAGAGAAATAAGGGAATGTTTGGATGACACAGAAATAAACAATTTGCTGAAAAAGCAGGAAGAAAGTGAAATGGGAGAGCTTTACGCTTTGGACTTCGATGGAGTCATCTGTGATAGCTGCGGAGAAAGCTCTCTCTCTGCTCTCAAGGTTCCTCCATCTCTCTCTCTCTCTCTCAATGTCAAAACAATTTTTGGTTTTTTCATTTTTTCTTTAGAATGTTGTAAATTTTCAATCTTTTATTATTTTGCAATTCATGGAGTGTGATGAATTCAGCTCATGATTTAATTTGTTTGAAATTTTTTGCAGGCTGCTAAAGTGAGATGGCCTGGTTTGTTTGATGGGGTGGATTCAGTTACAGAGGATTGGATTGTTGATCAGATGCACACAGTAAATAATTTCTGGATGATTTTACTTAGTTTCATCTGTTATTGGATTTTATACTACTGTGCTATGTTTTGTGTTTTTGCAATACAATAAGCTTGAATTTGCATTTAGTTTCTATGATTAGTTTATGTATCTTATGACGAGGCATTCAATTTGAATTCTGGGTTTATACTTTGAATTGAATTGAATTACTCAATCACACATCACTATGTATGTAGATACTTTTGGATTTTGGAACGATGGAGAATTGGAGATGTCTTGTACAGTTTGTTACTTGTAGATACATAAAAGACTCAAGAGTAGTCTTCACCAAAATGCTACCAATCCGCTCTACTTTGATTCGTGTATTTGAGGACAATATTTTTACATGCTTATTTTTATTGGTTGTTTAAAGCATAAATTTCCATTGCAGACCTTCATTCAAACTGTTGAATTTCATGAAATATTTTTATTGGTTTCTAAAATCATAGATTTCCATTGAATATCTTCAAACACAAAAATGCAATGTATATATATTTCTATTGCCAAATGGCTGGACTTGATTTCAATATTTTAAAGATAAATTTATATAGTTGATCATGTCAGGTGCGACCGGTAGTGGAAACTGGATATGAAAACCTTTTACTTGTGAGATTGTTGCTAGAGACCAGAATCCCTTCCATCAGGAAGTCTTCGGTGGGTAAAATTCCTATACCTCATTTTTTCTCATTGATTACCATGTAGCCGAAACTAGGTTTATAACTTATGATGATGCTTGTTTCATCGAATCTGCTTCTGAAGTCTCTTGAGTGATGTCATTGTTCTTGTGCAAGGTTGCAGAGGGGCTTGCCGTAGAGGGTATATTGGAGAGTTGGTCCAAGTTGAAGCCTATTATTATGGAAGAATGGGGTGAGAATAGGGAAGCTTTGATAGATCTTTTTGGAAAGGTCAGAGATGAATGGTTGGAGCAGGATTTTGCTGCTTGGATCGGTGCAAACAGGTAGTCCAATCATCTCTTGACAGGGGAATAATTTTTTATATTTGTTATGTAACCAATCTTTTAAAAGTTGAACCGTACATCGAACCGGCGAGACCTCTGAGTCATGGTCCAACTGCTCTAAACCATTCAAACTGGGACAAAACCGTGATAGAACCGTTCAAATAACTGAACTTCAGACAGTGTCGGTTCATGGTTCAACCAGTTGAAATGTCCGGTTTGGTTTTTAAAACATTGGTTACAACTTATACAAGATGCATGATGAGAAGCTTAAAGCATTCTGTGGAGATATCTTAAAACATGAATCCGTGAACATTCAGTTTATGAAAATTTCCAGTGCAAGATTGAACATATGTTATTATCCCCATTCAACCACTTGCCTAACTTGAGAGTGGGAGATCCGTTAGATTGGGGCAGTGGGAGATGTTGTTATTCTTTTGGACCCTGCTAGATCAATTATTTTCCTTTCTGTTCAAGGAAGTCCCGTTAGAGATGATATTCTAGAAGGAATCAATTTATATTCGTCTTTGTATTCTGGATATGCGTCATTAGTTTGGTACATTAAGCATATTAAGATCTTGCTGTATTGCTATTTAGGGTGTTCATGATCCTAATCATATCCAAATAAAAACCAATTAAATGGATTAGATTAGCCAAACAAGATTTTTTCTCCAAAACTGAATTAACAGAAATCTGGTTTCGGATATGGCTGTAGTTTGTGGCTTCCAACTGGATATTTTGCTCACCCCTACTCCTGTTGGCTGAATATTGACATCTTATAAATCGTTATATGCTGTAATATGTTCTTTGCACATGTCATGAATGAGATTTCCTGTTATTAATTGGTGATGCTTTGCCTATAGAATATATCCCGGTGTTTCTGATGCATTAAAATTTGCAAGCTCAAAGGTTTTCATTGTCACCACAAAACAGGTAAACTTTGCTCTTTACCCGAGTAAGGGAACAATAATCGCAACAATAGAGAGTTTTGCTTTTAGTGTTAAGAAAAATAAGAGGGGACAAAGTAATTGGTCCATTATTTCAGAGCCGATTTGCTGATGCTTTACTTCGAGAGCTTGCTGGAGTAACCATACCATCTGAAAGGATATATGGTCTGGGAACTGGGTTAGTATTTGATAAATTTCACAGTAATTATGCATTGAAATATTTAGATTTCACTTTTATTATCTCTTAATTTTATTGCTTTCTTTTGATAATAATTTTACCTACAGTCCCAAGGTAGAAATTCTAAAGCAGCTTCAAAAGAGACCAGAGCACCAAGGGCTGACACTACAGTAAGATACTGAGCTATTATAGCGCAGCACTCAATGTCTTTTGGTTTTGACTATTTATGTGAATTTGCAAAATATGGTCTTCAAGATATTAATTCCAATTTATTTTAACCAGTTTTGTTGAGGATCGGCTAGCTACCTTAAAAAATGTGATCAAAGAGCCTGAGTTAGACAAATGGAATTTGTATCTAGGTAGTTCTCTTTTTCTGTTTATAATTTCTCCACCCTCCCTTATTTTTGTCTCAGTTCCCATTTTGTGGATTATTACTTTTCTTTTTATGTTGTTGTTTACTTGATAATGATGACTGTTTGGATCAGGGAATTGGGGTTACAACACTGCACAAGAGAAAGAGGAAGCTGCAGCTATCCCCAGAATTCGTGTTCTTCAGCTCTCAGACTTCAGCAAAAAGTTGAAATAGGGGTTTTCATTGAATTTTCAATTGTCAATCATTGAACAACTAAATATTTTCTTCAAACTCCTTTTTAAACATTATAAAAGTTTCTAGTGAAAACACTCTTTCTACTTAGAAACTTATGTTAAAGAGAGAATCAACATTAATCTTATTGTTTCTATTATTTGGGCTGAACAGTATGAAAAGAATAAGCATGCTATTTATGTATATTACTTTTGATAGGACAAATTGGGTATTATAATTAATTTGTGGTTGAGTTTTTTATTTTTTTTATAGTAATAATTTGTGATAGTTGTAAATGTGCTTGTTTGTATTTTAAATAGACAAGAAAATAAACTGATGAGGCATCAAGCCAGAACTTCTTGACATGGTATCACAAGTCTTTTAGCTGAGATGCCTCATACTTTTCTCTTGCTTGCTTGCTTTCGTTCTTGGCTCTCGTTTAGTGAGAATCGTCTTGTTTTCGTTCTCCACAGTTCTGTCTTCAGCAACCGTCTTGGTTCGTCGTTCATCTCTCTTGTTTGGTTCTTGCTCCACGGTTTTGTTTACAACCACTGTCTTGGTGTGTTGTTCTTCTGGGACACACTACCATCGATTCCTGTTTTTCATCTTCGTCGAGCTTTTTGGTTCTCAATTTCATCTAAGGTTCGCAATCCTTGTTTATCGCCCCAGTTTCTATCTTGGTTCGTGGTTCTTGCCACTATTGGATTTTCTGGTTCCCATGCTCCTAGTTTGTTGTGGCAACATGTCAATCAAGAAGGAGAAGGAGAATTTTTGTATTCACTTTACCAACAAAAAATATACAGCACCAACGACATGTGCAACATGGTAGACAAATGATGCCTAAATTATAACTTTGATTCTAGCTTCAATTAAACCTTAAATTGTTAATAATCAACGTTCATTTTCTATTGCTAAGGATATTTGGGATTATATAAAACGTGTTTACAACTTAGTCAGTGCCACCATGCAAAATTGGTCTCATGTTCCTTCTTTGGATAGCACTACACAGATCCAACTGAATTTAGATGGCTCTTTAACTAGATTCAAAGCTGGTGGATGTTAAAGAGAGAGTCCTTGTCAATCTTATTTCAATTATTTGGGCAAAACATTAGGAAAAGAATCAACATGTTATTTATGTATATTGATTTTGACAGGGCAAATAGGATATTAAAAGTGACGTGTGATTATGAACTGCAGATAGATAGGAAAATAAATAGAGGAGGCATCAGACCAAAGCTTCTTAACAACTTCCTCCTCTTTTTGGTCTTGTTAAATTGCAATAATTTGCAACTCTCTTAAATGAAGTGACCTTGTTTTATCCTCAAGTTTGGCCTTGTTACATGCAGTGAGTAGTTTTGTGCAAATTACAAAATTCTAGCTGTTTTGAGTATTGAAATAACTTAGGCGTAACTAACATTGGTACTTAATGCGCATATCCTCACTTGGTTAATAACAAATGACTTGTTCAAACACTTGTATTTTAAAATAGACATAAAATGTTTGAATTAGTAAAATTCACATTTTTATATCAAGCTATTTAAGATGTAATATGCAAAGTTTAACAATCAATGTCATTGCATTGCATCTTGACTCAGACATGCACTCGCCACAAAAGCATACAATCCATGTCAAAGATAAGATTAGTAAACTTGTATTTTTCACACAAAAAAAATATAAATATAAAATTATCTAAATTCTAACATCTAGTGTTGATGGTTTTTTTCCTCAAAAAACAAGAAAAAAGAAGTGTTGATGAGTTTTGTCACGCACAGACAAAGTTCATATATAGGTTCATCATATACAAATTAAACCACAAATCAACTACATGGTAGGTAGCTATCCATTGTAAAGAAAAAGACAAAAAGAAGAAATTGCTACATATAGGCACGTGTCAAGATTTCATTGATGGTGGCACCAATATAATCAAATCTTATTTGAATGGCGGGTGATTGTATGCCATGCAATCTTATTATATCATATTTTGATTGGTTTTGGCAACATTGAAAGGAAGAGAAACAAATGGGGCATCTCTATGCATTGGACTTTGATGGAGTTCTCTGTGATACATGTGGAGAGACAGCTATCTCAGCTCTCAAGGTTCTTCCTCTCTCACCAATAAAAAAGAAGAAAACAACTGAAAATAGTAGAAAGTTTTTTATGATCACATTCAGTTTCATATGGTTTTGGACTTTTTTTTTGGTTTTGAAATAAAGTGTGATTATGTTGTTTGATGATTTGTAGGCTGCTAAGTTGAGATGGCCAGACTTGTTTGGCAGTGTGGATTCATCCACAGAAGATTGGATTGTTGAACAGATGATTAAAGTAAAAAATATAATTATGACTAGTTTTGTTTTATTTTATCTTTTCTTGTTATTACTTTTTGGTTATTCTACATTTCTACTCCAAATTAGAGTTTAACTGTGTTGGTAGCCAAGCACTGCTAGAGGTGAAATAATCTTGAATTTGCTAGCAGGAAACAACTTAATTTATTTGAAGTTGAACTTAAGTTTTTTCATGTCAGGTGCGACCGGTGGTGGAAACTGGATATGAAACTCTTTTACTTGTGAGGTTGTTGCTGGAGACAAGAGTTCCTTCCATCAGAAAGTCATCGGTGAGTATAAAACCATAAACCATGGCTTTATATTTTTTTGGTGCAAGCCTTTGCCTTTGATCTTTTATCATGGATTAACAAGTGAAAGTCATAACATTATCATCAGATTCTAAGGAACTTTGTGATCTATGATGATGCCATTTGACTGATGACATAGTTCTTCTGAAAGGTGGCAGAGGGTCTCACAGTGGAGGGCATATTAGAGAACTGGTTCAAATTGAAGCCTATTGTCATGGAAGAATGGAATGAGAACAGGAATGATCTGATAGATCTATTTGGAAAGGTCAGAGATGATTGGTTGGAGAACGATTTTGCTGGTTGGATTCAAGGAAACAGGTACTTCAATCAAATGTCGTGAAATGTGATAATTCTTTTCAGTGTTGTCAAATAACATATAGCGGTGCCATAGCGCTACAACATAGTAGAATTTTAACAAACTGCTATTGCTCCGCAGCATGTGATTTAGTACCAAGTGTTGTCAAATAATTAATTTTTGGACGATTTGCCTCTAGATTCTATCCTGGTGTTGCTGATGCATTAAGATTTGCAAGCTCAAAAGTGTACATTGTCACCACAAAACAGGTCTGACTTCTCTCTTTGCTCATAGCATGAAGAAATAATTCTAATCCTATATATATTGACATGCCTTTGTGTCTTTGAATTTTCTATGTACTTTCCTATCCTTTCTATGGTTTTAGGGTCGCTTTGCCGATGCTTTACTTAGAGAACTTGCTGGAATAACTATACCACCAGAGAGAATATATGGTCTAGGAACTGGGTCAGTATTGCAATTTGTTTTATTTAGACAAACTCAGATGCCTTATGCCTTTGCTATTTGATATATTTCCCAAACCATCTTGTCTTTTTTGGTTTCAGTCCTAAGGTAGAAACACTGAAGAAGCTTCAAAAAATGCCAGAACACCAAGGGCTGACACTACAGTTAAGAATTTTGTGCATCTAAAGGCTATTTAACTTGTAGTTTCATGCTAAAATGATTTGGGAGGAATTAACTCTAGTTAATTTTCAACAGCTTTGTGGAAGATAGGATTGCAGCCCTTAAAAATGTCATCAAAGAGCCAGAGTTAGATAATTGGAATTTGTATCTAGGTAAAATTCTTTTCTCACAGTCTTATTTTATAGCTTCTGCACTCTCAATTTTCATCTCTTTAAGTTTCTATGTTTTGCACTATTTGTGATTATTGAGTTGTATAATAATTGTTAAACTTGGTTGTTTGGATTAGTGAATTGGGGGTTCAACACTCAGAAAGAGAGGGATGAAGCAGCAGCCAACCCCAGGATTCAGCTTATTGATCTCTCTGATTTCAGTAGCAAGCTGAAATAATAGTTTCAACTGAATCCTCAATCATTCAGTTGGAGAATATTTCCTTCCATCTTATTTATACATAAACAATAATGATTCCTTGAGAATTTCTATTATTACAACTGCAACTATCATGAGATATAAATAATATTTCCATTACCTGTCTGTTATTAACTTTTGGCAATGATAATTTGGATGTAATCTACATTATAAAAATTTCAAGTTTTCCCCAAAAAAAATCTCCCAGGCAGAAGTGTATTCTCTTAGTCTTGCCAAATGCAGCAAGGGTTGATTACTTCTTCACTAGCATTTAAATGCAGTTTATCACCTTAATTAAAAGGGAAGAAAGAGTTGTACATTGTAACTAAAAAATAATAACAGTGAGCGAAATCTGTTTAAAAAAGGTGATACAATTGCTTTATCTCAACATCTCAAGGAATATATCTGTACCGTTTAGCTACAATTCTGTTTTCGCATTTCCATCAACTTCTGCTGGACTAGCATTATCTGTTTTGTCTTTCTCACTATTATGCTTCTGAATGAGTTCATCTAGGGATGGATCTCCGGGTCTTCGAAAAAGTTGCTCCCCCATTTTAATCTCGTATGCCTCTGATTGGTCGAAGACAAATTCCTTTAACTGTTGAAATGATAAGTGTATGAGACACTACCGACAGAAAGCATCATAAACTAAGGACAAAAAATTACTACTTCCTCTAGGCTGAATTTAAAGATAGTTTTTCACTACGATTAGACCAAACGATTAAGTTCCTTGATTAGAATTCAACATCATTTGATAGTCAGACGAAGAACATAATATCACTGACAATCAAAATCTTTCGCAAACTAAATAAGGCCGGTTACTTGCATTGTATCATACGATGCCATAATGTTTTATCATAAATCATATATGACGATAGCCCATTCTTAGTTGTTTATTTTTTGAACAAGCCATTCTTAGTTGTTTATGATCGAAAAAAATTGTAAAAATGGAGGCCGTACCTCCTCCAAGTCCTTAATACTGTCCATATTGAACATGATTGTATTCAGATCAACTCCGGTAAACTTTACTCCAACAGCTCCGGTTCTAAGAACATGTGTCCATTTCATGGCAAGTTCAGCTACCTTGTCCTAAAATCAAACACGAAAAATTGCAATGGTACACAACATTAACTCAAAATTCAAACCAAAATCCTCTCTAACTTCAAAAAACAAATTATATAGAGCATCAACAAGCACAGGTTAAAAGCTTAAGCACCTCCCGTTACTTCACTTAATCTTTCAACGAGAATCGCTAGCAATGCACGCTTTGTTATACTATTGCATGAAATTAATACATTTCCTATTTTGTAAAGCTCGCATAAAAATAGTATCCCTAGAATTTTTCTTTGACAACACATTGCAAATCAAATACAACAAGTAAAAACTACGTGGAAAAGTTGAATTTATCCGCTTTAAGCAACACAATCCAATTTGTAAATTAGCAGAAACAGACACAAAACTCAAACAACAATAGCAAAAAACACCAAAAAAAACTCAGTATAAGGGAAAAACTACAGCTTCAACTCATTGGAGCTAATTTTTTCATTAAAAAAACAGATATAATAATTAATCAAAACGTTAATTAACTCAAATTCAAGCTCAATTAACAACAAAATAAAAGATGAAAATCACAATTTTAACTCAAACCCATCATTTATAACAAGTAAAAATCACAGATTTCATTCAAACACATCATGCATAACAAGTAAAAATCACAAATTTAACTCATTAAGAAAAAAAAAAAGTAACAATTTTGTCATCAAAATCCAGCAAAAATAGTAATAATCAGAATTTCAAATCAAATTCCAAAAAGGGTTAGAAGTAAAATGTGGTTACCGGAGTCCGGCGAACACCAAATCGGAGCTTAACGAATCCGATAACAGGTCCGGTGTGGCGTTTCATCATCTCCTCTTTGATCTTCGATTCATCCATCTTGGTTATATCAGCGGGAGTGAAAGAGGGTGAAGGTTTCTTGCCCCATTCCTTCCAATCATCATCCTCCTCGTCGTCGAACACATCGTCCAATTCGTCGGTGATGTGGACCTTGCGTTTCCCGGCGAGGGTAAAATGGGAATTTTGGGAGATTAGAAGAAGAAGGGAAAGTAGAAAGAGAGTGGTGAAGTTCATGATGATGCAATGAAGAATGAATGAATCACTTCATGAAATCATGTCTTTGGTTGTGGTGTGTCTTTGCATGAAGTGCTTGAAACTTGGATTATGATTAATTTTTGATTTGTTTTTGCTAAGATTAGTTTAAGGATTTGATTTAAATAAGAACTGAATTGAATTTAATTTGATTCAAAATTTTGTTGGTCGTGAATAAGTACATTTTCTTTTTTATAAGAATCAAAATGATATAATAAACGAAAGTACATTTTCTACGTGTAATTACAAAAAATAATAACTTAAACCGATCATCAAAAGATTTAACATCATTGTATATATTGAAATACGTGCTTTTGAATTAGTTGAAAGAGGTCTTTTACTATCTTTAGGAATACCATAATTATTTGATTAGATAAAGAGAATAATAATTAAGGGTTAAGTAAAAAACATATAAAGTATAAATTTGTAAATAAAAGAGTTTAAATAAATGATGAAATAGAAAGCAAAATGCTACGTCAACATTTGGTATTTGCTTTATTTATTTATTTTGACAAAAATAAAACGATATTCATTCATTCAAATCGATATATTACATCAGATACAAACATCGCTAAAAACGTAAAGGGTGAATCTGCGAACAAACTCACAGCACCCAAGTTAATAGCATAAAATAGCAAAATGCCTACAAATAATATGATAAAACCTAAGTCACCGAAATTCACATGCTTCTGAATCTTCAACGTTGACGTCCAAATCATTGGTTGAATTTGTAATTGACTGATGCTGATCTTTCAATAGGAAATAAACGAATACCGCGACAAGACGCGAAATCAAACGTCGCACAAGACGACGAACAACACAACGCCGCACTTAGACGACGAAATCACAAAAAAACACAAAAGAAAAAACTTGATATATGTGAAAACCACTTATTTAGATTGAAAGGAAAGAGAAAAAAGATGTCGAGGGGTGATTCTAGGTCAAAAAATGACCTAAAACCACCCCTCCTCGATAAACAAAAGAGAAAGAAAGTTTAGAGAGAAGTTAAAGTTTCTCTCGCTAGAAAACTAGGACCGACTAACTCATTTTGTAGGTATTTGCTTTATATAGACAAGAATTTAAACTTGATTAAAAAAACAATATGATATATATCAAAAGATGTCAACTATTTAAATAAATCTTAGTTACCTCACAATCATACCCAAAAATATTTTGATTTAAAAATATATATAACTTGACCAAATAATTTGATTTAAGGTTGAATCACTAGTCATTTGATTTAAGGTTGAATCACTAGTCATGACCAACATAATGTAACAAAAATGATAGATACTTGAACCTTTGAATCGTTTGATCTAGGATCAAATCACTAATCAACGTGTATAAAACAACATTTGTTGAAAGAGATCAACCATTTAAATGGAACTCAAATTCTCAATTTACCAAAGAGAATAAACTCGTCAAATCTACAGGGTTAAATTTTCTATAACTACCACAAAAAACTTGGTAAACAAACCATGAATTTTACATTTTTTTTTTTAAAATTTTTTTACATTTTTTTATCCAGCTCATTTGTGGCAATTTGTAGCTTAACTATTCTTAAAGTTGTAATTTTTTCAAATGCTATCCACCATGAATATGAACTGCTTCAGCTTCAAGATAATTAATATAAGACCACACACACTGGTCTTGCTTCTAAATTACAATTTGCAATTGATGATATTTATCATAGGGAGTTTCAGATGTTACTGTTGAGAGTTATACATCAAACAAATTTGATTTGGTATCTGAGAACCGAGTTCTAAGTACTGTGAATATTCTCATCCAAAATCTCAAAGATACCACGTCTAAAAGTTTGAACACCTAAAAATAAAAGCATTTCTTAAACTACAAATAGCTGTAGAGTACATCAACGAACACAAGATATCCATAAGTTAAATAGTCACCCATCAAGGAGACCCGCCAAATAAGAAAGAACACCGAACTCTGCTTACACCTTGCTCCTCCGTTGCATTGTAATCTGGAAAACTAAAAAACAAGATGAAGGGGTAAGTCAAAAAGACTTGGTAAGGAGATAACAACCATCACCAACTACATCAAATATATATAATTTTCAAAAGAGGTAAAAATCAAAATAAATAACTTCAAAAGAAAATAATTAAAATTAAAAAAGGAATCATCATGAGAGGACTAAGAGACGGCTCAATCTTGTTGATAGCCCTTCTTCCTAAGGGTGGCCTCTACCTAATGGGCGGCTGCATCTAATGGATAGCCTTTTTCTCAAGATCTAGTAACACATCATATCATATCAATTAGGGAGTCTACATTTAATTGACAATCCTATCTTCGTAAAGGTGGCTTCTCCCAAAGAAGCAAGTCCATCTAACGGGCAACTCTCCGTAACGGTTAAAAGAGTAAAATGTTGGGGTTTTGAGCAAGAAAACTTCTATTTGTGATCAAAATATGCAATAAACACAGAGTACATGGATGCAGAAGTGCTTAAATGATCTCAAACAGCAAACCATACAAGAGAAATTTTAGTTTTCGCTTTGAAAAGCTATCTTAACCTATATCCCCAACAATAGAACTTAACTGTTTTCCCTTCATCATAATTTTATCTCATTCTCTGTGCACTGTGCCAAGTTTTCATGCGACAAATTTGTAACGCATCCGCAGTTTAATTATTCTGCCACACTTTTACTAGAATCCCTTTGAACAAAATGAGTCTCACATGGTGGTGATCCAACACCGTAATTCTATTAATATATTAGTTGATTTAACTAATACAAGCTTGATACAAGGTTGTTATATATGTTTGCAGTTGCATACACATCAAATAACTCAGCTCAGTATCCTGCTCAGCTCTTACCGTTTCTTTTCCTGACTAACTACCATGATACAACCACAACCAAATAGATGCGGTAATAAATTAAAATTAGCTTAATTATACAGCAATTTTAACAAAGAACAAGCATTGAATATATTATGAATTTCCTAACTAACAACCATTCAACACCAACCAAGCCTTGTCCTAACTAACAACTACGAATAGTTAAATACAATGTAGAATTTCCCAACAGAGGTAATAATATCATAAGAATAATAGCCACTCATGAGTTGGCTAAACTCATATTAACCAAACATTTGGACTTTTGAATGTTGGGTTCAAGTCTAATATTAAGGAAAAAATCTTTAGGAGATTTCAAGTGCTAACCTCCTATTATGAAAGAGTACAATTGAGCAAGGAGATGAATTATTGTAGTGAAGATAAATTTGACTGATTGTTACCGACAAACAACATTGCATCTCTTTTAATTGATTGTGGCTCAAACTCTAATTTGTGCTTACATTTTGCTAAAAGAAAAATTACCCTCAAGCTTATTTGAAAATTAGTTATCACTCATTCAATAGCTTAGTCATCCAAAAGTAACAAAGGAGTTGCAACTCACAAACTTACGTGCAGTTCAACGAGAAAAATACTTTCATTCTGTAACAAATTTTCAAAGTAAATGAAATTACTGCATTTTTGAAGAAATAAAGTAAGAGTGGTTTCCCTATCCTTGTCTATTTATAAACCTACTCATCCAAGACTACTGACATGTGTAACTTGCTCATTAATATGTTTCCCACTTCAACCTTTCATTCAATTTCTAGTTCATACTTTACGTTTTGTTTAAATATTTGGATGACAAATCAAATAATGAACAATTGAGAGAGATTGAATTTCCTTTCAAGAGAACCGCCTTCTAGTTGATACTTTATAATCTATAACAATATATAAAGGGATTACATATTTTTTGGGCATTGTTATATTGTTGGTAAAAGATAAACATAGTTTGTTATTATTTAAAAGTCACAACATCTATTCATATAATTTTAATCAAAATTCAAATAATAATAATAATACAAAAACAATTTCATATAGACCAGTAGATTGTCAAGTCCTTGACAATAACCAATAAACAGTCTTCCAAAAATGCAATCAACCTAACAATCATAGAAAAGAATATTCAGGCGTTCAATTATAATGAAAACAACATGTGCCAAATTGCCAATAAATGGAAATTAAAACAAGTAACACATGAAAGAGGAACTTACTATGAAACAATTGGAACTAAGCTTTCAACATAGTCCATGGTCGAGTACCAGCATGTAGTATTGTCTTTACTCTTTGTAGTAATTTCTATTCGCCCTACTTTACCATCTCTCCAATTACAGATAATTGCTTCTGTTTCATCATTGCTCTTAAGTATTAGTGTATCACCATCCTCATAAAGAAGCAACGGCACCAATTGCAAAGTTTCGTAGTCACTAAAGGTAGAATCTATCAGAAGATCCTGATAACTAAGTTTAAGGAACTGAGTCCACGAATCTTCAACCCCAAATGTCATCATCCTCCATATAACAAAATCGGCGTCCTTAGAATAAGAAAAACACAGGCAACCCTCCAACACACGGACAGTTGGTTCTACTAACGGCACTTCATCAAACTCGCGTGGCAGCATGAACTGATGGTATGTCTCCGTCGTCAGATTAAGAGAAACAATAACAAACTGGTCAATTTCAATATCCTCAAAATCATAGTGAAAGTGATTGTGAATAGCCAACCAATTAAAAGAGCCACTCAAATACACACCACCATACATACAATGTTTAGAATCGTCCAAATGAACACTGTCCAAATGAAGCGGAACAACAGGGAAACTTTCAATATCTCTCCAAACATTATCAGGCAAACTTACAATTTTGACTTCGCTTTTGAATTGATGTTGTGGATTGTAACGGAATGCCACCACCTTATAAGTGTTGGTGGCATCGTCAAAACCAAAGTTGAAGCTAAAATTGTTTAATACAGATCTTCTGCCACAATCAGGAAAACACTGAAATGTCTTAACTGTCCTGGTGGCTGGGTTCCATAAATGGAGCCAGGACTCCATATACTCATCATTAGACGAAGAGTAACAATCAAGAGACAAACAGATCAATCCATTGCAAGAACCAACGATATTATAGTAATAGTTGAAAAAACAACAGTAACGTTTGATGGAAAGGGTGAATGATGGATTCTGAATTAAACTGTGGACAGAGTATGGAACGATACTGTAACCATAATCGAGTACAAAACTGAGATCGGGGGAACAGGATTCGAGAATTCTGGTGTGAAGCGTGACGAGTGTGCATAGCGGATCTCGTGTTACTGATTTATTGAGATGTAATTTCACGAATGCAGGATCGGAAATTAGGGTTTTCCAAGATTTATTCACACACTTGAATCGAAGAAGAGATTTCACTGGAAGAAAAGAAAGTACCTCTACGATGAGATCGTCGGAGAGAACCGCCGGCGTCGGAATCATAGACTGAGTGGCTGATTTCTTGTTCATTTCAACGCACTGAGTGGCTGGCTGTTTCACACACACCGCGTTTTTAGCACATTTTTTTATTGAAATTCGTGCACGTGTTTTTAGTTAAAAATTAACATATTGTTTTTTATTTTTGAGAGGAGACCTTAATGTATTGTTCTGAACCATTAAAAAAAAAAAATTTAATCGCATTTTAGTCCTGGCATTTTGATCAGCTCAGAAAAATGATTAAAAAATTGCCGTATCCACATGTTGTTTGGCTGAAAAACACGGCTCCGTCTCCCGTGCGCAAGTGTGATAGGTCGTGTACCATACGAAGTTCAATTTTTTTTTTTTTTTTGAATTAGTCAAGTTCAATTATCGATGGATATTGAGGCTCCATGATTTCTTATTATGCACCTTACACACTTGAACTTTCTCCAACTGACCGTCCCTTTCTTTCATTGCAACTCTTTTGTTTATTCTATCAACATCACACCAGATCTAACAAACAGGAACCAACTAAAAATCAAATCCAAATTCCCATATGTTGAAACATGGCAAAGGCTAGCCACCGAAATCACCACCACTCTTCTCAATTCACCTACTAGTGCATGTTCCTCATTAACGATCAAATCAAACCCATTAAACAGTTTTTTGGTCAACTGCTCGACGCCATAATCAGAGTTCGCAGGAGATGGAAAATTCTGCTGTGGGTTTGTCATTCATGGAGGGTAATTAGAAAGATTCAAC
>Ga0315914_1000390_pt1 | contig 52683 bp, 31 predicted proteins | sample MpolenodulesMG_FD_203920 | JGI IMG/M metagenome (GOLD analysis project Ga0315914, IMG submission 203920) | Medicago polymorpha root nodule microbial communities from Los Angeles, California, United States - elongated nodules | ecosystem: Host-associated > Plants > Roots > Nodule | place: USA...
CTACACACTTTTGCATTTAATGTTTATCTAAAGTAAAATAAAATTATGTTCCTAATTAGATGTTATTCTTTTGGAAGGAATAACCGTTAACCCGTCTCGTTATATCTCTTACTTATAAATGTTAACCCGTCTTGCTATACTTAACCTAATTTTAACCTCCACACTTTTGCATTTAATGTTTATCTAATGTAAAATAAAATTACGTTCCTAATTATATGCTATTTTTTTGGAAAGGAATAACTGTTAACCCGTCTCGCTATACTTAACCTAATCTCTTACTTATAAATGTTAACTCGTCTCGCTATACTTAACCTATTATGTTACGTTACGGTAACAAGGACGATGTCATGAAAATTTTATGTTATGGTACATTACCAACGTCTTTGCTTCTTAATATTATGAAATACTATATGACAATCATGACATTCATCTAAACTATTTTGTTACCTATTACCGTCAAATATTACCTTCGATATGACCCGTGCGTTAGCACGGGTTGATGGTCTAGTTATTTTCAAATCAATCAAAAATCCCAACTTTTAAAACCCTAATCTTTCAGCTAATTATCGTTAAAAAGAGATCAATTTACACAACTCCTTGTTGGAACGATACTTTTTTACTACTTTGGTAAAATCGTGCACTTGCGGATTTTACACATCACATCCCAAACCTGCCACGAATGGTGAAGATGCACGACACGCGAAAGTAGAGAAGGTGAAATAGTGGATAGAATCCATGTGAATAGGAGAGAATCTTGCACTTCCCAATCTGTATATGCCAGATTCTCCTTCCCTACGGTGCGATCGACGTCGAAGAGAAAAACTGGAGGAATTTGAAGCAAAACAACTATTTTCACCATTTTTGTGTCGCGAAGAACTCATTCTACTTGTTGCTTCCATTGCAAGTAGTTTGTGTCTAATTTCACAAAAACAGCATGTTTGAAGGTTTTCACCACCGCCGCAGTAACGCGCTGAGCATCGGAGCTGGCGCGGTGGAGATCGAAACCGGAATTTTGAATTTCATGTGTAGGCGCCCATGATCGGATTAATAAGCTCTGATACCATGATAGAATTGGAGAAACTACATTATGAGTTTGAAGAAGCTTGAGTTTGCTAGAGGAGAGAGAAGGTAGTTAGATAAGAGAGAAAAAGAGAGGGAAAACATAATTTAGAATTGTGAATATTCCATTGTATTGATCTTGGTGATGATTACACATATTAATAGAAGCTTAGACTAACTGACAGTTGTTACAGCTTATATGGACAAGCCTAATCTTAGATCCTCATTTACATTAAACACTATACTTGAGTCTATATTATAATATGAGACTTGTATCTTATTTTAACAATCAAGCATATGTGTTGCTCGTTCAACCACCTGCATACTTGTTTACTCTTCCAAAATAGTTCCTATAAAATGCAAATAAGGACCAAAAGTGAATAAAACTTTTATAGAAACTAAACTTGAAAGCTTGTATTTTTGTAGGGACTAAAAACATATTTAACCGTTCTTTTAAATATGGGTGGAAATAGGTTGAACCAAGGTAAACTATGTTAGATTTGAGGTTGACTTGACCAAAAAGTTTAAGGCCAAAGTCTGATTGGTTACGTGTCATATACTTATATTTTGGTATAAGTTTGGTCATATTAAAAGTATGTTATGTTATGACTTGTAAGTCTACTTAATGCCTATTTTTTATTTATTTAAATCTTTAAATAAACAGTTCAACACATATTTAAATAGACTAATTAGTTACTAGATCAATGACATTAAATTCCTTTTTAAGATATAAAATGATAGTTAGAGTGTATAACTTTATATGTCGACCTATTTTTATGATATTTTACTAGTGAACAGACAGGTATTCCGTGGTCGTCTGTTCGATATTTTTATTGCGTTAATGCGTGTAAATTATGAAGTATATTTTTTTGTAAAATTAGTTAGATTTGATTAAAATTATATGTGTTTGCTCTTCTTGTTGCGCTAATACGTGTAAATTATGAACAATATTTTGTGTGTGTGAAGTTAGTTAGATTTTGATTAAAATTATATGTATGGGATTGGCTCTTCTACGGTTTTCCTAGCTTGAGCGCCCACCACTACTGTTCCATCAATTCAAAAACGTTACAACATCTTCTTCCATTCGGTGGCTACAAACGTGATTGCATCTTTGCAAAAGAATCACATTTCAACCACACTTGTTGACTTTTTTGCAATCATTGGTGGCATCGCCAACTTATGGTATCCATTGAGTGTCATACCATTAAGAAACCACTAGGGTTTTGCGGTTTTGATCACTGAAAGAGTTTCCCTGCAAGACTGTTCCATTTCTACACGTTTTCTTCTCGTTTGATTCTTCTCAGATTCTTCAGATCTGTTTGGTTACAACAGAGCCTGCCTCGCCATGTTTGATTGACAGGTTAAACTTGTGGTGCCGATGACTATTTCACCATCTGTGACGACACGAATTTCTCCCTCTCCATCGAATGCCACGGTCTCTTCTCAGATTGTCATGGTTCCTCACAAGTTCTTTACGGCGGCACTTGGCGGAAGGGGTTCTCCGCCTGATGACGCCCCCCTTCCGGTTCCTTGCATCAAAGGTAACGCGCTTTGTATTAAAATTGGGCAGGAAGAATAGTCAAAGGGTTTAACTGACTGTCATAATGCCCTCTGGGGAAGTCTGACTTTGGTTAAGGGCGATAAGCATTACACGGCGCGAGATTTGGCTAGGTTCGGCTTGGAAGCTTACACACAAATGGAAAATGGTGCCGCTTGAAAGGGGTTATTATGATTTTCATTTTGAGTCGGCTGAGGATTTACGAAAGATTTGGTCAACTGGTACTATAAATTTAAGGCCTAACATCAAAAATGAGTAAATAGTCAATTACCCCCCGAAATTGTAACTTTCATAAATAAAAAAAACCCTGAATTTTGCAAAACGTCAAAAAAAAAACCCTGAAATTGTCAAGCGTCTGTCAATTACCCCCCTCCGTTAATTTCCTCCATCCAACATGCTGATGTGGTCGTTAACTGCCACGTGGCACTGCCACATGGTTAGAAAAGTCAGGCCACGTCATACGAGGGTAATTAACTTTATTTTTTTTTAAAAAAAACTGATTTTTTTTCCTTTTCAAAATTAACATTTGTACCACCCACTGACTTTGCAAATACCCCCCTGAAATTCAACATTTATGTGCAAATACCCCCCTCAAATGTAAAATTTATGCAGCAAATATCCCCTCAAATTTATAACTTATATGCAAATATCCTCTCCAAATATAAAACTTATACGCAAATTACACCTTGAATCATAAAACTTTGATGGTAAAGTAAAAGTTATTCTTTTTAAAATCATGCATTGATTACATGATGCTCAAAACAAGTCTACAACTAGAAACATTTAAAATGAAAATGGTCATCAATGATGATATTCATACATCCTAGTTAATGTATTTAAATACATAATCTTAAGTCTGCATTTAACAACTTAAAAAGTAACATGGGAACAGAGATGCATATGCATCAAAATGTTGTGTTTTGAGAGCAAATAATTGCAGATCCTACAGAAAAAACAATTAACAAGGATCATATATATATATATGGCAAAGTTTAATTAATTACAACGGGAAGTTAAATTTTCTGCAACAGTAAAAGTGTAATGGCCATAATTTGTCATCATCTCGCCAAGGGGGAGAACCATTTCGAGCAACACCCTTAACATATAGAGAACTAGTGGTGTGTTCCGAGGGAACCCCTGAAGGAGCATAGCTTGAAATATCCCCAAGCTCTTGTCCAAAAAACAATTCTACCTGAGCCTACACACAGCCATCTATTCATGCACCACTAACGGTTAAAAACACTTTTTTTCCACTGAAAACCCTACCAATAACCTCTCCATCATCTCAAATTGTTTCCAGAAATTAACAAATGATATCATCCATAATATAGTAAATTATAGATTAAGAATAACTTTTACTTTCCCATCAAAGTTTTATGATTCAAGGTGTAATTTGCATATAAGTTTTACATTTGGAGAGGATATTTGCATATAAGTTATAAATTTGAGGGGATATTTGCTATATAAGTTATAAATTTGAGGGGGGCATTTGCACATAAATGTTAAATTTCAGGGGGGGTATTTGCAAGTTCAGTGGGTGGTACAAATGTTAATTTTGAAAAGGAAAAAAACAGTTTTTTTTCAACAAAAAAATAAAATAATTACCCCCTATGACATGGCATGACTTTTCTGACCATGTGGCAGTGCCACGTGGCAGTTAACAGCCACATCAGCATGTTAGATGGAGGAAATTAACAGAGGGAGGTAATTGACAGACGCTTGACAATTTCAGAGGGGGTTTTGACGTTTTGCAAAATTCAGGGGAGTTTTTGACGAAAGTTACAATTTCAGGGGGTAATTGACTATTTACTCCATCAAAATTTAGATGCCTACAAATATAGTTGTTTTTACTCTCTCTCATTTACCTGCGGGTCTCACATGCACAATAAATTTAAAAATAGTATATTTTTTATAATTTATAATTGAATTAATTTAATATTTTAAAAATTAGATAATTATGAATGAATAGATAAATTATTGTTACAATTTAATGATATAAAGTTATTGTTAGAACTCATTTAATATTTTTTTTTAAAATGCTGGTATAATTGATTATAGCTCTGTATTATTTTTCATTTTTATTATTTTAAAAGTTGGATTGATCTGATTGATCGAACCGTAGAAAATAGCGCAGGAGCGATGAGATGAGACAATAAGCAGAAGAGGATCTAGATCCATGACTTGTATGAAATTTAGTTGAAACATTTAAATGTCAAAATAAAAACGGTCTGCACTTCTAAACAATTGCCACATTTGGTTATTATATCGAAATTGATTTAAGTAAAACGACTCATGTTCTTTGTATTAGAAATAAAAGACATAAATCATAAAAAAAAAAAAAAAAAAATAAAAAAAAAAAAAAAAAAAAAAAAAAGAGAGAGAGAGACACATAAATCAACAATATCAAAGAAACACTGAAAATACTCGTATAAATTTAAATTTATTTTATAGATACTCTTATATTAATTACTCTTAATTCCATTGAATTACTTTTAATATTCTCTCTCATAATAATAAGGGCATAAATGAAATTTAGCTTCAACATATTTAAAATTTGGTCCATGTTTCTTATAAAAAGGATAAAAAAAAAATATGGACACTTTTGTTTCTTTCAAAAAAGACCAGAGGGGTCCTCGTGAACTTAGTTCAGTTGGTTGGGACAATGCATGAAATATGCAAGGTCCGGGGTTCAAACACCGGCCACTACCAACAAAAAAAAAAGAACAAAGGGAGTATATATTTGAAATTGATTTTATAAGCAACTGAATGTCGCATCATTTTGAGTTTTTTTATTAATCGCAAAAATTGAGTCCGATTTTTTAAATCGATTACACAAACACCCGCCACACAGGTTGGGAAGCTGGAGTTTCATATTTTGTAACATCTTACGACTCTTTCTTATCTAATACTAAAATTGTTTCACACCTATATGAAAGGGATATGATACAAGAGGAGTTTTAGTTCCAATGAGAATATGGGTTATGGAGGGTATTTTAGAAGGGAATTTTGTATATTAAGGAGTGGGAACTCAACTTCTCTTTTTTAGCAAATAAAGATTGAAATAGCTCTTACACTTACTGTGTTAAAAATCTTTCTCATTTCTCATAAGGAAAAGAAGGGTACAATGAAATCAGAAGATAGAGCATTCTCTCCAAGGGACACTTCCTCATTTTTTTTCCACCCTCCATGGAGAGGGAGCACCATGTAGTTAGGAAGATGATTGAACTTGTCAAGGAGTTAGGCAGCCGCTACCTGATGCGTCCAAAAGAAATACCTTGAGAGTAAGCGGGAGTGTATCGGAACAACCTGGAGATCCCGCACCTCAACCAGAGGCTGCACAATATGATTTGCATCCATGTGAGCCGTATTACTCCTCATTCATCAATAATAGTATATGCTTTACAAAGCAGAGGAAAAGAAACAAAAAGAACATTCACAATATAACCATTCAAAGAAAACCACCGTGAAACCATGCCATTTGGGTGGTAGTTTCCGTTTTCCTTTATAACTGCTGATAACAGTCTACAACTGTCTATGCATATCTTCGCTTAAAATCTTGACTTTCATGTTTTTTTTACTGGAGCGTAATACTTATAACACCTATGCTACAAGAGGTAAGTTTTGTTCTTTCGTAAACACCAAAAAACAAGACAAAATATTAGACATGACTTTCTAATCTATGTTCCAAATATTAAATACGGCAGAGCTATATAAACAAAACTTTCTGATTCCACTAACAAAAGTTTAGTGGAACCGAAGAAAACAACGTACTGTTTGATTTCACTGTAGTAAACTCTATCTCAAACTTGCATTGACAAAGTTCTGTGCTAATGATTAGGATATGATGACACCAACAGTCATATCATGTCACCATGATCACCGTGATGCCTTCTAGAGGATGAGGATAGTCATCAAATCTGGTATCATGTCCTTCTATGTTCACGACCTTCCCTCCTATGTCTGTAATCCTCATGGTCCCTTACACGTTTGTAATCCCCATCATCCGGGCTTCGTTTTCTTCGTCCAGAATCAATCTTCACATCTTCTCTGTAATCCTCATCATTCCTTCTACGTTTGTAATCATCGCCATCTGGGCTTCGTTTTCTTCTTCCAGAATCAACCTTCACATCTTGCCTTCCACTGTCTTCAGTTCTCTTCCTATAATCTCGGTCATCCCTCCTATCCAAATGGCTGTCATCTGTTTTTCTCCTATCATCTCGACTAGCCCGTCTTTCTGTGTATTTATCATCTAAGTCTCTTTTTCTCGAGTCTAGCTCATCTTTCCGTCGGTAGTCATCGTCTCTATGTTTTCTTCCCATATGCCTTTCTATGTCTTTCTTGTCGGCATGAAAATCCAGATCTCTTGCACCTCTTTCCAGCCCCGCTTTATCATCTCCATTTCCTTCAAGTCCTCTGCTTCTATCGCGATACCTATCTCTATTATTCGAGCCTGCCATCTCCTGATCCCTACGACCTCTATGACTATCATCTTTAAAATTTTCCTTCCTACCTTTTTTATCATATCGGTCATCCCTTTCATATCGCTGGTGTTTCGTTTCTCTCTTTGGACTTTCCGTGTTATCTCCATCAAAAACCATTTCGTATCTACACCATGAAATTGTGGTCGTTTGTTAGAACTGACATAATCACAGGCAGTAAAAGACAGACATATGCAATCAGAAGTACAGACCTTGCTTTATCTCCACCCCGTTGGCCATTATTGTCCTTCATGATAAATTTTGTGGGTTGTTTCATTGTAGCATCTCCAGTGCAATCCCTAGCAATATGATCAGTGGAACCACATTTGAAGCAACCACCACCTGCAGTCATAAATTATTGTATCAACATGGAGGGTTAGTTTCAATCGTTGACAACCAAACATAGGCTGGCATTCTGTATGATGCCATAAAATGAAAGTATAAAACAAATGCTTACAGTCACATCATTACCCTTATTATCTTTCCGCATGTATTGTGACCACAGTTTGGCAACACTTTGACTAAAATCCACATGTATCCTTCGATCATCAATCAAAGCATTATCCATCTGCAGATCAGGAGGCCATGAAGGAGAAATAAGTTTTTTATTCATCTAAAAAAAATTTGTATATGTAGTTGAAATTGTAAGTTTAAACTAAAAATTGCAAAAGAAAAGAACAACTCTGCAATCCAATACATCTAAAAGGCCAATCCAAATTGAAACAGGATAACAAAGAAAATAAAACAGCTAAGCAAGCAGGTTAAACAATAGCGAAATTATCATTATCTTTAGGAGATAAATACGCCAAACCCACTTAGTGAGATAAGTCTTGGTTGTTGTTGTTTAGGAGATAAATGTAATATTACACAAGACGGATAATGTTAACCAAGGAAGATTATGTAAGCTATACATAAGCTTATCAAGGAACTAATAAACCTACTAAAACGTCTGGTGTGCATGAAGCTAACAGTGTCATTTACTGTCCAGAAAAAGAGAGACAATATTACTTAGGAAAAAAACAGGTCAAGATCTCCATCATACCTTAAAATATGCCTGCTCGCATGCCAGTTTGTCTTCGAACTCTGTCATGACGCATAAGCATTAGATAACATTGATTGCATTAATAACAAGAGTAATTACCCCTTTCACAATTGCAGGGTAAGTTTGAGATACTCTCAGGTCTTAACATAATATCAAGATACTCTCGAGTCTTCACATAATATCAAGATGATATAAGATATTTACAAGTCTTCAAACAATAACCTTTTAATTCCTCTTAAAACTAGGAAAATGCAGATTCTCACTAATAAGTCTAAAAGGCCATTTAATGACAAAAAAATCGGAATAATTTAAACAATTGAGAATTATAAATTCCTGGATGAACTTGAAATTGCATAAATTTAACACAGATTGTGGACATACATACTGACCTATAAAAGCATAGCATAAACTGTCACCAGTCTTGTGATCACGAATGATTTCAGCCCTATAGACATCAAATATTTTAGGTGAGAACAGTATGTACAATATACAATATGATATTGTTAAATGTGTTAACAAGTCAAATCTTGAATATTACTCACGATGATACAGTTCCAAAGCGTGAAAATATTGTGTGCAAGTCCTCATCCTATAGTTTAAAGAGAAAATCATTAATTGTTAAGAAAACACTGAATGCTACCACGGTAAATATGAATGGGTAAAGAAGGAAATTATACAGATCCATAACAGAGCATAAAAGATTACCCACCTCAGTAACCGGATTCAATTTACAGACAAAAAGTACATTATCTGGAGGTTTAACCTCAGCGTCAGGAATATCCCCAATCTAAAATAAGGAAGAAAGGGAGTTATACAAAGGCATCATAGTCAGATGAGAGATCACGAAGTACAAAGATTTTGTGCAACATATACTTACACTCTCAAGCACAACTGCCCTAGAATGTGCTTCCTTTGATCTAATAACCTCTTCAAGTTCTCCTGGGTTTAATTGTTCATCCATGGGCACCCAATCATCTTCAAGTCTGACTTCATCATCAACCTAGTAAAATTGCATTTAGTCATCACTTTGAAGTTCAAATAGGTTTTCTTACTGAAGACTGTAAAATTCAAATATTCACTATAATGTTTGATATATGATTATAAATACATAAAATGTAAACCCAACATATTCATTCGACATCCATATATAGATGATGTTGTCATTCATCTCCAAATTAGTCATACAGTGACAGCATATATAATTCAATTCGTAAATTGTAATATCACGTTTCACAAAAAATAGGGGAGGGTGTGTTACCATCCTGAACTAGGTGAAAAAATAAAGTACTGAAATTAAACAAATTAATCGGTATAAATTAAGCTGAATAACTCTCGTATGATCCTATCCTTCTGCATATCTATCAGGAAAACCCTCTTAGAAACCACGAAAGAAATGCTAAGGGTCTCTTTGGGAGAGGGATTTTGGAGGGCAAGGTCTATATTTTAAAATATATTTCACATTTTAAAAAAAAAAATGAAAGAATACCATGATATATGGTCATATAACAATTCAATCACACTTCATTCAATTTTAGAAACATTTTATGGCTTGTGTAATTTAGAAAAGAAAAACAAGCCTTTACCTCCCCTCCCCTCCCCTCCCCTCCAATATCCCCCTCCCAAACAGACTCTAAAGTAACAGGTGGATTTGCTCCCTGGTTTGGCAACCATAAAAGGAATTGTTCCCACATTTATCAAACTTAACTAATGTAACTTCAAGCTTATTGCTTTAAAATGTGTCTGAAAAAATAACAGGTGGATTTGCTCGTGTAATCAAGTTAAGAAAAATGAGGTCAGTGATTTTTTTTCCTTTTCAATTGGAGTCATTCTCAGTTTCTCAATTCTCACAATTAATGATCTCGTAATAGAAAGGATCACTGATAAACATAATCCATTCGAAACGTTGCTTGGTTACAAGCTATAAAATTCAATTCTGCAATCAACCCTTCCTTACCTCGTCTTTAGGTTTTCCTTCTGGTGAAGCTTCAGGAATGAACTCAGGTAGCTGAGGAGGATCATCAAAAGGATCTTCCAGGATGTAAGTGTGCTTGATTCTGTTCAAGTAATGCAAGATGAATACATTACATTCTTCTCAAAAAGACAAAATCTAAAATACCTCTTTCAATCCACATTTATTAGTAGTAAAAGAGGAGTACAAACCGGATATTTTTAAATGGTCTTCCCTTTCCATCAGCATAAGCCTCATTAATTCTAGTCAAAGTCTCAAATCCTTCAGCTACCTCACCAAAAACCTGCAGGGATGGCAAGGCATACCTTAGAAACCAAACAAATAACTTCGACAGTATAAAAGTTGATAGAGTTAAGTTATAGTTAAGTTGCTTTTGTTATGATAGCTGCTTCAATCAGTCAAGCTTCTATTATATGCTTTTATTATATAAAATGTAAATGCACATGTGCTCTCTATTGTAAAGGTTCAATTGCATAACTGTAGAGTTGTTAGGACTTGTTTAACAAGTTTAAGAGCACCGTAAGATGAATTCCGTGTTCACTGAAGCTACCAATCAGAAAATACATTTTGAGCTGATTTTACATTTAGAATTTATCATTGACTAAATTATAAGCCTATTAACTTCGTAAAACATACTTATTACCCGTCATAATAACATAAAAGTTTAAATTTCTTGCAGCAGAAGTGAAATTTAGAAAAGATATCTATCCAAATCCTGAATAAGTAAATAATTCAGTGTATTCAATGCAATGATGCCCATGTACCCTGCGAAACAATCAAAGCAAGGAAAGGACGCCTAGAATACTTACCGTGTGCTTTCCGTCAAGGTAATCAAGGTCATCACGCAGAGTTATATAGAACTGAAAAAAGAAAAAGAATAGTAAGTGAAAAAATAGTTTATTCGATGCATTAACTACTCATGCTTTATACAAGGTTGTCAGGGAAGAACACATGTTGATCAAGTAACAGTAAAGCAATCATCAAGCTGCCACCAAAATCAATGTCATACCTGTGAAGCATTCAAATTCTCTCCTGCACTAGCCATGGCAACAGTTCCAGTCTTAGAATGCTTTAGATCAATATGAATCTCATCATTGAAAAATCGAGCTTGATCCCCATAAAGAAACCTGAAAAATCAGAAGGTCGTTGAACAAAATGACAACATCAAAGTCAGAAATTTTCCAATCAAGATTACTTCTCAAGCTCTCACACTCTTATCTGATGCACCCTATACAATGTAAAACAACGATCCAACAAACTTGTAGCAAGAAAAAGGAAAAATCTCAGAATTTGTATTGTGAATTTAGTGATTTACAGAATATCATATACAGATAGAGGAGATATCAAATACCATGTCTCCAGTGCAGAGAGCTGTCAATTTACACAAGTCCTAAATCCTAATAGATAGGTTAAATCCATAAAGATAAGAAACAATGTTTTTATTGTTGACCGAAATCCCTTCATTGAGAAGCCGAGTACCATTGAAGCACAAACTCAAACAGTGAATAAATATTATAGGGAATTTCGCCTTTCACGACAATTTATGAGAATGTCTTTGTCTCTCCCTCCTCAAATCAAAAAATATCCCACATAATCGACTTTTTTATTTACAATCCATGTTAGAATAGGTCCTAGAGTCCCCGTGAGTAGCTCAGTTGATAGGGACATTGCATTTTATATGCAGGGTTCAGGGTTCGAACCACCCCACTTATTCAACTTAAAAATTGAATTTCTAGCCACTAGGCTAATTGACAAAAAAGAATAAAAAATTGGTCCTAAAGTCGAATCCTCTATCAAATAAATAAACCCTAGTAATACAAGACTACTACTATAGTAAGGATTCAACTCAATTCCCACAAAAACCTAAAACTTTTCCTAACCCGTGAGCTCTTAGGATCCAACTCACCTAAAAAAAAAACTCATTACTACTAAGACACTGCATTTGGATATGCTAGCTGGTAGTAGTCAACCAGTAACAACATCTGTAACACTGACACTTCATATCGAAGACGTGTCTTACTGTTTGACACCGACACGACACATGTGATGTGATTACATTTAATCATGTCATTTTCTCAAAATTTTATTGATGTTGACGTGTAAGTGTTCATACTTGATAGGTAATAACAAACTAAAATACATTTTAACAATAACTGAAAATAAAAATCAGAAACTTAACTCAACTTCACAAACTCATATTAAAATATTAATCAATTAACAACCCTAGAAAACACAATTATGAAATAAAAAAAAAAGAGTAAAGGAAATTAATGAATTAGGGAATGTTACTTGTAGATAGAATCACCAGCAGTGCCAGTTCCGGTAGGATCACCAGTCTGAGCAGTGAAATCCTTTTGAACGGTATGAAACAAACAGCCATTATAATACTTAATCCTAATAACAACAACAATGTTAGCATACATAATGATGTGAAAGAAGAAAGAAAAAGAGAGAAGAATGATGGAGAAAACTGACTTGCAAAGCTTCAAGAAGTTTTTGCAGGTTAAGGGACATTTTTCGGTGTGTAAATCGATAACCATGTCGCCTAAACTTGTTACCATCAGTATTGACATCACGTCTGTTCGTTGGGGCGGGGGTTCACGCTCTCTGTCTACCTTATTCATGGGAATAGGATTCACGATCAATAGCAATCATCTTCACGAAAAACTAAACTACCATATGAATAAACAATGCACAGAGATATATAATAATGAATACTCAAATCCCAATTATCATCCCCCATGGACCCTCAAAATTCAGTCACACAGAATAACACACAAAACAGGAAATTGCTTACTCTGTTAATACAAATCAATATCATGTTCACAATAAATAGCAATCATCCCTAAACATTTAAAATTCACTACCCTCTCTTCCCTATCCAATCAACACATTCATTTCACACACCCATTACCCTAAACTCTAAACCCTAATTTATCCAAAACGAGACATGCAAAGGGCTGGTTGTGAATCAACCTTCTTAACCCTAAAAAAATAATGTCTGGGTTATTGTTTTTCAAATCAATTCTGGGACCCAAACTCGATTCGATTCGATTCGAAGCTGCTTCTTGTAGCTTCTGCGTTTGGTCAGAATCGATTCTTCACAAAAAACTTTTCATAAACAAAAGATAAAGCAAATATATCCTAATTTCTCATGTTTGCCCCCTCCGAAGCCAACTGTTACTCTAAAAGTGAAACAAAGAGAAGAGGAAAAAAACATAATAAATTAACTTAAATCAAAGGACAAAGTACCATAATGTATCAAGGGATCTTATCATCATCAATTATAGTAGAAACCTATGAAGCACAAACACTCCTCAGATTAGGCGTGTCCCGACGTGTCCGACACTGACCCTTGTAATTACACTGAATTATGTGATTTTTTCAAAATATTAACCGTGTCGGTGTGTCCGTATTCGTGTCGTGTCCGGTGTCCATGCTTCATAGGTAGAAACCAATAACAGCTATCTAAAAACAATGCTATATGCTGTTTCAATAATCTCTCCCAACCAATTTCATAGGATTTCAAATAAGCAAATCAATAAATCCAATTGAGTCTAACAAACTAATTAGGAAAAGTATGAATACACTAAACAAAACCTTCTTTATCAACAAAGCATGTGCATAAAACTCAAAAATTCTTCTTAACCCTAACCCAATCTCCACTACAATAACATTGTAAATAAAACTCACAAATTGCACAGGAAAAAAAAACAAAGAACTCACCAAAATCGATTGTGAGAGGTAATTGAGAGATTGAGGTGATGACAGTGAGGGTGAGAGAACGTCACTGCGGCGGCGGCAACAGGGATTGTGGTGGTCGCGGCAAAGAGTTGGGAGAGAGAAAGACGACTCTAAATTGTGATTTTGGCAAAAGAGTGAAAGTGCAATTACACATAATAAAATTTCAATTACCTTTTGAAATTTGAAATTGCATAATTTTGATTAATTTACCTCGATCGAATTTAAATACAATTAAAAAGTTAATTTGGTCATTACACATTCAAAATTAATTTTTAATTAAACTACCTAATCGACTAATAAGAATCACTTTTAAATAAGTACTCCCTCCCTCCCTATATCTAAACACTCATTTGACTTTATATTTGTCTCTAAAGTAATCCCTTTTTCAAATTACTAGATTCATTTATTATTATTTTTCTAAAGATACTCTAATTAATACTACTAACTTGTTTTGAAATATGAATAGTCAAATTTAATGTGCATGCAAACAAATGACAATTTGGTCATATTAACACACAAAATAAACATATTCATTACACTAACAACTTTTCTTAAGAAATGTAAAAAAAAAAAAAAAAAACAAAAGGGACTTACATACATGGACGGAGGTGGGAGTATATTCAAATAAAAATCAATTCACATCTAACTCACTTTTAATTATAATCAATTCTCTCAATTTCAATTCTATCAAAATCATTTCTCATCGCTGCCAAACCAAACACACGAGGTAGGAGGGATAAGTGGATTTGAATAGGTTTTAAGACCTAAATGAATGAATGTATTGCAATAACATTGTTAAATCATAGCCCAGTTAATATGGAGTTTATGTAGCAATACGGTAAATTTTTATTCAATGTTTCGAAAAATTACTTTTCTAAATGCCAAAAACATTTTTAGGGTCCTTAAGAAAAACATTTTTAGGGTATTGGTTAAAAGAATAAATATATCCTTCCTTCAAATAAAAGAATAAATACAAAAACATGAGTCTCGTTAATCGGTATTCCTCACGCATGGTCAAAGAATTTTAAAATAAAAATTTTGTATTCAAAATGTAACTTATTATTTTTAATCAAGTAATAATTACATTATTTTTTAATAAAAACTTACTTATTTTGCATGCTTAATTAATGCCCTACGGCACTATTTAACATTCTCCTAAAAATATTGGGTTGAATAATGATGATTCAACCTTTAAAATGTTTAAAAAATTGAATTTTCAATGTAAAATTATTTTCCTTAACAATTTTTTTAGGGGTTTTCCTTAACAACCTGTTAGCATTACCCTACTTATATATATAAAGAAAATTTGGTAAAGCTTTTTATTTTTTACTTTTGTTTTTCCTTTAAATTACATATTTTTTTATAAATTTATTTTATCTTTACTTACCTATTCAAATAATTGCATTTTTTAAAATATCTATATAGATTATATATAAATGAAACATAGTTATGCAGTCCTAATTTTCATATTTTGTCATACCCTCCATCCTTGTGCCATCTCATTCCAATTTTACCCTTCCATTCACACAACAGAGTAGTACCTTTGGGGAAAACAATATCAACAACATTTATCAAAGCATTGTCTCGGTCGGTGACAACGACTTTTAGTGAAATATCTTTGGATTTCAACAGATCATGACACCTCTCTAAAGTCCAACTGGCGTTATCTTACTTCTTAGACATCATATGAGCAAATGGAATGGAGAACGTCAACTAGGTAGAAGTTACGTCAACTAGGTAGAAGTTACATCAACAAACTCAAACAATGGAAGACGGTATTTGTTGGTCTTATAAGTCGAATCCAACACAAGCACATGAGAGAACATGTTAAACAACTTGATGGATTTGGGATACGCCCAAAAATTATCTTTGATATCATCGAAATATGCATACTTCCTATAATGATACACATACTTATCCTAAACCAATGATTTCATGAGATGATGTATTTCTGATCTTGGACCTTAATAGAATGCATATACCTGTAACATGCATTATAAATATGCTTGATAGTAGTTGTAGTTTGATCGTTCCTATTCCTTATACTGCTAAGAATATGTCTTGGAGGAACCAAGCAGTCCGTCAAGTCACGAAGGTGGTTACAGTTATTTGGGTTTAGACGTTCGACAATTTTATGACCTTTCAACTCAAGTGTCATCTCATGGTTGTGTTTTTTGTTACCGACTTTTGAAACTCCAATCACCAGTAATCAACAAATAACATCTCACACTAAACAATCACTCACATTTCACCAAACCAGTTATCTTACGCTTAGATAACTTCTTGTACTCTGTATATGGACTTCTTCTTTGACATATTAATGTAACAAATGCATTTCGGCCATTTCCACCATTATCTGATTCACAAATAACAATGGTAAATCCTACCTTCCTTGCTTCTTCTCGAACCCACCCCAACAACTCGTTCGATGATGCAAACTTTCTTTTAGTGGTAAATTGTTCCCGTTGATCAATAGAAACAACTACAGGCTCACCAACTAGAGCAGCATCAAGTGCAGGTACAACAAGTGGAGGAACATCATCCATTTTTGCATCGCCATAAGGAATATCAACTAGAGGTTGGGGATCATCAAATTTACAATTGTTGGAATCATCCAAAACTTGAGGTGAAACGGTCAACAACACAATAGGAGGTTCAATGTCAGGTGCAAATGGAGAGGGGAGGGGGTGGTGGTTATCAATGAGTGCATCCATAACTGAAATAGTGCAAAAACAAAGTCAGGAGAACTTAGCTTTTTCTTTACCGACTCAGTTCAAATTATAGAAGTCGAACTAGATTGTTAGGAGTTCGGTTTGTAAAATCCGAACTAAGCTAGTACAGTCGAGGTGACGTGACCAAAAGGAAAACGCTAGGAAATCGAATGATAAAAGTTTTATAGGAACATTACATTTGCATTCAGACGAAAATAATGTGTAAAACGCCTTTTGATGACCAGATTCCACTCCAAATCACGTTTTCGTTCAAAATGGTATGTTTTTGGAGATATAAGGAGTGTTTAGTAAAAAAGGTGTTGAACTTCTGTCAGGTTCTGGACAAACCTATATATAGGGAGGTTTCAGATTATAGAAACCGAAACATTTCCCGCCTTCAAGTTTGAATTTTATAATCCGAATCGTATATTTAAATACATTTGGATTCATGACGAATTTAAGAGCAGTTCGACAAATACAATCTGAAATGCGGTTCAGATAGTATTTGTCAAGTAAAGGGTAATTTTGAAAAGAAAAAAAATAGGGCGCATGAGTAACGCATATGGTGGGAAAAGTAATAGACTTACTTTTTTGTGTAGAGCTTATATGGGCACAGCCCAGGCCCAATCCAAATTACTCTCTCTCTCTTACACACAAGTAATCATCCTAGTGAGTTTAATTGCACTTTAGTCGATAAAGTATTGTAATTGTTTGATTTTGACCCCACTTACTTTTTGGAGTTACTTTAATTTTTATGTTTCCCCCTTTATGATTTGATGGTCTCTCTCTAAATTTCTCCCTAATTTACGCTGTGATGACACAACTTATTAAAATGACATCATGGCTAATCTTTGGGGATTAAAACTAAAAACACCAAAAATCAACTAGTACACGTGAAAGAGAATGAAACATCTAATTAGAATTTCAAATTTTTTGGCATTATTTGGTGTTTTTAGTATTTAATTTTGAAAGAAAAAACAAGTTGGATATGAAATATAGTGTTGCAACAATAAATTATGGCACCTTAGCCTAAATTAAGAAGAAAATCTGGAGGGTGACTATCGTATCACAAAGTTGAAAATATAAGAGGTCAAATCACTAAAAAAAAATGGAGAGCCAAAATCACACACTCACAATATATTTTTGGCTAAAATTTAAATTAAGTCAAAAATTCATCACTTATTCACTTAAACAATTTCAATTAAGCCAAAAAATCATCACTTATTCGGTTAAAAAAACTTAGAGGTTAATATGTCTTTACCCTGTAATTTGGGTGAGTTCCAGTTTACCCAGTAAAAAAAAAATAGATTTCAACTCTGTAATTTGAAGATTCTTTGGTTTAGAACCTGAGGCCATCTGACTGTGCAAACATGATGACGTTGCACGCTGAGTCAACATTTTTGGATGATGTGGCGCGCTGACTGTATATATAATTTTGTTTTTAATTTTGTTATTTTCATTTATATTAATTTAAAAATATAAAATATAAAAAAACTGAAAATTAATTTTAAAAATAGAAAAAAAATTCAGATTATTTTTTTCAAAATTGAAAAAAAGAGAAAAAAATTAGATTTTTTTTCTGAAATTTAGTAAATTCGAAAAATCAGAAACAAATTCAGATTTATTTTCAAAAAATAAAAAAATATCTGAAATTAAGATTTTGAAAATTAAAATAAAATCGATTTTTTTAGATTATATAATTTTCAAAATTTTATTTTCATATTTTAATCAGAATTATAAAAAAAAATTATATTCAGATTTTAAAAAATAAGAAAACTTCTAGAATTTTTATTTTTGGTAGAAAAATTTTAAAAAACTTTTTTATTTTGAAAAAAATATGAACTTTTTTTTAATTTCTAATTTGTTTTTCTAAAATTTGTTTTTTTATTTTAAAAATTAAATTCCAGAATTTTTAGTTTTTTTTAGAAAATTCGGTTTTTTTTCGAAAATATATTGTTTTTTATGATTTTTTTGTTTTCGAAAATTAATTTTCAGATTTTTTAAATTATTTTTTATTTTTAAATTAATATAATTTCATTTATATTATTTTTTATTTTTAAAAAATAGGCAAATGCCACGTGTGCCCTTAAAGAAATAAAAAAAATAAAATTAATTATACAGTCAGCGTGCCACATAATCAGATATGCATAGTCAGCATGCCACGTCAGTATTTTTTCCAGTCAGATGACCTCAGGGTCTAAAACGAAAGAATCTTAAATTACAAGGTTGGAATCTAAACTTTTTTTTACAGGGGGTAAACCGAAACCCGCCCAAATTACTGGGGATAAAGACATATTAACCCAAAACTTAAAGTCCTGATGTCGTACATCATTCCTTTCTTTTTTGTTCTTTGCCTTTGTTCTGGGTTCATCTTCTACAACATTTTTGTTCATTGGTTTGTGCTGATTTTTTTCTTGGGTTCATCTTCATTCATCTTTGTTCTGAGTTAATGTTCAATATCATTTTTTTTTGGTTATGTGATGAATTGGAATTGCTCATTATTTCAATATTATTATGAGTTAAGGTTTGATTCTCACCTCAAATAAGAATTAACAAACTTACAATTAACATACTAATATTGACCGTTTTAAATAAAACTCAACCGCAACCCCCCTCCTAGCAAAATTTGAGGCCAAAAATCGTGTTTGGTTTGTTGATGTGTCTTTGGTCATTGTAAACACGCCTCTCCCTCCATGTCTCTTATGTGCCACCTTGTCATTTTTTTGTGTGAACAAAATGGTATCCCTGAAATTTGGTTGGTTATTTATCATTCTTTCAATCATTCAATGTCATGCCATATTTTTATATTAATTTATATTAAAATAAATTCAAATTAAACAAATTTTGCTTACGGGGTGCCAAACTTCAAATTACCTAAAAATTTACTTTTTTTTCACGTAACTATGTCACATGGATTTCCGTTAGTCAAATGAAGATCGACCTAACTACAAAGACTCATAATGAGATGTAAAATTTTAAGAGGACACAATCATATTTTTTTTTATAAGGACTAAAACCTAGAAATCCAAATTTTATAGAGACCAATAATTAATTGTATGTCCTTGATAATCATTTATTAATCACCTAGCCTGCTGCACAAATGAGGGCTTGATGTGAAGTAAATTATTATTATAAATCTAACAGCTGATTACAATCAGCAATATATCATGAAGTCAACAACACTTGACCTCAATAGTAAGACTAGGAGATGATAACAAGTTGATATTACTAAGATAGCAACAAAATTGGGTGCAATGGTTCAATTATAGAGTCATGAACTTTCTTTTGAATCTTAATGTACATGTAAGATCATACAAAGTTACAAACAAATGGTGATGGTTTTGCTTCTATTTTGGCTAATTTTGTGGGGTAATGACCACCTAACAACTTCCACTTTCACTTAGTGAGCCCACTAGTACTAGTGATATGGGTCCATGAACTTGCCCAAAATAAATTACTTTGGTCTCCTCTCCAACTACTATCCTCCTAACATGTGAGTGTGACCCCAAATCTAAAATCCATATAGAGAATATATGATATACCAATTCCATCAACTTTAAGACCCTTTTAGTCCATATTCCTCCTCTCCTTTGTTCATGTATATAATATGCTAATCTCTAAGGGACAAGGAAACAACACCTTGGTCAAAAAGTGGGTCAAATGAGAAAGAAAGATTTAGTTATATTAATGAACAAGCAAAAGAGGCTACAAAAGGGTTCACAAAGCTTCTATCATTTTCCATAAGTTGGAGAACCCACATTGCCCATCCTTATTTGAGCATGCTATGGCCCATTTAAAATGTCTTCTACTTCTCTCAAATTTCAAATGGATGCAATGCATCTAAGTTCTAACCCTTCCTTTATTTAAAAAAAATGACAACAAATATATACTATACAATCTTATAAACATATTTCTTTTCCTCAATCATTCACTTAATGAATTGGCAACATCGACAAGATTTTACGAATTCATTAGTATTAGTGGGTTCCATTGACACTATTTTCTTATTTTGGATTTTTATTGACACTATTTTCCTTTCTTGGATTTGGCTTGTGCTTTGTCATATTACAAATACTTTCCACTTTGTTGCACTCACATCTCATTACAATGCCCATATTGATTCTATATCATATTAATTATCAATCTCTTTGTTTTACCGACATAATATCTTTGAATTGCTTGTTGACAAAGCACGAGTCTACTTCATTAACAATAATTTTATGTGTTTAGTCACACAAATAAAGCAATAATTTTATGTTGACAATTAAAACGATTGTCTATCCATATAGAACATAACAAAAATTAATATTATCTTCTACTAAAAATATCACCAAATAGTTTAAAAAAATAACCAAATAAAAATTTAAATATTAATTGCAGATGACACTAATGATTGAATCTTTCGACACCTGATGTAACTTGGATTCAAGTATTAAACTGTTAAAATTCACGTAAATTTAGTTGTAAATCTTCGATGACGTTCACAATTCACTTTAATCTTACAAGAAGTTTTTCTCCTTTATATAAATAAAAAAGCTTAATTGCAGTTGTTGTCCCCCTATTTTCACCATTTTGCAAAATTGGCTTCCCTATTTCAAAATTCGACAGTTTTGGTCCCTTCATCATATTTTTGAACTATAAAAATATGATGTGATAAATTTTAAATGTCGTGGAATATGATCAGAAGATGGAAAAAGATGAACATCAATGAAATTGTAACAAAATTCCTTTGAAAACTTCATTTAGACAAAATAGAGGGACCAAAATTGTCGAATTTCAAAATAGGGGACCAAGTTTGCAAACTGATAAAAATATGAGGAACAAAACTGCAATTAAGCCAAATAAAAAAGAATTAAATTAAAACTCCTAGCTTTTGGGAATGCCCCCTCCCAAAAAAGAAGGTAATTAACATGGTTAGCTACTAAGTTTAGTGGTCGGAATTTCATTAATAACACTTTGTAGGTAGGGTCACGTTATCATAAGGTTAAATAGGGATAGTCTCGTACATAAAGGTCACCTAATGAGTCTAGGAATATACCTTGTAAGGTAACTTTTTCATTCTACCCCAACAGAAAAAAACATGTTGATAAAATTGGTGTGGCAGTAGGTCCACAAGACATGGGCATCCTAGTTGATCCATGGGGGCAGCTATTGAGTGGCTCCATGTGTGGAACTTGATAGAAGAAATTAACACATTCACGTGAATAATTTTTTCACTAATTTTTGGCGATAGAAATTTGCCAAGAATTTATCAAGATTGAAATACTTTTTTTTTTTTTTTTTTATGATTTTATTGATGTATGGAGGAAAGATTTGTTCTATTATGTTCCCCTAAATTGGTGGGGAGGAAAAGTGGGGCATCAATTGGAATGCATTGTATCAAGTTCAATTCCATTCCATCCCATTTGACAATCCAAGTTATATAAAACAAATTATTTTTTTATTTTTACAACCTGTTATATTACCAACAATGAATTGATCAAAATTATAAAATATTTGAATTCATTAAATAAATGGTCAGAGTTCGATCGTAGTCACTGCTAATCGGAGTGGAAACTTTGTATCTATAATATAATAATATGGTAAAAAAATCTTATAATGTTTCATTTTATCATAGTATGAGTATCCCATTTCTTCAAGCTAAAGTAACCAAATTTTATCCCCTTTCATATCAATTCAAGTCATATTTTCAAGTTTTTCCTACTCAAATCTATATATGTTCTTTTTTATTTTTCTTATTTATGCTAACGTGGTTCTTGGCTCTGTATATTATTATATTAAATTATATAGTCAAATTTTCATATACAACAACACAATTCCAATCAAGTTCCACAAAAATATATAATAACATGTAGGCTAGCTATTATTAACTTTCATTTGATTTTTACACAACTTTGAAACAAGAATTAATGTCCACTTGTGCTTGTAGGTAGCATAGAGTGGAAACAAATTGATCTTTTAAACTTTGTAGAAAGTAAAGGAGCAAATTATAACATTTTTTCATGTCTTGTATATATGGCTGTTGAGTTAATACATCCAAAATTGAAGTCAAAGTGGCCAAGTTGGTTGAAAGCAAGATATTCCTCCATATCCTTCTCTCTTATACCTTGCTAACTCTTTTGCCTCAGATGCCCTTGCTCTCTGCCACAAATCAAATAAATAAATAAATAAAAGAAGAGTATTTGTCATATATTTTGTCTAATTTTAGTATTTCATTAAAAAACTTTTTTAAAAGGAGTTATTTAGTCTCAATATTTAGACCTATAGAACAAAAATAGGAGCTAAAATTGGACAAAATTTATGTAGGAACGAAACTTAAAAATTTGTGAATTTTATAGAAACTAAAAATATATTTAACCTTCCATTAAAAAAATTAACCTATAACATAATAATTGTTTATAATTAATTTCATCAACTATCAACTACTTAATTTCTTATTCACCAACTCTAATGAATTTTAACTTATCCATCACAACAGTTAGCATATATTATTATATGAATTGAGAGGTTTTCATGCACCCTAACAACCATACAAAATGAGCATGTTATACATGAATATGAGCATATTATATATGAATAAAACCATGAAACTTTTAGAAATAGATTATACCTGCATTGTTTCTAGATCATCTGTCTCTGAATTGAAATCATAATAAGTACTTGCTGCAGTAAGCTTCAAAGAAAGAAACTGCAAAAATAGCCAAACATAAATTGACATTAATTATTATTATTTTGAGGTGATAAATTGACATTAATTAAATATATTTTAAAACTATATTTTCCTAGAAATAAATGAAAATTACTTACTTCTACTTGATGCTGCAAAGATTGAACATAGTTTATGATTTCATCCAACATTACTGCCATTCCCATGGTCTGCAACCATTGAAACAAAAATAAAATAAGATTTTGAAAATTATGAAATTAGACACAATTGTGATTTTTTATTTTTTTAAATTAAAGAGGAACATATATTAACCTTGTAACATCCTGGAACAATATTTTGCAAGCACTTCAATTTCTCATTGATTTTCCCTCTTCTAACCTGAATAACCAAAAAAAAAATAATATTATAGATATTTATTAGTCCAAACACATCAATCATGAACAAAGATAGAAGAAAATTTGATGAAGACATTAAATCTATTCATAATGATTATTGTCTTTTCAGATTGACTTATTTGAACTTATCTACTGCCGTATAATATGGAAGACTATTTTGAAGAGCTTATGAAATCAACTTATGTCATATTCATAAATTGTTTTTAACTTATTTTAATAAGCTCACCAGTGTAGCTTACGAAAACAACTTATACCTTATAAAAAAACAATTTGATTTGATTTTACCATTTATTATAGAAATAGCTTATGCATAAACACTTATATAATAAATGATTATGCTATAAACACTTAATTAAGCTGTATTTAGGAAATTGTACCCTTTCAGCTAGACTGTGACTATCAGTAGCTTGACCTCTTCTTGCTCTAACATGAACAACTTCTTTTGCTTTCTCTTCTTCTGTTTCATAGCTTTTCACTCTTTTTCCTCTTCCACCACTCTGGAATTAATCATAGAAAAATAACAAAAGTTAATAATTTAATTTCATCACAATCACAAAAAATGAAGAATAAAATGAAAAAAAAAAGTAGAAGAAATTTACAAGTTTAGTTTTGCTTCCACTTTCAGAAACTGCAGGAGTTGAATTTCCAGAACTAGTCTCTTGAAAATCCATCATTTTCCTTTTTTTACCTTCATGATGAACTTTATTTTCTTCTTGAAAAATTGTTGGAAGTGAAACATGAACTGCATTGTGATTTTGATTATTGACATGATGGACAAGACCATGAAAATTCTCTTCCAAGTTTCTTGGAAACACATGTTCTTGTTCTTGTTGTTGATGATGTTCCAAGATGCTGTCACAAGAAAAAGGCATCAAATTATGCATCATGTTCATGTTTGAATTTTCCATGAATTGATTCAACAGTTCCATGCTTTGATCAGAATCAAGAAAAGGAAAAGAGGGTCTAATAATATTTTGAAAATTTTCTGTAAATTCAGCCATGTGAGATTTCAATAAATCAAAGTGTGTATTTTTTTCTAACAAGTTTATTACTTAGAAATATTGTGAATTTTTTTTAGAACTTGTAATATTGTGGATAATGTGAGGAACAAAATGTTCTATTTATACTGTAGAGTTTTCAGCTGCATTGATGAATAGGACTAGTCTTTGGTGGCCACGTGGCAAATCAAGCTTCTTTAGTTTTCTGTTCCCTAGTTGGGTCCCATGCATATAGAAAAATCTTTAATATTCAATAAGGGTCCATGTTTTTGTGAGAGAAAAAAAAAGCATTTTCTATTTTTGGAGCTTTTAGACCTTTTAATTTGGGAACCATGACTGTATTTGTTACCTTTATTATCTAATTTTTTAAGTTGTAGTGGGAATTGAGAAAAAGTGGACTTGTTTGAGTGGAGAAGTATAGTCTAGGTGCAAACTCTTCCATAATTCCTTTTTTATGTGTGTCTACGCAAAGACTTGTTACAATATTTTTGGCTTTTTCAAAAGGAAAAAGGATTTGTTACAAGTAAGTATTTTATAGTAAATTTTATCTTGATATATTTATTGGATATTTCAATTTGTTTTTAACCAATTTTGTTGTTATCTGTTTTTCTCATTTATAATTTCATTTGAAGTGGGGAGTATAGGAACACATGGTATAGCTTTTTGTTAAAGCAGCAAACTCCATTCTCAATTAAATAGATAAATAAATTCACAGAATATGATTAATCATCGAGTTTGACTAATTGTATCTATGTCTTTAACCCGAGGTCCTCTGATTCTTAGAGAAAAAAGTCTCGGTAATTTGGAGTTCGACCACGAAGTATGTAAAATATGACTAATGATTTTTCTTCAGGATTCAAACTTAGGTTCTTCAGAATGACTAATCCTTAACTAGAACTCATTAACCACTTGCTTTGTAAACTCGATCTCAAATCACACCTAGAACATAGATGTGTGAATATCATCAACAACCAATAATCAAATGGTCTTAAGCAGCAACAACAACAACAGACGTAGCAACTATGTGTAAAGCAAATCCACAAATATAACCAAAGCTTAAAGATAAGAGAGTAAATGAATCAACACATTAATATTTGTTTACCTAGTTTGGCATAAATTAACCCTAATTGACCTACGTTTGGGGAAGAGGGGAAATCTTTAATCCATTATAAAATGATTGATACAAAGAGGTTACAAGAAATTATATTACAATCCTTAATTTCTACCCATTTTTCAAGTCACTCAAACCCACAACAAATCCTAAGAGAAATCAAGAGAGAAAACCTTTTTGATCTTTAGTGAGACCTCAACCACTCAAGTTGTTTGTGAATTGTCACTCAACCCAAGACTCTCACCCAAAGACATTGAGCCCTAAGCCATCCCTAAAAGTTTTCTCCATTGAATTTGCAAGATTAGCCAAAAAAGAGTGGAAATTGCAGATTTTATAGTTGATGTCTAGAGCTGGACGCAAGGCGCCAAGCTGTATGTCGTATGTGCTGATAGTACACGATACATTTTGCATGTGTTGTCATGTGCAAGGCGCATGAGGCAGTACCAGAATCCATAAAAATGCACCAAAACATTGTCAATTGATCGATCTTCGCATTCCTAGCGCCTTGGACAACAAGAAAACATTTTTCCATATTCAACACGAGACTTTTAGCTATAAACAACCACTTGAATTCAATAACCTAATTTGCAATATTAATAGTTACATAGTAAAAATTACATCAGTCCACATTACAAATTTACCTCCGAACCATATGACAAAGGTTTCAACTTCAATGCCCTCCGGCCCTTCTAGTTGTAACCCAACATACGAATGGACCAAGTCCAAATGGTAAAGACTCGAGCTTATACTCATTTATCTGCGAATATGAGTCATAATCAAACATTTTATTATTATGTAAAAAGAGTATTAAGTCAGTTCACTATATAGCTTTTATTAATCTTTCTCCATTATTTTTACTTATTCCATTATTGAAACATCCTCTGACTCGAATACGAGAGGCTCATCTCTTGAGCTACAATTTGGCATCTCTAATTGTGACACTTTCATATGTGTTTCCTTCCTACCATAGTTTTTTTCATTGACAATGCCAAACACCTTCCTACCATAGTTAAAACACTACAGACAAGTCATAGTCACTTTCTCCTAAATATGTGCTATATTATTTTCAATACAAAAACTGTTCCATTCCACAAAAAATGTACCAATCAAATTGATTGTTACAACATCATTAGTTCATTACCACAGTATTTTTTAGTGTACAATAATTGTAGCTATAAAACTATGTCCAATTGATATCATTGGTTCCAATTGTTGCACAAGAAAAACATCCATCTGAGATTGTCAATTTCTTTTGTCCCCCCAATCCCCATTAATAAGCACCACCCTTGGTGAATTGTAAATTTACCTAAGTATTGTCATGTATACTACATACATAACCTGCCATTTAACAGTATGATTCTTTCAAGTTGTTTTTAGTTTGTCCTCACTTGCCACATAAGCATAGAGCTTTATATTCATTAGTCCTATGAATGGATCTTATTTTTTCCACCCCCTTTGAAACGTGTAGTTGAAAATATGGAACCAATAATATAGTGTTCGGATTTTAAAAGTTTAGAATTTTTTCAATGAAGTTAATTTTAGACTTATTTTTATGATATGTCATGTTGAATAATAAATTGGCTAGTCACTAATTGATACCATGTATTTGTCAAAAAATAAAATAATCGATACTATGCAGCAATACATATTTATTGGGAAATCTGATGTTTGAAGAGATTTACATTTTTTTTTCTACTATTGCGTTTGATTTGTTAAAAAAAATAAAGACAGAACATAACAACGGCAGTTGTACAATGTTTTATTTGTAAAAGTGTTTTAGAGATAAGACAAACTGGAGGCAAGAGACATGATAAAAACTGAAATTTTTGTCAATCACCAAACCACATAACTTTTTGTTCCACACACAAGTTGTCTAAAATACGAAAATATCATTTCGTCCACCAAAAATCGTATAAGACAAAAAATTATTCAATACCATAAAAATTTGTTATGTATTGTTCTACCTTGTGTTGTGCTGTTCTGTCTTGTACTGCCCTGTCTAGTATTTACTGTTTTGCAAATCAAACATACATTTAGTTTTAGTTTTTTAAATAATATTTTAACGATATGCAAAATAAGTAATACAATTTAATTTTTTTCCTAAAAAAAAATAGAGAAATAATATTTGTACAACTATTTTGTGACAACTTTATCTCTCATATTTAAATTATGTTTTTACTCTTTCTTTCTTTCTTTTTTTTTTCTTCTGAGGGGTAACCTTGGCGCAACTGGTAAAGTTGTTGTCATGTGACTGAAAGGTCACGAGTTCAAGTCCTGGAAATAACCTCTTGTGTAAAAAAACAGGTAAGGCTACATACAATACACCGAATGGTAGGACCTCTTCCCGGACCCTGCATATGCAGGAGCTTTAGTGCATTGGGTTGCCCTTCTTTCTTTCTTTTTTTCTCTATTATTTTTTTATCAATAAAGAGAACGAAAAAAGAAAGTTATCCTAAATATTGTCACAAAATTGTTGTAGAAATAAAAAATAATACAATTTAATCTACATATATCATCACAATACTATGTGACTTTCTAGCACATTAATCAAATTGACACATCAGCAAAAATAAGTTTTAAATTCAAAGGTGGTGAAAATCTACAAATTTGAGTACTAAAATCGTGAATTGATGAAAATACGAGGCCAAATATATATTAAAGGGAACAATCAATTGAACATAAACGTATATATAGGGGAAAAAGATGAAAATTAAATATAGTTTTCTTAGTGAGCAAGTTGTATCATATTTATCTAATTATATTTATAAGTTGTTCAACCTTTCAATTACTATCACCTTTGCCACACAGTTCACTATCCTTTGTTTGCTCAACCTTGCCTTTGATTTGAACAGAAAAATGAAAAATGAATGAACCAAACTTTATAACATGCCTTCTGACATGTGGGGTGTGTGTTTGGCATATAGCATTTCATTCAATTCTCATTATTAAAGGGTTACATTCCTTGGTCTCATAGTCTAAAGATAGCATATGGGCACTCAAAAGTAGGAGTTACCCCCTATCTACCAAATTGTGTAGCACTTAACCAAAAAATAGATATATAAATGGTTTGAACATTTGTTTGTAGGCATTAACGGCTCATATACAAAAAAGACAAATAGTTAACTTTAGGACAATGATTTTTCCTATAGTAGTAATATATACTTTATTATCTATTTCCAAAAACAAATGGTATTTTGGTACAAAATAAGTTTGGTTCACAAGGGGGTAAAATTGATTCTATAAATATATAACTTAATTTTTTTCCCGGTTAACCTTCCGATTTTCAAGGAAAAGGGGCTTTGGTGATTCAAAGTTCGGTCAAAAACTAAATAAAGTTTAACAAAAAATTGTTTCGTTCATGAATCAAACTCAGGTTCTTTTTTGAAGAAGAATCAAACTCAAGTACAATTTAACAATTCGTCATTTGATGAAATTAATTAATAATTTGAGCTCAATTATTTGGTTGATGCATAATTGATTTGATATGTTTCATTGCTCCAAAGTAAATCTGATTTTGCCTTCATATTTGATTTTAACTTTGCACTGGAATTTAGAACTTTTGCCTCTAAAACAGATCTTTAGCCAAAAATTTATCATTCAACTCATTTATATGAATATTATCAAAGCATAAATATTTTTTATCATGAATTCAATTTTAATCAAAATCAATTTTATATTGTCATTTCTTTCGAAATACTTTTAACATCGCATAACCAAATACACATTGAGTGTTTAGAAACTGATAAAAAATGGTCAAAAATTAGATCTATGATAGTGGAAAAGCACAACCTTGAGATGGGGTATTTGATTGTGTTGTCGCCTAGGTAACTAGTTGGCCAGAGTATGGCATGCTCGCGAAGTCAACTTCACAAAAATAGGGGAGGTTTTTTTTTTTGAATCGGCAAAATTTATTCACGTCGAGTTTGTACAAAAATAGGGGAGGTATTATCCAAAATAGGGTATAAGTATCAGACTACGACGAGAAGCGGTGGATAGGTAAAGTAAGAGATCATAAGAACAACAGTAGAAAATTTATGTGTATTTTCTTATATGTTTTTCGTATGATTATTAATTTAACTACTCACAATTTCTTTAAATTCACACTTTTCTTAAAGTTTGTTATAAACAATAGTAGTGACATTGTCAACTAGTGACGTAGGTAGGGGTTTGAAGGGGTTCCAACTGAACCCCCTAAACTTAAAAAATGCAAATATACCCTTATAAATTATGCATTTTGAACTCTCTAGCATTTTTTGCATATCAGTCCAAAAGGTCTATGAACTTAAAAGTTTCAACCCCTAAACTAGGGTTTGACTCCTCCACCATCAACAAACTATATTTTGGTTGTGCACCTTATACCTACCCTTGAAAACCACATATTTTTTAGTTTGATAACTGAATTTTAGACCTTGCTGGCTGGAGTACAAGAGATTTGGTTTGTCATATGTCACACTTTCTAAAGGGAAAATTACTTCCATATGATAAACGTGCACAAGTGAACTATTGCATGCCCATGCATTTGCATTTAAGCTTTAGTGTAAATACAAACTCTACAGCCAAACAAGTTAAACCTTGAAAATGGGTACCATACAAAGAGTTTCTATGGATATGTATGGATGGCTACTAATTAATAGGACGGATTTTATACCTAACACATAACAGAAATTGTTTTGACTTTTGGTATTTAGGAAACGTCCTTTATTTGGTCATGCCTTGAACTTTAAGGTAACTATTCCCATAACAATGTACTATAAAGATTTTTGAAGTTAGATGAGTTAATTAATTTTGGATATGCTATAACAAAAACGTAAAGAGAGGGTTGGGGGAGAGGTACTATGTGTCAGATAGTTAAGAAATTTTCAGAGAATATTTGGTGGACTTGAATATACTAGTACTTTTCTGTCTATTTGGTTTATCGTATATTCGGTGACTATAGTTTTAAGATTTTTTTTGTAGGACTAGAAACAAAGTTAATATATTTATAGGGATAAAACATATATTAACTCAATAAATAATAATAATTTCAGACACATAAAAAGTGATAGATATACTAAGAGTAAATTTGAAAGGTAGTTTAATGAAATTATTTATTTATTCTTTTTTAAGAAAATTTAGGGTGAGAGGATATGGTATTTAAATTTAAGATATGAAAGACCTCCAAAGATACTAACCTGACTCAAACTCTGAACAATGGATTGACAAGCTTTAATAATTGCACAATGATTTTTAGAATATACTACTTTGTCTTTATACATAAAATTCACATAAGTTTAGAAAATTGGATAATTTGGTTAGATGTATTTTGTCAATAATTTGTATAATTTTCTTTTTGAATCAGTTTTGTATAATTTATCTAACATTACCTTCATGCTTATTAAGACTATCACCCGCCTCTTAATTTTCCCCATTCCTGACAGAGATAGATGAAGTAATTAATTATAAGATATTTTGGTGAAAAAAAAGGTGATGCAAGAGAGAATATTGAGAACTTCTTATAAAAAAGGACATAATTTCTCAAAATTGTTATGTAGTGTCAGAAGTAGAATCGCTTTTCAAGTTGTGTTGTACTTGTGTTAACTAGGGGTTGAAGTAAGTTGAGTTGAGTTAAACTTTGTAATTCTTAAGTCTACACGAAAAAATTTACGGCTAAAATCTATTTGTACTTTGTGGCAGGCTTACTTTTTTGGCATGTGATGAACTTTTGAATGTCAATTATGAAATATCAGTCTGTTTAAAAACATATTTCTTACGAACATATTTAAATAAGAAATCATTTTTATGTTTAAATAGACAAGTGAACAACTAGATAAATGTTTTTTGCAGTTGATCTATTCACCGCATTTAAACCCTAAAGTTCTTTGTAGATGTTTACTCTTCATATTTTGTGTTACTTGGTTTCATGCCCGTACATGTGTTCGTTGGGTTGTGCACATGCAGAGTGTATTTTGTTATAATAATTTAGGGTTGGTCCATTTGATCCGATTTGTCACGATGTATTTCCGTTTGGCTTATACCTGGGTCAAGTCTAACGCCTGCAATCATTGTATCTCTTTATTTTCATTTAATATAATTTTCCTTTTGCCTAAAAAAACTACGAGATAAATGAGATTAAATCCTATTTTAATATTTAATATGACATTTTAGATAATTTGACTATATATATGACATCATATTTCAATTCTAATTTATAATAATACATCTAATATATGAAAAATTAATGTAGATATACTAAAAAAAGAATATTAATAACAAATTCATAATTTAATCAAAAGTGCAAAATGTAATATAATAATAGTAATAAAAAATATCTTATTCATAATTCTTAAGTAGGTCGGTTCGATAGGCATACAAGACTTTTTATGATTTATAGTCCAATGTTTTTAGTTAAATATACTTTTAAAAAAAAAGTGTTTTGTATATAAAAAAAGTCTCATACTAGTAGGGAATTAGACCGGTGATACTTTATAGACACTTATCATCCTCAATCCAACGAAGCACACTTTAAGATCCAAACTATGGTATTTCACTAAAATTCAAAATGAATAATACTGCAGAAAAATTGTCATTAAACTTGAGATCAGAACATTGTAACTAGAAGGAATAGAAAAAAAAAAAAAAAATTTGTTTGAGCCCATAACACTGACAGGCGAACTACTATTTTTTTTTGACGTTAACCCTCCTGTCCTGTTTTTTTTGTTGTGTTAACCCTCCGGTTCTTATGAAAAAGGAGTCTTAGTAATCGGAGTTCGACCGTAAAGTAAGGATAACGTGGCCAAAAATTGTTCATCCAAGAATCGAACTCAGGATCTTCCAAACGATCCGTCTTTGATGAAGCTCTTTTACCATTTGAGCTCAATTGCTTAGTTTAGACAAACTGCTGTTGCAGTTTCGTTATATCAAAATGACTTACATTGCTTAAAGTCCTAATCATATATTATAACACACTCACCTTTAATAAAATTAAAGGTTCGAATTCCTTAAAAAAATAAAAATTAAAGGTTCAAATTACATATAAGTTTCCCTTAGAATAAAACTTTTTGCAAAGTTTACCTTAACCCAAAATAGATTAATAAGTAATTAGGTGTACGAGTATATCAAGCTCCAAAATTTGCTAAAATATCCTTTATCGATATCTCATGTTATTAGGTTATAAAAGTTTACCTCTCAAAAGAAAAAAAAAGTTTAGATGTCAAATAACCAAAAATTAAGATAACCATTACCAATATAATGCGATATAAATGGTAGATATTTAAGTCTCCTTAGACATATATTCAAGAGTTCAATCTTATACACATGAAAAGTATTTTATTGAAAGAGATCAACTTATTAAATAGATATCGACTACTTTGAATGATTAGCCTATATATGTAAGGATGATACACCTTAGTTTAAAAAAGAAACATTACCTATTACCATAAACGTGTCATTTCTTAAAACTTGGAACTGTGCTATGTTTTCTTCTATATGATAAAAAACAAAATACTTTTTCAAAAAAAAAAATATAATATCCACTATCATTATCATTATGATTATAAATGAAGCCAAAACATTAAGTACCACCACATTATACTAATACAATACGTGGCTCTATTCTAATCACCTCAATATAGTCCAAATATGATATCTATCTACAAACTAAACAAATCCATAGGATTCAACATTTCATCTTGTTTAATTAATGTTATAAATCTTTATCAAAAAACTATTACGCAATCATGTATTTAGAACAACCTAGGAAAGATCACTGATTAAGTGAGAAGAAATTCTGGCTACTTTTGACTCCAAAAAAATAATTTGTTGACCACTTATTCATGTTATGTCTAAATGCATCCTTCATATCATCTCTATTGTGACTATGTGGCAATGGAAGGAACATTTTCAAGAAGAAAATTATAAGTGCCATGTATTAAATCAACTATATTTGGAAAAGGTTGATCTTTCAATATATTCCATTAATTCCTATATTTGATGTGTGGTCGAACTATCATTGATTGATCAACTAACATATATTAATTAAGACGGGGTTCAATGAATCCTGAGATTTGATGGAGTGGTTGCAAAGTGATGATCTAACTATAGTTTCTAACAGTACAACAATCAACTCACTAAGTAACGTTTTTTTTAGCATATACTAAAGACAACCTTTTTAAGGAAAATATTTAGTCTACATCCATCATAGGGTGTATACACCTTTCAAACATAGAGAAAAATTGCAAAAACACAATGATATATGTAATATGTTCGTGATTTGATTGAAAATGAAAGATAGCGATAAAATAAGATGTTAAATATATGCATTAAGAGTTGGACGGTTTCAATATTATTGTTTTTTTTTTAAGAGAGACAAAGTTTTGATAAAGGAAACAATAAAATAAAATAATTAAACGGAAAGTAGAAACTTCATATTTATCATCTAAGAGTTTGGTGGGCGTTGTCCTCAGGTTTTTTTTGGGGTGTTTATTATCAGGTGTTCCACCTATATACGACGTCTTTAGTTTGTATTATTTGTTTCACCGGTCTCTGTTCGTCTTGAGTAGAGATCTGATTGTTAAATAAAATTTGCTGTTAAAAAAAAATCATCTAAAAGAAAAGACAAGAAAAAAAATTTAAGCAGTAAGTCGTTGCTCATAAAAAATCATAGAAGATTACTCCCCACAAGTCACACCCCTTGCTAGGAAATTTTGACTTCAGATCTATCACCTAAATAACATCCGCACATATATCAACTTCATGATATGAATGACGAATTCTAAACTCCCAATCTATTTTGCGATACTAAAGACAACATAACATACAAACATTCTTGTAAAAAAAAAACTAAAGTTTTTGTCATATTGATGATTAAAGTGTATTTGGGTGAAATAATGCAGTTTTAGCGGTCAATTCAAACTCTTGTATTAAAATTCATTGTTTGATGATAAATTTGAAAGATAAAAGTCAAAATAATGAAATGTTATGAAGTATTTGTCAAATCTAAATTTATATAATTTTATAAAAGCCTAATATGACATTATATATGTTTTCACCTAACCTGGCTTGCTATCAATGATTCAAGGGTTCAACATAAAAACTAATGACCCAGTAATCTTATAGGTTGATGACCGATCCAATTTTTAAAATATTAATTATAATTAATGAAATACCATGAGTATGTTTGTGTAAAAAATTAAATTAATAGATATAATGGTGAAACATATTCCATAAATTGCTTCTTCATTTATGAAATTTCATTTTTAAGTATTTATTATGAATGAGCATGTTGAGAATTATAAACAATGTCGCACTAGTTTTTTCTGTCCCTTTCTTGCTTCTTTAAGCTTTAAAAGAATAATTCAAGAGCAACTCATTGTGATGATGTTGCAAGCAAGTATTTATCCAATGCCTCTTAGAAGTTAAACTTTTAAGTTTAAATTTTATAAAACGCGTATCATTAATTATGTTAATTCTCCGAAAATTAATTGGATGGACTTATCAATAGGTATGACAACACGGAGTGAGTGGGTTTTGCCTTCCCAAACTCGTTATCCGTCGAGGTTTTGTTGGAACACTAGTTAAATGAGTTGAAGTTGGAAGAGTAAATACAAACTAGTGTTGTGTGGATTGATAAAAATGTTTTCAACAAACATTAGTAGTGTTTATATAAGAGGAGATCACTTCCAAAGGACCCTTGGAGTATCCCATTTTTGTAAACGAGTGAGCGCTTAAGAAAAATATATATCACACGTGTGACGCCACTGCCGTCCATCCAGCCTGGGTTTGGGTAATTTTTTTTCTTATCATTTGAAAATGTTAATTTTTTTTAATTTAATCATTATTCGAAAAACGCTTTCTTAATGAATAAGTTTTGTTAAATCCGATCCAACATAATACCTTGCAAATTGCAGACATATTTGCTCGCATGAAACCGTTCCGTGGGTTTGTTTATTTTTTAAGTTTTGCTTAATTCTTTAGTTTGCTTAATTATTAAGTTTCTTACTAATTAAGTTACTCCGGTTTTATTACGAAATCTCCCTATAAAAGGAGAGCTCGCCTACCTGATTCCACACACTGAAAATTATTCTTATACTTCGAATTCTTCTCTTCTCCCTTCTCCCTTTCACTTGTGTTGATGAGTCATTCTCCTCCTTTTCTTCTCCTTCTGTCTCTTCGTTTTCGAGTGGTATTCGCACCATATTTAAATGATATTTTTATACCATAATGAAGGTGTTAATTCTTGAATGATTATCTACAGAGCAGTAGATAATTGTACATTTTGAACCAAGTTGTTTTACCTTAAAGGCGGTTGATAAATAAATTCCTTTTTAAAATGTACTTTTCCAATCACAAAAACAATAAATTCAGAAATCTTGGCAATACTATACTCATAGAACTTAAGGGCACATGTTCTTATATAACCACCCCCCATCTTTTGTTGGGCCAAGAGAATTAGTACTTTATAACTTGAGATTGATTCAGTTTAGTTCAATATAAGCTAGACATAAATTAAAACAAAAAATATGAGCCTAATATGACACTTTATATGTTTTCACCCAACTCTGCCTGTTATCAAAGCTAAATTTTAACTGCATGCACATTCTGTTTGTCATCAATAAGTCAATGATGTGATCTCAGCCTTTGTAGTTATCTTCATAATTAATTATCAATGATCACGCTTTAACCATATCATCAAAATAAATAATCCTAGTCATATTTATCATCAATGTGCTGATTTCGGTCATTATCATTGTGACCACATTGTCATTATCCTGGTTCTAATTTAAATATCATCTTATGGACCCTGCATTTGTTAATTTCTTGCTCTAACTTTCCCAAACAAACTTCTTATGTAATGGATCATGCTTGTATACTTGGCAATTTTCCTGTTCAAATTACATGCACTAATTTTTGTCACAATCATCAACACTGCAATTGCATTATTGCTGGACAAATTAATATTAAGAACATTGTAGTATGATGATAATTAATTATGGAATTTGAGCCAAAAGGGACATGGGCTGGGCTTGCAAGGTGCAAAGTGTTATTGTAGCTGCTGTTTAGCCCCCCAAATTGCTGGAAAAGCTCCAAATTATCATAAGATAGTTTTCGATGGAAGTTTCGATCGGCATTTTTTTCTACTTAAATTTATCGGATCGTAGATACCAATGAAATGATTTTTGAGCTTGAGCCATGATAGAAGGTTGCAGCACTTTTGGTTTTTGGCTATTAATTCCAAATAATTTCTTCTTAATGTTGTGGTATCAATTTTTTTGTTCAAAAACACTTGGATTCTTTGGACAAATGTTTAGAATGTGTATGTGCATGATAGTTGCAAGAACATTTAATATGTATGGGCACTGATTCGAATATACGATTCTCCACTTTAAATATTTTGCATGTGTAAGTTACACCGCTAGACTCTTGAGAAAAAAAATTATCGATCCCACTCATATTGGAAACACTATTATTTTTTCTCACCTATGGTAAGAAAGTGGAAACACTATCATTTTCATAACTATCCATCTTTCTCTCTTCAAGTACTTAAATAAACATTTTAATAGTTCCAACTTCTAAAGATTCTTTCATGTCTAAAGCTTAGGTTTTATAAAATGTTATATAATTTTAATTATATAATAAATTCAAATTTTATAAGGGCAAATTAATATGTCAATCCATCATAAATTGACAGAGTGATTATTCTTACCTGTACATTTTTAAAATGGTACAAGTCCATCCAATTTTCAATGAAAAAAAAAAGCAGGATGTTGAATTCCATTTTCTCATCTCCACTTTTCTTGTTGTCATTCTAACATATTCAATGATCTTGTAGTAAACAATCAATTTCTATTCTTTGAGTCTATTATTTGATTGAAAAGACTACAATTACTCAAATTTCAGCAATAGTAATATATTTAACCTTTTGGTTCCAATAATCACAAAGAGTGACTAATGATAAAGAATGTCCAACATATCAGATTGTTGATAAGATTAAGTCTCTTTTTTATATTGATTGAAAGCGAAACTTCCTAATCTCTCTATCAACTACCATGGTTGGTGGCTTAATCCGGTCACTATGCTGGACATATGCTAATGCTATTTCTTTCTCTGTTTTTTAGTTTCTGATTTTTTTGTTTCCATTTTTCTGTAAATATGTTTGTGACTCTTGTTCTTTTCCTGATACACCTTGTGCTAGGAGGAACATTTTGATTGAGTAATATTTTCTATTTTAGTCTCTTCAAAAAAAAAAATGACAACAAATTAATATACTATAGTTTAAACTATAGTATATTAATTTTTTGTTTCTTACCTGTATATTTTTGGTTTCTTCCGGAAATGAGATAAGATGCTATTCAATGAAGATATCGACCTCTAAATGTTCCCGGGTGATGACAATGGAATGTAATACTCACACTTCATATTAAAGACATGTTAATGTCTAACATGTGTCAACTGTTTAAACGAACATGATACGGATACATATAGTTACATTCAATTATACAATTTTTTAAAATTATTATTGGCATCGACGTCTCAGTCAAAATTGTCAAAATCGAAACTTTGCTTCAAGTCAAAAGGGAATAACAAAATTGAAAACTGTAAAATCGCAATCAAAATCTAAGGATTTTACTCAACTACTTTTGTAGAATCGATATAAGGTAGCAAAATCGAAAATGGTAAAATCGCAATCAAAGTCGATGGATTCTACCAAAACAAACATAATGCTAAATATATGTTATACATTGCATATAATCATAAATGACTCAAAGTTTAAAGTCTACGAAATACTTATACATAAATGACTAATAGCCTAGATGCCAAATATACTTTAGTAGTCATAATAAATAATGCTAAACAACCTAGACAAGATACTTAAAGACAAATCCTAGATGTCTGACAAAATACTTGATCGTAAGTGAGTAAGTGACTATTAAGTTTCAAGGCAAAGAAAACGAACATGCAATCTGGATGAAGAAGAAATGGAAGATATGTTTATTTCACCTAGGTTAGCTTATAGTAAGATATGTTTATTTCACCTAGTCAGAATTGTGGTAGAATATGCAAGTTAAAGAAAGAAAAATGAAATTTAAAGAATAGCACAAAGAAGCAGACAACTCTTCTGATACAAAGTAAAATTATAGAGGGATGAGAGAGAGAGAGAACTCACGATTAGAGAGAGAGAGAGAACTCACCCTGGAATGGAATGGAAGTTTTTGGTTTCAATCTTCCATCGTGAAGATTGGAATGAAGATTGGAGGAATGTATTGAGAACTAAGGAATGGAATCAAAGATTTTGGTTTCATGATGGTGTTTTGGACGGTGAGGAAGGAAGAAAAGTGTGGATTACGATAGAGAAAGGGATAAGGTAAAGGTGAAAATTTGTTTTTACCTCAGGCAGTTCTCACCCACTGATGTGAAAATAAGTTAGCTAAAGTTTTCACTCAAATTGCGAAAATGCCACCGCGTGTTTTTCCCTTCATTTCAGTTATGCACTGATGTAAATGTTATATGCTATTAGGAATTCCCTTCATGTGCTTATGTCAACTGATGTAAAAACTCACGATGTGTATATTTCCCTTCAGATATTTTTCGTGCTGATGTGAAAACTAAAACCCCCCTAATGTTAAATGTATATCTTGTAGTAGTGAGAATAAGATTGCTAAACTACTTAAAGTTTGACATAAAGAGAGAAAACTTAACCTCAGAAAAAAGTTTTTGATTTTTGAACTCCACTCGAAGTGGGGCAACAAATACATAACTCAGTCTTAGTAGTGTTTACGAATGGTTTGAATCCTCTACAATAGCATTATTCATCAATTGTGACTATACCAACAAAAGTCCCTAATAAGAATCTTTATGAGATAAACTCAGATTTTGAGCATAACAATGGTTTATGCATATGTCTTCTTCAGAATCAACAAATATGCCAAATATTATGCCTCCGCCTTTGGAATACACTACTGGTCAATTTCAGTCTTTAGATAACAATGAGTTTGGCATAAGTGCTTATGATGGTTACCTCATAAATTATGATTCCTTGAACTTGAAAACTACAATGGTTGCTGAGGATTTGGAATAACAAGTGGGGGATTTCAAAATAGCAGAAAGCAATTGGCTAGAGAATGAATTTACATGTACTACTACTAGCCCATGTGACCTGAATGAATTGTTGCAAGTTAGGAATACTCAAAAGTGATACAATTTCTTGCCTCTCTTTAGGAATTAGAATCATTCATGAAAACAATATCAATTTTCTAGTAATGCAATATTTTCTTGTAGTATAATAACAATATAGAGGGTATTTCTTCTAGTATACACTACCATGCAAGTCACTGGAATCAGAATTACATATAAGCTAAAGCAAACAATACATATATCAAATGCTTTCTTCAAATGGATCTTTTGGTGACTTCCACCTTCAAGCCATGTTTCATGCCAAGAGTAATAGAAAACCAAACCTTAATTATTTGCAATGTTTTTGGGGATAAATGGAGGGTTTGGTACACACATCACTTCTTTGTTTGTCAAATTTGAATTTACAGCTTATAATCACATTCCAATATACTTTCATATTTGAATTTCAATTTGCACAGTTAGGGATTTGAAATACAGAAAAATCAACAAGTAACACTTCACAAGTGTGTTTGGTTCTAGCCTTCAAGCTAGGTAGTGAAATTTTATGTTAGGTTATGCTAATGTGAATTTGAGTTTAACAATAAATATGAGTGTAGAAATCATGTTTGTAGAGAAAGGCTAGAAATTCCAACTTTAAATTAAAATTACTTCATGCTCTTCCAATAACTTAAAGTTTATTACATTGAAACATGCTTTTAAAATAGAGTTTCTACAATCTTAAATACCATATAACATAATATAATATCACAAGACCATAACAATATTTAACCAAGACACAGAGATCAACAATGTCAAATTAATGCATCTTTTAGTGACCTAATGTCAACCTATATTATAATCTATGGATGGGATATTGGGGCCTAGTATTCAATTCTAACAACTAATTTTCATGTGGAAATTCGGTAAACTCATGAGAATAACCAAAGTTGAATTGCTAGAACTATAAGGGAAAAAAATAGATAGAAGCCAGAACTGATATTGCAATTCCATGGCTAAAGCAACTCATATAGCAGTAGTTTCAATTCCTGTATTAAGCCACCAAAGTTCTATTATTGAGTTTTGCAAGAGACTAATTCATCTCCATCACCACATTCATGTCACTTGCATCTTCCCCACCATTTATGCACCTATCCCTGCCACCCTCAAATTACTTGAGTCTCTTCCTTCATCCATAAACTGCACTTTCCTCCCTCCAATAAACAAACAAGCTTACCACACGATTTTGTTTTGGAAATGGAATTGGCGACGGCTCAATCCATACCATCTTTTTGCAAGTCGTTGTGCTCCTTGTGTTCAACTTCAACATCCTCACCAGTTTTAGCATTGGTTGTTCATCCTTTTGCAAGTCAAGCATTAGAAATAGCGAAAGACTTGAACCTCTTATCGTTTGTATGCTTCCCACTTTCTGCCATGATAACTTCATTCCACTTGTATTGTCCAAAACTCCATGAACAAGTTTCAGGTGAATACAAAGATCATCCTGACCTTATTCAGATTAAGGTTTTCTCTCTCTTATACCCATATGTCAGGCTTAAATTCCATTTAAGTATAAACACAAATACAGACTTAATTGACTTTCTTTCTCCTTAGGTGCATGTCATTTAGGTGAGTTCTTGAAACCGAGCCATATGATTTAATACAACAAATACAGTTGTTTTAGAGAGATGAGTCATATGACAAAGTCATCTGATTTTGTCCAATTCAATCATTCAATTCGACCAATGATTTAATGGTTCGATCAATAAACCTTCGATTCAATAACCTTATCTAGTTAGTTAATGACCAAGCGAATTTTTAAAACATTGATTATTATGAATGAAATATCATGAGTATGCTAGCATGAGAATGAAATATCATGAATAAAATCAATTTTTAAACTATGAAAATAAAAGATTCCAAGTTAGACATAACACATCAACAACTTTCGTTCGCAATAATCAACGACAGCAACAACACCGATAAAACAAGCTCTAGGCTTATTCCACGCCTTACCATGACTAAGTGACATGCAATTTTGACAAAGTCGATTTGCCTTGGATTCAAAAAATAGCAACAGATGCCTTCCACCATTGTTAGGTTGATGTTACTGAATTTGGACAAGTGATTTCAGCATGTCAGAGTCTTTTCAATACACACTTCTAAAAATCTAAGGTCGAGTTCAACAGGCGACAAACAAATGAGGTGACTCACACCCTTGCTGGGGTTGCCTCATTATCTGCTACTCCCAATATTTATTATCGTATACCTCGCTCTATAAACTCTCTTATTATTAATGAAATTTATAAGCATACATTTTTCCTTTAAAAAAAGTTAAATTAAATTTTTGTCAAAAATAAAAGAAGCAGATTTAATGGCAAAAAAGCCTTTTTTTTGGTAGATACACGAAATGACAAAACCATTATAAATTGACACACACAAGTGGAGGGACCGGGGTTCGAACCCTGGTCATGGCATCCGGCCTAACAATTTCGGCATTTTGTGAGTTGAGTTAAGACTTCCGGAAGACAAAAAAGCATTTAATTGTAGTATTCTTGACCTATTATTGCATTGAATTAATTCCCATAAATACCACATTTCAAAGTTAATAGCATGTCTGCACCTTGATTTTTATAAACAGTATCATACAAAAAACAACGCCTCTTATAAATTGAACTCTTTAAGCTTATGCCAATTTTATAGAATACGTATCATTAATTATGTTAATTGCTCATATTTACAAAAAGATATTTGTGTTTCCACAAAAGTATCTTAAACTGAATGATCATAAGGGACAAGGTTTGAATGGTAGAATTCAATTGATCATCTCTAAAAGTTTTTCTCTTAACTTCTCACATTAGTTTATTTTTTGTTATTTTCAAATACCATGATCTATATGAGCATTTACATTCTCAACAGTTTAATCAAACAACACTAAATACAAAACCAAATTTAATTAGTCTAATTTTTGGAACCAACATCACTGATGTAGTCATAACAAGTACTATTTTTAACCAATTTAATTAGTCTAAATAATTCGCATGACATAAGTAATTTGATGGTCGAACTGAACAATCCAGTTATGCAGTTGGGATGAAAATTTTCTTCTTTTAAATATTGAACTCAACTAAATTTCGAGGAGACAATGATACATTAGATGAATAAGGTGAAGTGTGGTGGTAAAAGTTCCATAAGGAGCAGCTAAGATATCCAATCTCACTTTGGTTAATACTCCATCCTGTTTACAACATGTTCAAAGTTTGTTAATATATGAAATTGAATGCAGCAACATTATTGTATAGGGCATCACAACTCTGTGAACTAAAATTATGTGCATTCTGAAATGAACTATTTTTACCAGCGTTTACAAAAAGTCCATGAACAATTTGGAACATGGCATCCAGCTTTTTAATGTCTATTTGACAACAAGATTTGAATTCTCTACAATTGGAGATTCTATGCATTTACGCATTCATGACATCATCCGTTTGATTAAGATTTAATTATCTAGATTAAATGTCAGTTTTCTTGAATTTTAGAACAAATATTATAAACTGTATTTTGTTAGACCGTCTCATCTTGACGACCATCCATTGATGTTATGAGTGTGTGAATCCAGAATTCCCTCAATCCAGAACAAATATTCATTTATACCTTCTAATATTATTTGTTATTATATATTGTAATTACTTAGAATGGACAACATCTCATAATGTATCGTAGAAATTAATAATATTTGTCCTGCTCTAGGCACCTCATCGTTAGTTACTCCCGCAACCAAGCCACGTTTGTCGAGATGAATAATATTTGTCCTTTAATTCGACCATGAGTACGAGTTGAACAATGAGCTCTTTGATTAGGGTCTTAAGGTTGGGAAGTAACCTGCACGGGACTAACTTTCGTTCTAGTGGAGATCCTAGTGTTGGGTGGCATCCTCACTATTGACAAAACTTGACAAACCATAATTATAAATTTCGAACTCGACTTTTTATTTCAAAATGATATTTACTGAAATTTCAATAGAGTATCCTCTGTATTTTCAACATTTTCGGATATAGAAAAATCATTCTAGAACTTTTCTAACTATAGGTAACCATAAAATCCCCTAATATATACTCTTATCTCTAAAATTAATTTCTAAATCAGTCGTCATTTGTTGAAAGATATATTGTTTGACATATAAATTGTTTATTTACCTCGAAGAGTCTCAATTAGCAACTACCAATGGATGGGTAAACCTCTCCTTTCTTGGAGCATTAACTCAAATTTCAACCCAAAATAATTTGTACTATGAGTTAGCTTTGCTTACATGTGTAATTGAACTCAGAGGGCATAACATATGGAAGAAATTTGGTGATTGAAAGAGAAAAGAAGAATGAAACACGGGTGAAAGCTAGAAGTGCAATTGGAAGCTGAATGAGAGATGTGGAAAGTTCTCGAGAAAACGTAGGCGGCAAACAATTTTTCAATTTTTTATATTTAGATAAGATATGTATTATGTTTTTTTCACAATATAATTATACACTCGACATGAGTATTTTTAGAAGTTTTTGAAACTGAGCCATCCGATTTAATACAAATACAATTTTTTTAAAGAGTCTGAGACATACGACCAAGTCATCAGATTTTATCTAAATCAATCATGTAGTTCAATTAATGATTCAATAACATTATCGAATCAATGACCAATCTATTTTTTAAACATTGATTATTACGAATGAAATAACTTGAGTTTGGTTGCATAAAAAAATCTTACATTTTAAACAATGGAAAATAAAAGACACTAAGTTAGACATAACAAATTTGATTTATTAGATAAAAGAATGAGTTTGGTTGCATAAAAGATATTACTTTCTAAACAATGAAAATAAAAGACACTAAGTTAGCCATAACAAATTTGATTTATTAGATAAAATGATAAAAGATGCTAAAGCATGGAACCACATGAATTTTAAAAGATGTTAAAGAATGGAACCACATGAATCCCCACCATAACATGTGAACTATGTGGGCACCTTGACAACTATAAACACTCCCATACTAGTTTTTCTGTCAATGTGGGACTATTTATAGTGTCCCTTTCGTGCTTATTTAAGCTTAGAAGAAGATACATAAAATGTAATTCAGCAGCAGCTCATAATAATGATATTGCAAGCAAGCATATATCCAATGCCTCTTAAGTTGAACTTTTAAGTTTATGCTAATTTATAGAACGCGTATCATTCACTATGTTAATTGCTTATAGTTACAAAATGATGTTTATGTTTCCACCAGAGTATCTTAAACTGAATGATCACATAGGACAAGGTTTGAATGGTAGAATTCAATTGGTCATAACAGGTACTATATGAAACCAATTTAATTAGTCTGAATAATTCGTAGGACATAAGTAAGGTGGCATTTCACATGGGAAAGATCAATCCTTTTCCACCATGGAAAAGTTGATATTTAACCATTAGATCAAATCAATATAACAATTTTATCATACTCACTCCACACTAGATTTTTGTACACACTTTTACCACCATTCCAAATTAAAAAAAGTTCAGATTTTCTTTTTCAAACATTTTAAAAAACTTTTTTCAAAATAAAACTTTTTTATTTTTTTTAGTATAAAAACAAAAAATTAGATAATATTTTTTGAAAATAAAAAACTTATTTTCCAGAATTTTATTTTGTTAGAAAATAAAAAACTTTAATTTCAAAATAATTTTTTTTAGGATTTTTATTTTTATTTTTCAGAATATCTTATTTTATTACAAAATTAAAAAATATATTCTTTTTAGAAAAATATAAACTTATCTTAGTTTCAAGAATTTTATTTTTATTGAAAAAAAAAATCGATTTTTCAAATTTTTTCTAACATTCAATAAATGAACTACAGAATATTTTTTTTTTAAAAAAACTTATCTGATTTTTTTCCTTCTATTTTTTCGATTTTTTAAATTTCTGGAAATTAATTTTCAGAATTTTTAAAATTGTTGGAAGATAGTGTGAAGAAAAATCTAGTGTTGAGAGAGCATGTTAAGAATATGTTCTTCACTTAATCAAATCATTGAATCCAACTTTCCCATGGTGGGAAAGGATTGGCCTTTGCCATGTGAAATGCCAGTAATTGATGATCAAACTGAACAATCCAGTTATTCTTTCGGGATTAAAATACAAATCTAGTTGAACTAAAATTTGATTCTTTTAGATATTGAATTGAACTATATTTCTAAGAGCAATGGTACATTAGATGAACAAGGTGAAGTGTGGTGGCAAAGTTCCATGCTCATACAAGGCCATGGTGGGTTGAAATCACACGGTTGCATCACATTACTAGCTTTAGTGCATAATACATCAAGGGTTTTGCTAAAAGCCACCCATGAAGGTGTCTTTTAGCAATCCACACCTCAATGTGTGATTTTCACTTTTTGGTTATAATTTTGCTAAAAGACATCTTCATAAAAATTAGTTGGTGTCTTTTAACAAATGCTCATAGAATAACTTGTTAAAAGACACCTTCATAAAATGCGTCTTCTAGCAAAACTCATACATCAACATGTCTATATGTCACTATTGTGTGCAACGATGGTGACATAGGAGACAACGTAGTGGTAGAGTAGAGGTGTATATTGTGAATATGTTTAATGATCCTCGTGCAGGTCCTGGATAGATTGATATTAGTTGTAAATATATTTGTTGGTATATATTGGTTACACGAGGGATCAAATGTGATCCTGTTGTACTAAAATATGGATTCTCCTCGGGTGACATTGAGTTGTAACTTTGCTTTTATCTCTTTTTTAACTGATCATTATTTTTTTTTATCAAAATAACTTATTTAACATTTATTTATCAATTAAATACATTAAAGTCATAAAAACTCATTGTCACTGAAGTATTTTCCACGTAAATACATTGTATGTGAATGTGAACTGGTTGCAGCTTGGTAGCTTGGGAGATAATTGCTTTATACACCTCGTGAATTGTTCAACCTCTAAAATAAACCGATTAAGAGTTACGATTTGATCGAAAAAAAGCCGATCGAGTCATAACCCCTGATAGATTTTGTGCGATTGGGAGTTACCATCTCATAAATTCAAGAGACTTTTGTGCAAAAAGGAAACCCATAGAGTGCAAAAAGGAAACCCATAGAGCAAAAAAAAAAAAAAAACTCCCCTCCACGTTGAATGTTCCATCACGAATGTTCTTATATCACAAGCATCTGGATTATATATTTAAGGTTAAATATATTTTTGGCCCTACAAATATGTCAACTTTTCGTTTTAGTCGCTCTAAAAAATTTCTTCAACTTTTAGCCCCTAAATATTTTCAATCTTCACTTTTGGTCCCTCTTTTAAGGTAAACTCTTATGTAGAATTCATATTTTTGATTAAAATCTTGCAGAAAATTCATAATATTATAAGAATCTCTCCCAAAAAAAAATTGATTTTTGTAACACTACATGAATTTATTATTAATTTTTATATTTTTTACGGTTATAAATTCATATTTAATTTATGTTTTGTTAAAAAATTCTAATTTTTTTTACAATATTCTTCACATTTCTGCATAATTTCATTAAAAAATACAAAAGTTAACTTAAAAATAGAGACAAAAAATAGTGATTGAAAATTTTATAAGGACTAAAAGTTGAAGGAAAATTTTGGAGGGACTAAAACAAAAAGTTGGTATATTTATAGGGACAAAAAACATATTTAATCCTACATTTAACTACATATATATACTCCCCAACTTTTTGAGGTTACTAATTTTGCTTGATTGTTGTATAATCAGAAATAATTGTGCTCACATCATGGACGACTTTAGGAAGACATTCATAATAAATTTCTATGCCACATTCACTTCCCTCAAGAATACAATATTTCTTTTTAAAGAAACTGAATCATACGACAAAGTCATTTAATTTTATTCGATTCAATTATATGGTTTGACCAATAATCCAATAGTTTAACAAATAAACGAGTGACCTAATAAATGACGAGTGACCTAATAAATTTATTAGGTGAATTTTAAAAATATTGATTATTAGGATTGAAACACCATGAGTTTGCTTGCTTAAATAAAATCCATTATGAAGTGTGAAAATAAAAGACACTAACTTAGACATAACAATTACTCCAGAAAAAAAAAACATAGACATAGCAAAGCATATAATGATAAAAACTTTTTAATTTTACAAATATAATGATAAAAAGTTATCATATGGATTTAAATAAATTTGTTTGATTTATACATAAAATAGTTGTCATATGTCTTTACATTAATTTGTTTGATTTATGCAAATAACATACAACTATACATTATGAAGACACCTTGACAGTTATAAACACAATCATACCAGTTATTTTTGTCAATGTGGGACTATATGTAGTGCTCCTTTCTTGCTTCTTTGAGCTCTAGAAGATGATACATAAAACATAATTCAGGAGCAGCTCATAATGATAATACGATAAGATGTTTCCACAAAAGTATCTTAAACTGAATGATCGTACATGATGAGGTTTGAATTGTAGAATTCAATTGGTTATCCCGGAAAGTTTTTCTTTTAACCCCATTACATTCTCAAATTTATTCATAAATAAGTTTTATGAAAATTTATTCATTTTTTAGAAAACCCACTTGTATTACTCCTAAATATATTGCCTCAGAAAGGGGCGAACCCTATCACAATCACAAGCCACAGAGACCATTGACATTTGACAATTGTGTAATGCTCAGAAATTGAACCTACTATCTCCGTCTTTGATTATAAGACATTTTTGAGAAATTTTTTTGTCCCTTTTTATAAGACCCTTTTGGTATTTCCAAGTACATTAATTATTTCTTTACTAACCTACCCTTATTTATCTTGCATCTTTTTCTTCAATCAACAATAAATATTATGTTGCAAATTTAATACTACAACCAACTTTCTTAATCTCCGTAATTTTGGCAAAAGACTCCTATATTTAGGGACGGAGGTAGTACTTTATATCAAGCTCTCCTTCAAATCTGGTTGAGTAGTCCCAAACAAGTATCGTTAAATTTCCTAGATAATATTGGTTCAAGTGCCTATTAGCTTGGCCTTTTAACCATATTTCTAGGGTTGGAAAAGGAGTTGTCCCATAATTGGTCCTCCTCAAAGGATTTGTCCTACATCTACCTAGATTTATTCCTAGATGAAAAAATTCTTGACAATGCTTTGGAAGTTCCTACGCCAAAATGATGGAGTTAGAATCAACACAAACCTCCAAGAAAATGAGTTCTTAGAAAAAATAACAGTTGAAAATTCACCTTCATTATGGTTTATCTCTGGTCGTCTGATTGTGGTATTTGGGTTGTCTTCATTGTTGCCTCTAATGCCGTTATTGTGTTTGGTGTAAATGGGTGGATTTAGTCCATTTCCTTGAGAATAGAGATATGGCTTATATAGAATTAATAAAACTTCGGCATCCTCATCATACAAACTAGTTTTGTAAGGTTGAGTCAGACACAAACCGAATTCACATTCCAATCGTTGATTAAGTTTTTTTGTTTTTTTAACATCAAACAAAATTTATTAAATTAAAATGACGATAAATACAAGTGGTACTAAAGTTATCGATGTAGTAGAGTATAAGTCGTACTTAATCAAACCACCAAAAAAACAAGCGAAAGCCACCCAACAATTTATACGAGAAACTATCTCAAAATACAATCAAGATGATTTATTAACCACTCATAGAATATAGATTGAGACCCCCTCTTTCCCCCTAAAAAACCATTGTTAAGATAAATATTTAATTGAGTCCCACTAGTTCTCCTAGCAAAAAAAAGTGTGGTTACTGTCGTGTACAACAATTAAGAAGAGCTAATGCTAGTCCTAGTAAATTATGTAGTTGATATTTCTGTCCAATTATTGGGACAAAACTAGACTCTAACCCGTATGATGTATGGGGTTTTGTAGAGTTTCATATATAAGTATCAGTTGAAAGGAGAAAAAAGGGTACGAAACCATTTGGAAAAAAAGGAAAAGGAATTAATTGGTTTTTTGAAAAGGGAGTTTAATATTGGATATCATGTTATGGAAGCCAAATGATATCACAAAAACAGCAAATGGCTTGGCGGTTAAAATGCTTTGAAGTAACCAAAATGGCATGGGTTTGAACCTCTGTAGAGATTTTTTTCATAAATATTTTTCAAAACCCTCAAAAAAGGGCAGGATTAGGGTTAATCAGGGTTGCTTATAACACTGTTTAACATTTAGATATATAAAGATTAAATTCTGTTCGAGATTTTAATTGGGATGGAAATTTACACTATTATTTGACAAAAATTTCCGTCCCGAATCAAATTTTTTCTTATAATGTATAATAAATCAGATACACCACTTTTCGTCGACTTTTTTCTCTTTTATAAACAAGACCAAAGGGAGTATAATTTTTTTTTGAATTTCTACCGTACATATGGGCACCTTGTGTCTGACTGTCTGTTTTTTTTACCGCGCTAATGCGTGTAAACTATAAACAATGTTTTTTTTAAGAAATTTTAGATTTGATTAAAATTACATGTATAAATGTTTGTGACTTTTAAATAGTAATAAACTACAACAAACTGCCTAAAAAAATAGTTACAAGTTATGTTTATCTTTTACCAATAATATAACAAATATAAAAATAAAAAAATTAAGGGGAAATATAATAAAAAGTCTTGTCTTTTTTCAATAACACCAACAATATAATACTTTTAAAATTAAATTTATTTTAGGGTACAACTGAAATAATTAAATATAGATACATTTTTTAGAGAGAACTAGTCCATACGATCAAGTCATCCGATTTTATGTAATTCAATCATGCGGTTCGATCAACGAGGCGATGTTTTAAAGAGTGATCCAACAATATTATCGGGTCGACAATGACTAGCTAATCCATTTTTTAAAACATTGATTATTATGAATGAAATAACATGAGTTTGCTTACACAAAACTTACATAAAAAAAAAAAAAATCTTGAGTTATGGACAATGAAAATGACCCTAATTTGTTTTTTTAGATATAATTATGAAAAATCACAAACAGGAAACCTATAAACTGCATATACCAAAGAAATAAGTCATTAATACAATTCCCTATCAGGATATGCCTTGAAGGCACCTTGACCATTATAAATACTTCGTTACACAAAAAATAATTCAACAACAGCTCATAATGATGATGTTGTAAGCAAGCATTTAACCAATGCCTTTTAGAAGTTAAACTCTTATGTTTATGCCAATTTTATAGAACACGTATCACTAATTTTATAGGACAAGGTTTATGTTTATGTTTCCACAAAAGTATCTTAAACCGAATAATCATATAGGACAAGGTTTGAATTCTATTTGTCATCCCTGAAAGTTTATCTCGTAGCTTCTTACATTAGTTTACTTTTCTTATTTTCAGATGGCATGATCTTATTAATAAAATTAGAGGCCTAACTCATCCTTAAAAAACCGGTTCATAAGGTGGGAATTGCCTCCTCTATATAAACTCTTATCAAGAGTCTTATCTATCCGATGTGGGACATGGGTTTTTCCCAATACACCCCCGTCACGCCCAGCACTCTTTGGGCTTGGTGCGTGAATCGACCGTCACACCCAGCAGCACTCTTTGGGCTTGGTGCGTGAATCGGTAGGTGGCCCTTGAAATCGACGGGCTCTGATGCCATAATGAAATTGGAGGCCTAACTCATCCTTAAAAACCGGTTCATAAGATGAGGATTGCCTCCTCTATATAAACTCTTATCAAGAGACTTATCTATCCGATGTGTGACATGGGTTTTTCCCAATACACCCCCGTCACGCCCAACACTCTTTGGGCTTTGGTGCGTGAATCGACCGCCACGCTCAGCAGCACTCTTTGGGCTTGGTGCGTGAATCGGTAGGTGGCCCTTGAAATCTACAGGCTCTGATACCATAATGAAATTGGAGGCCTAACTCATCCTTAAAAACCGGTTCAAAAAAGGCACTTTACGGGTTCATAAGGATGAGTTAAACTCAAAAAGGCACTTTACGGGTTAAAGCAAGCACCTCATGCCTGGTATACGGAGCTTCAGATATTCCTTTTATCCCTTGGATTTGTCAACTCCACTGTTGTTGCCTCTTTATTCATCCACCGCAAACCAGGTGTTACATTATACTTATTAGTATATGTTGATGATATCATTGTTACCGGGAGTTCTCCTGCCGAGGTCTCCACACACATCGCCACACTCGCCGCTCGCTTTTCTTTGAAAGACCTTGGATGTCTTAATTATTTCTTGGGGGTCGAAGTGATTCCTTCTACTGCAGGCATATTCCTTTCCCAAAAGAAATATATCACTGATCTAATGCATAAATCAGGCATGACAGATACGAAACCAACATCCACTCCATTTTCTGCCACAGATAAGTTACTCAAGGATTCCGGCGATCTCCTACCGTCCCCAACCGAGTATCAAGCGCTCAGATACTTGGCGGGTTCCTGTGACAAAGGCGTCTTCATTTCGACGACCGCTCCATTAAATCTCCACGCCTACTCAGATGCGGACTGGGTAAGCGACAAAGATGATTATATCTCCACCACTGGTTATCTGTTATATCTTGGCAGCACGCCCATCTCTTGGAGCTCTCGAAAACAACGTTCTGTTGCTCGCTCTTCCACATAAGCAGAATATAAAGCCTTGGCTGACACGGCGAGTGAGCTACTATGGGTCCTTTCCCTACTCACTGAACTCGGCCACACTCTAAAAGCCAATCCAGTCATCTATTGTGACAACCTCGGTGCTACCCACCTTAGTGCTAATCCTGTATTTCACTCTCGGATGAAACATATAGCCTTAGCCTATCATTTTGTCCGAGAAAATGTTCAAAATGGCAAG
>Ga0315914_1000391_pt1 | contig 52656 bp, 27 predicted proteins | sample MpolenodulesMG_FD_203920 | JGI IMG/M metagenome (GOLD analysis project Ga0315914, IMG submission 203920) | Medicago polymorpha root nodule microbial communities from Los Angeles, California, United States - elongated nodules | ecosystem: Host-associated > Plants > Roots > Nodule | place: USA...
CATATTTTTGTCCCATATTTCGTATTTTCATCCCGAATCAGCTCCTAATCCTCTTTCTTTTGCTCCAAGACTGTTTCTTCAGATATTTGTTCCTGAAATATATTTATTTGCAATTGAAGTAAAATAACTCAAAAAGGAAATAATATTTAAATAAAACTAAATCAAATCTAAATATAATAAACTCAAATAACATATTAAAAATACTAATTTATCGACTCATCACTATCAAAGATGATAAAGAAGATCAAGTGACTTCCCTCAGGCCTTTAAACATGGAAGACATGAGACAGGCAAAGAATAAGGTGTGTTGGAACTGTTCACTTCAATTGCTTTAGAGTTGGGGCTTTTTTCTATTGGCTTATTTGAGCCTAGCTATTGGTATAAGCTCTTGTGAGTCTGTTTAGTAGAACTTATGGAAACACCTTTTGACATGCCCATAAACTGTTTTCAGCTTATTTCGTTAAGCTCTTCTTAAAGGTGGCTCTGGGCATAGATATCTGACATTTGGTAGCAAAAGTTAGCAGTATGAGCATTCAAGCATTCACCTTTGTTACTTTTAGCTTATATGAAAACAATTTTACTTTATTTTATCTTTTGATATAATAATAGCACTTATGCTATAAAACATTTATTTTAGCTGTTTATCCAAACTGAGGGCCTTAGCACTTGATTTGGGTGCCTTACTTTGCACCCAAATCAGGTATTAAGGCTCACTATCTGGTTTACTATTAAATACAAACTTCAATCCTCTTTTTTTGTTCTCAATGTAAATGATCAAATAACACATTTGTTGAGGAATTCAAGCTTAACTATTTAACAATGTGACCCATATGGAAGAATTAACATCTTGTCTTTTTCCAGCTTAAATTTTATGCATAGAAATTGATAGATACATGTGTAAATACAGGTGGCTGCAAGTTTTGCTGCAGAAGGATCAATGATGAACAGGTTGAAGGAGTGGAATGATTTGTATGGAGAAGGAGGTTCAAGGAAGAAAGAGGAGCAGCTCAGTTATTTTCTTTAGATTGTGGAAAGCCAGTTTTTTTCTTTTGGTACAAAGGATATTTTAACCAAGGCATTAATCATTTAGTAGAGATATTGAAGTGCTAGATTGTTGAAGAAATCCAATGTGAATAGATTTATTAATCCCAAGGCAACATGCATCATGTTTGGATGAGTCTTGAGTTTATGTTGAAATATTCTATAATTATTAGCTATTATATTTGATATTGGTTCCTTCAGTTTTTACTTTTTATTCTACATTTATTTGGCATTACGAGTGGATGATGGTGATGATTATAGGAGTGAATGGAACAACATAAAAGAGAATTGATGGTGACGGTTATGCAACCATGGATTCAGATTTTTGAATTAATTTTTTCGACAAAAAGGAAGTCGTTTATATGATGTTTCCTTTGTTGATAGGCACATTTGCGTGTTTCCTATGTTGATATTTCGTACCATCTAGCACTCATGTATCTATATTTCACTTCATTTATTGATGAATACAACAGAAAGCAGTGATTTATCTAATCAATTAAAAAGATAAAATGTTTGATATGTTGAAAAGATTTTAAGTGTCTGTTGAGAATCAAAGTGACAGAAATATCAAGGTGTTGAGAACTGATGGAGGTGGTGAATATGCATCCAAAGCATTTAAAGCTCTTAGTGTAAATCATGTATTCAACATGAAGGAATAAAACAATTCTATAAATGTTAGATGTATGTTAAAGCAAAGAAACACACTACATTCATTTTGGGTGAAGCTATAACCACTGCAACCTATTTTCTTAACTGGTTTCCAACCAAAATGATTAGGAAGGTACATGAAGAAGTTTGGAGTACAAACATACCAATGATGTTGTAAGAAAGAAGCTAGCTAGATGATAAAAGTGAGGGAATGATTCTTATTGGCTATCATGCTACTAAAGGTTGTACAATCCTAGCACATATGCCATCATAAATGACTTAGAATCATGAGATTGGCAAAAGAAAGACACCTCCAACACACCATTGATGAATATTTTGTTGGCTTAATTAGCAATAACTAGCAATGTTGTAGGTATCCGCGCATGTAAGGGGGTGGACACATTTTCCATATTTATCCAACGAAATAGAAACGAATATCATCTCGATCATTAAATTTATAAGATGTTGTCTTTTTAGATGTATCAAAATTGCAAATACATTTTCAAAAGTTTATTTTTTTCCTTATAATTTTATAAATGAAATTTAGTAACAAAAAATACATTTAAAAAAAGAAATTAATAAAAAGACTAACCAAAGACACATTAGAGAATAATAGACATTTGAGAATCTATAATGAGAAATATATAAGAAAGTTAGTTATATAGGAACAACAACTAACCCCGAACTTTCCGATTGGCGAAAAAAATCTCCCGCGAGATTTGTTTTCTGAATTCTCAGCATCTTACTTCAGTATACTACTCTTCGCTACTTACTATAAATAAACATAACAATGGGTATCACTAATCTTCTTTCTACAATTTTTATCTTCTTTGTTGCTAGGGTTTCAAATTCAACTCACCTTCTTTCAAGGTAAATATTCATTTCTAATTCATCCATTCTTAATCAAGATACATTCGTTTTTATTTCTTTTTCTTTTGAGTTGGCATTGTTTCTGTTTTTTACTGTGTTAATCTTTTTCTATTCTTTCATTTCATTCTATTTCATGCATAGTTACAATGTCTTGTTGTTTTCTGTGTTGAATTCACAGATCTTTTTGTGATTTCAAGTTTAAGGACTAATGGCTAAGGAAAAGGTTCGTATTAACATTGTGGTTATCGGTCATGTCGATTCCGGGAAGTCAACCACTACCGGTCATTTGATCCACAAACTTGGATGTATTCACAAGAGTGTCATTGAGACTTTTGAGAAAGAAGCTGCTGAGATGAACAAGCGTTCATTCAAGTATGCTTGGGTGCTTGACAAACTCAAGACTGAGCGTGAAAGAGGTATCACAATTGACATTTCTATGTGGAATTTTGAGACAAACAAGTACAACTGCACTGTCATTGATGCCCCCGGACATAGGGATTTCATTAAGAACATGATCACCGGAACGTCCCAAGCTGACTGTGTTGTTCTCATCATTGATTCCACTACTCGTGGTTTTGAAGCCGGTATTTCAAAGGATGGTCAGACCCGTGAACATGCTCTTCTTGCCTTCACTCTTGGTGTGAAACAAATGATCTGCTGCTGCAACAAGGTATTTCTATTTTCAGCCCCTTTCAAGTTTTATTTGTTTTTATAATCCATTTATATAAAGTATTAATTATCTTCTATCTTGGCAGATGGATGCTATTACACCCAAATACTCCAAGGATACGTATGAAGAAATTGTGAAGCAACTTTCATCCTATTTGAAGAAGGTTGGCTATAACCCAGACGGAATTCCATTTATTTCTATTTCTGGTTTTGAGGGAGATAACTTGATTGAGCGCTCTAGTAATCTTGACTGGTACACGGGTCCCACCCTTCTTGAAGCTATTGACCAAATCAACGAGCCTAAGAGGCCACCAGACCAGCCTCTCCGATTACCACTTCAGGATGTGTACAAGATTGGAGGAATCGGAACTGTGTCTGTGGGACGTGTTGAGACAGGTTCCTTGTACCCTGGAATGGTGCTGACTTTTGCCCCAACTGGGCTGCAAGCTGAAGTGAAGTCTGTGGAGATGCACCATGAAGCTATCAGTGAGGCCCTTCCTGGTGACATTGTGGGATTTAATGTTAATGCTGCTGCTTGGGATCTCAAGCAAGGTTATGTTGCCTCAAACTCTGAGGATGTCCCAGCCGTAGAGGTCGCTTACTTTACATCTCATGTTATCATTTTGAATCACCCTGGCCAGATTCAAAATGGCTATACACCTGTTCTTGACTGCCACACCTCCCACATTGCTGTTAAGTTTGCTGAGCTTATTTCCAAGGTTGACAGGTGTTCTAGTGAGGAAATTGAGAGGGAGCCCAAATTTTTGATGAGTGGTGATGCTGGTATTATTAAGATGATTCCCACCAAGCCTATGATGGTAGAGCCTTTCTCTCTATATCCTCCATTCGGCCGTTTTGTTGTCAGAGACCGGCATCAAACTGTGGTTGTTGGAGTCATCAAGGCTGTGAAGAAGAAGGATCCTGCTGCAGGAGGTAAGATCACTAAGTCGACATTGAAAAAGTGAACTGTGAAGGATGATCTATCTAGCGAAATCTATCGTTGTTATTACCATAAATGGTCTTTGGTCCTTAGTATTTCTATTTCTCCTCTACTAAACTTGTTTTGTAGATTAAGTTTGAAGTCTGCACCGTCATATCACAGTTTTTTTTTCTTCCCAGAATTGGGTTCTAGATAAACGGTGGAAGAAGAGCTATTTATTTTATTCGTTTTATGTTTTAATTAGTGTCTAGTTTGAACACTTGGATTTTGCAAGCAGTGAATTTCCGGACCTGCTGATTTTGTTTTGAATATCAACTCTTTATTTGTGTGTTTATTCCCTGATGTGATGTTTCAAGTTTTTGCTGGGCCATGTCTCTGATCGTTCTAGGTAATGTAGTTGGCCGAGAATGTCAAGAGCATTTTTGAATGTCACTTGCATAATGCTCTGATCGTTTGTTATTCCTGTCTGAAATTTACATTTGCTAAGTAGGAAACCCCAAATTTACAGCAGTTATATTTACCAAATGCCAATGTTATATTAGCATATGTGGCTCGAATATTATACCAAGGTAATTAAATGGGACAGGGCATTGAAACAGGGGGTGGTACTAGTTCAAGTTATAAAGGTCTAACAGGTGTCATGTTACTAGTATATTTTTATTTTTAATTATTAATCTATACCTATATTTAAAAGGAATGCATAGTTTTGGTGTAGTATTTTTCTTCCAATCATACCCTTCATGTTACTAGCAGTACTTTCAAATTTCTGATCAAATTACTGGACTTCATATTTCACACCATTGTAATTTAATACTAGGATATTCAAGGGATTTTCACTTTAACAAGCAATTAGCTTTGTAATTGGGCACTTGAATATGGTATCTTCTAAATTCTAATGGGAATCAACATGTATTGCCTCTTATACTAATAAGTGTATCAGCAAGTTATTTTTGTAAGTGATCATCTAAACATGGTGACTTTATTTTGCTTATATTAATTTGGGCTAGGATGGAATGTTGGGTAAGCTTTTGCGTTGTTTTGAGAAATACTGTTTGGGAAAATGGTATATCTTTAGAAACACTTCTTTGGAATCTTGAATATCTGGCAACGTTTAATCTGTAACTAATTTTTGTCCATTGACCGTTTCCTTTCTTTTTGTAGCTCTTGCCGGCAGAGATAAATTTGAGTCACTATGCAGGGAGTTACAGCATCAAAATAAAATGACGATGGTATTCTTCTGTTACACCACTACCTCTAAAACTGATTATGTAATATATAAGAATTACAAGATGTTCAATACCTCAAAAATATTGTATCTTTCTTATATGCACTTATACACCTTGATATGACACTTGTGTATCTGAAATCTAAAGAAGGGTAGCCTGTCCTTGCTATTTCTAATGTTTAGTTTATAGCCAGCTAATGCAAAACTAACATCCTACTCACATGAGAGCATTAGCTTAAGGCCGTGCAAAAGTGATTTACTTCAGCTCTCTCGACTGAAGGATTTGATTTTTATTTCCAGCCTCTCATTTCCCATCCTGCCGAAGTATTTGAGTTTGTCTTTCCCCTCTTAAAGTATTTATGTTGCAAATTCACTTTCCTAACTCACCTGGTGAATTATTTTGACCGAATAGATGTAATTCAACAAAGATTAACTAATGAATATTCAGCAATTTAGAGGCCTCAAATTTGCAATTAGGACATTTACTTTCCTCTGGAAAATCTCTTTGGGATCTCCTCTTTAGGAAATTCTTGTAGATTTGTTATGAAGGTATTGGTATCGAGTCTCAAATTTCATGTCATTGTGTGTATTGTAATGTTTACCTGGTTGGGTAAATGCTTTCATCTTCACGAATGTCTCTGTCTCTTTTTTTTTTCTTTTTTGAATGGCAACTGTTTGTATGTTAAATGTTATGTTGAATGGCTCTGTCTCCTAATCTCACTACCATACTTTTTTTCCTGGATCTTTGATGTTCTGCTCATGGTTGTTACATGGGAGTTGTTATTTATGATTTGTTGAGAGATTGAGCAGCCTTGTTGCATTTAATTTTTTTCATGTTCCATGTTGTATCTCTTCTTTATTATAACGAGTTCCTTTTTTTATTACATAGATGTGACTTCTTCCTGGTAGTAATCAGATTCTAATTTATTTTACTTTAAGAGCAACATTTGGACTTTGTTAATTGAAAACACTCGGATTCATGCTTCATTATTTTCAGGAAGAATGCAAACGTGTATCTACTGAGGGGGAACAATTGAGGCTGGACTTATTCAAATTCCAAGATGAAATCAAGGTTTGTTCATTATCTCTAGTTTGGCATATATGATATTTTGAACATAGTGGACATTTGGTATGCTTCCACGTTTTAACTTATAGTGGAGAATGGAAATATATGTAGCAGGGTTGAACAGTAGCGTGAATTGATACAGATTTTTGTTTTGCCTTTTCTTTTTTCTCTGCAATATATATATATATATATATATATATAGGGTTTTGTTAGAAGCCACCCATGAAGGTGTCTTTTAGCAACCCACACCTCAAGGTGTGATTTTCACTTTTTAGTTATAACTTTGCTAAAAGACACCTTCATAAAAATTAGTTGGTGTCTTTTAACAAATGCTCATAGAATAACTTTTCATAAAAGGTGTCTTCTAGCAAAACCCATATATATATATATATATATATATTAAAAAAAAAAACTTGCATACTAAATGGTGCCTAGCAGATGGACCAAATATAGGACTTTATGACCTTGACTAGTTCATATAGCAAACTATTAGTGGAAAAAGGTTTTGTTGTTGGAAAAAAGATCTTGCTTACTAAAGGGTGCCTAGTAAATAGAAACAAGTATTACTGGAATTCTAAATCTACTTTTAGAGAAACATTTTTACTTTGTTCATTGAAAACACTAGGATTCATTTTCAGGAAGAATGCAAACATGTATCTACTGAGGGGGAACAATTGAGGCTGGACTTGTTAGCCCAGTTCAAAGATGTAATCAAGGTTTGTTCGTAATCTCTAGTTTTGCATTTGAACATAGTGTACATAATTATGATTCCATGTTTTAACTTATGGTGAAAAATGCAAATATATGTAGCAGGGTTGAACCGTAGCGTGGATTGATAAACATTTTTGTTTTTAGCTGTTCTTTTCCTTGTTTTATTTTATTGTGAAGGATACATTATCCTCCTTTTTTTATTCTTCTCTCAATATATATATACTTGCACACTAAATGGTGCAGAGTTGATGGATTGAATATAGGTCTTTACGACGTGACCAATTCATATAGCAAACTCCTCTAAGTGGAAAAAGGTTTTTTCGTTGTTAGAAAAAAATCTTGCATACTAAAGGGTGCCTCCAGGCAGATGGAAACAAGTACTACTGGAATTCTAAATCTACAGTGGAATTATCAAACAAGCTAGTGATACTGTCAGGATATAGAATACTGTTAGTGAGTTAGAGTTATAGAGCAGTGGCTCTGTCGTAGAAGGGGAAACCCTTGAAGGAGAGATCTCTTTCTCCTATTCTCTCTCTCTCTCTCTCTCTCTCTCTCTCTCTCTCTCTCTCTCTCTCATTCTTTCAATAAGATAGTCATTATTGAAATATTCTATAATATTGACCTTTATCTTTTTTCCTTCTGTTTTTATTCTACATTTATTAGCCATTATGTACTCTCCTATAAAAGGAGAATCTTTTGCATTGGAATAATATATACTCTTAATACAGAATACTTTCATCATGTTATCATGAATCCTAGTTTAAGCTCAACCTTTATGTTTAACTTGTTTCAGTTTGTTTTGCGTTGCTGTTAATTTATGATTGCTTGCAGAAAGTTCTTCATGACGATGACTTGGAGGAATGCATAAGAAAAGAGCTTATCCCTGCAAATGAGATAAAGGTGACCTTTTCAGATATTGGTGGTTTGGATGATGTTAAAGAATCAGTTCAAGAAGCTGTTATGCTTTCCCTCAAAAGACCAGATCTATTCAAAGGCGATGGGGTTCTGAAGTCATGTAAAGGTGTTTTGATTTTTGGACCTCCTGGTACTGGTAAGACAATGCTTGCAAAGGCAATTGCAAATGAAGCTGGAGCAAGTTTCATCAACGTCTCTCCGTCCACCATCATTTCAATGTGGTTCGGAGAAGCTGAAAAATATGTCCAAGCTCTGTTTTCACTAGCGGCAAAGGTTTCCCCAACTATTATTTTCATTGATGAAGTGGATAGCATGCTTGGGCAGCGGTCTAGCATTAATGATAACAGCTCAATGAGAAGGGTGAAAAATGAATTCATGTCACGATGGGATGGACTATTGTCAAAACCTGATGAGAAAATTATTGTTCTTGCTGCCACAAACATGCCATTTGACCTTGATGAAGCAGTTATAAGACGGTTTCAGCGAAGGTAGAACCACATGTTTGTCATGATTCATGTTCATCTGTTGCTTCTGCTCGATTGCAATCATTTGAACAAGGACCAGCATTTATTATGTTCATCATCTTCATTGATTTGTTAGGTTCTCACAAGAAATAAAATAGTTTCTGATAAAAATCGATTTCATTAAATTTTGTTTTAAGTAAAGGTCTAAAATTTAACCTTTTAAAATATGATAAAATTGTCTACCAGATTGAGTCTACCTTTAATAAATAAACCTTGTGCAGTTAACTGTGCAAGAATAACAACTCTGGAAACTCACCAGAAGTTTCAGGGTTCAAATTCTGGAAACTAACTTAATCCACTAATTTTCTACGTTTGCCTTTAAAAAACGTGCAGGAATAACAACTCTTTAATTTTGAGCACTGAAAGAAGCATCTCTTAGGTCTATCATTGCATGGTTTGGTTTCATGATATGATGCAGACTATTGTTTTTGAGATATGTGACTGACATTTCTGTTCATGGCAATCTTGAGCAGGATCATGGTTGATCTTCCTTCTGCTGAAAACAGGGAAACAATCTTGAAAACTCTTCTAGCTAAGGATAAACATGAAGATTTAGACTTCAAAGAGCTTTCAACTATGACAGAAGGATACAGTGGAAGTGATCTTAAGGTTCATTTTGCTGGTCATTCTCTATTTCTAGTTGCCTACTTCTGGTTTGTGGTGATAACCTATTGACATTGATTTATGTAAACAGAACTTGTGCATGACTGCAGCATATCACCCCCTTAAGGAGCTAATACAACAGGAGAAGGAAAAAGAAATGGTAGCTACTTAATTACTTCTAATATATTAACTGTTAAAATGGTCTTTTTTCTGCAAAGCTAAGTAAAATACATTTTTTTTCTTCAGAAAAAGGTGGAAGAAGTTGAAATCTTAGATGATGCTTCCAATGCTACGAGGAAGATAAAGTAGATCAAGTGATTGCCCTCAGACCTTTAAACATGGAAGACATTAGACAGGCAAAGAATAAGGTATTTTAGGCTTAAACTGTTCACTTCAGTTTCTGTAGTGTCAGGGCTTTTTTGTATTCGCTTATTTGAGCTTATTTATTGGTATAAGTACTTGTGAGACTGTTTGGTATACCTTATGGAAGCAGCTTATGACATGTTCATAAACTGTTTTCAGCTTATGTCTGTAATCTCTTCATGATAGCTTATGAAAATAGGTTATAGCTTATATGAAAGCAGTTTGACTTTATCTTATCTTTTGTTATAGAAATAGCTTATATTTGAGCACTTATACTATAAGAATTTAATTTAATTAAGTTGTTTATCCAAACAGAGGGCCTTAATACTTGGTTTGGGTGCCTTATGTTGCACTCTTTGGTATACTATAAGATAGAAACTTCATTACTGTCGAGGAATTCGTAAAGGTGATTTTGGGATAGAAATTTGACATTTGGTAGCAAAAGTTAGCAGTTACTTATGAGTATTCAAGCATTCACCTTCGTTAGGAATTCCATGAGTTTCAACTTTCAAGTAACTCTACTTTACATTTATATAAACGAATATTGCACCATGGTTTATTTCTTACCATGTGCCTATCATTTTCATATTCCGTCTCTATCCATTGCTATCTGATGAGACACTTGTTCAATCCTCTTTTTTTGTTCTCAATGTAAATGATCAAATTACACATTCTATTGAGGAATTTAAGCTTAATTATTTAACAATGTCACACACATGGAAGAATGAATACCTTGTCTTCTTCCAGCTTGATTTTTATGCATAGAAATTGATAGATGCATGTGTAAATACAGGTAACTGCAAGTTTTGCTGCAGAAGGATCAACAATGAGCAGGTTGAAGGAGTGGAATGATTTGTATGGAGAAGGAGGTTCAAGGAAGAAAAATGAGCAACTCAGTTATTTTCTTTAGATTGTGGAAAGCCTTTTTTTTTCTTTGTACAAAGGATATTTTAACCAAGGCATTCATCATTTAGTAGAGATATTGAAGTGCTAGATTGTTGAAGAAATCCAATGTGAATAGATTTATTAATCCCAAGGCAACATTAATCATGTGTGGGAGAATCTTGAGTTTGTGTTACAATGTGTGGAAGTATTCTATGATTGTTAGCTTTTATTATATTTGATTTTGGTTGCTTCAGTTTTTACTTTTTATTCTACATTCATTTTCCATTATATACTCTCTCCTATAAAAGGAGCACATCTCTCATGATTAGTAGTTAGTAGTATCTTGTTCAAAAAAAAAAAAGTAGTTAGTAGTATGAAAGGCAGTTTAACGACACACACGAAGGGCTCCAAAGTGGAAAGTTATTTCGCCGTGACCAACTTTTCTTTATTCCTCCTATATAATTTTGTTATATACCACAAGAAACAATGACACATACAAACAAGGGTGTGCAAAAAATATGGTTAACTAAACCATACGACTAAATGATTTCTTTTTTACTTCGACAAGAAAACAATTTTCTTAAAAAAAAACAATACTAACATAAACATCAATAAATGTTTTTTTTTTAGCACATTAACACACGAACCCTATCCCCCAAATCCATTGCTATCCGTGGCAAAAATTGCATTAATAGTAGGCGTTGTAACTTGTAACAAATCTTTGATAATAATCACACAAAAATTGATTCTTTTGGTAGAGAAATGATATTTGTACAACCACTTTATTAACTTTTTGACAATTTTCTCTCTCATACTCACATTATCTTCTTATTCTCTCTCTTCTTTTTTCTCTCTCTATTGTTTTAGTACCAATGGAAAATGTTCGGTGGACACCTTATACAGGTGTATACATCTCGAGATGAAACGAGATGTGGAATATGAGTGTGTAGAAATATGGCATGTAAAAATATCACCGTTGGGCACTGATATTGCCGCTTAATTAAAATTTACATAAGTAATTAACTCGAATTATTTTGCAAGAAGACCAATTTGTGGTGCTCATTTTCTCATGTGATTTAAAATGGATTTGAATCAGCTGCAAAGCTTTTGAGTTCTAAAAATTGGTATGCACTATATACAAATATGGTGGTGGTAATTGCGTATTTTTTATGGATTTCATTGCACAAGTCTATGATTTTTCTTATGTTACTATGTTATTGATACAAACTCGTTTAGTCGTAATTAAGTTTTGTTGAAAAACCAGTTACACATATAAAACAAGTTCTCCCCTCCCAATTGAATTTTTTCTAATAGAGAATTGAACTCCCAACCATTTGCTTAAGGGGTTCAACTCAGTTATTTCTTTATATTGGTTTGTTGATAAGATTTAGTTGCTGCAATATTATATAGATCCCTTAGACCTTAGTATGTGTTACATGTGTCTGTTTGTTGATGTAACTTAGAGGATATAATTAATTGTCATTTGAATTAAATTAAAATTACAAGAGAAAAACAATTAACCATGTTTTAAGAAAGTTCCTTCTCACACTTTACCATTTTCCTTTGAGTTCTGCTATGAATATTAGAAAGTTCCTTCTCTTCCAAACTCAGGTAAAGAAAATGACACCGCATCTACATGCAACACAATATGTTTGTTTCTATATGTTACTGCTATAAAACAAACCAGCTATTCCAACCAATTTCTGGATTCAAGAGAATTTCTTTATGAAAGTTCATATTCTTAATACTCTTATGCTTTAGCTTTATTTTCTTAACATTTTCCCAGAAGACAAACAAAATCATAGAATGGTCCGTATTAGAAATGTTACCGAGGCATAAATTTGTACCTTTCCATGGACTAATTACCCCTTGCCAGGCTGCCACCATATGTTCCGTAGCTGAAAAAAAATTCAGGTAAATATATTGAAGGAATATTTCAAAAACCATCATATCGAATCAGTGAGATCTCTAGTCATGATTCAATCATTCGATTAGAGTCGAGTTAAATTAGATGACAAAAAAATAATATTAAAAGTGTAAATAGATTAAAAAACATTGCAAATAATAAAAAACTAAAATTGGTTGAACCGATTCAACCATACGACAATATAATCGAAATCCAATCAATCGACAAACTGGCCTGGTCAACTGTCCGATTGGTAAAACAGTGATAGTAAGTTTTTTTTTTTAAAAAAGTCAACTGTTAACCTATATATACATTTTTTTTCCTAAGTAAGCTCGTCTTTTATTGGAAAAATTAAGTAAACTAACTCAAACGTGAATAAAAAACACAAGTGAAATTTGTCTCCAGTTACGGTCATTTTCAATATTTTGGACTCTGCTTAACATAATCACAAAATGTACAAGTTTGTTCATCCCAATTAGGCCTACACAGTAAAAGGTCAATTGATTGCCTCTAAATGTGTATGCATATGTATGCTCCATTCCTCTGTCTCTTATTATTTTTTGGATAATTTACAAAAACAAAGAAATGGGGTCGACCACAGACATTATTTCATTTCAGTTCCATCCCATACTCAATAATGAATGTTTTTTCATACCCAAAAAAATAATAATGGATGTTTTCAAAATTTAAAGCATAACCTTTTATATATACCCCGACAGTACTATGAGACATATATATTCTCTATGAAAAAACTTTGCAATATATCTAAATGTAATATGCTTCAAAATATGTCCTGTTGTGCCCATTAGGACCCTACCTAGCTTTTAATTTAATTGTATGGCTACAACATACGCTCCTTTTACTATATCTTGTCACGTAGGAATCTAACACCTCCTCCAAGTAGAGCTGCTAATTTTTTTCCATCATGTATGTAGCTAGATACCCTTTGTCTTTTTTGGCTTCACTCGTCATTTCAAAATGTAAATCTCAAAGGCCTCAAACAAAGAACAAAAGATGGAAGATACTTGTATGTCACAATAATTTAGATACACCATTTTTCATACTTAATGTATAATGTATATATCATTTAGTTATCTTAAAAATACACATTATCTAATTCTTTTTTCCATATTTTTTCAAATGTGTGTGCCTAAATAGTGTGATCAAATGGTTGTGAGCATGTAAGACTTTATCTATAAGGGAAATGAATGAATACATCCTACTAGTCCTAGTTAATATGAAAATATATATTAGTATTTTTCAAATCCCTCATATCATCACTTCAAAATTTGAAGCATTGTTCTCTCTATCTGTGTGATACACATTAAATAATATAATAATAAAATATGGAGCTGAAGTGTAGGAAGGGGTCAGGAATGATGTAAGGACGAATCTACAAAGTTTTGCGCAGCCAGCAACTGAATCTAGTTCAACAGATGACCTCATGTGATCAATTAAAAATTTTAGTATTTATTATTTGTTATAATATTATAATAAAAATGTACAGAACGTTCATATTTCATAATGCATGATGCAAATCCATATAACGGATAACAAAGTAGAGCTTTCAAAATAGGAACATGGTTTGAATTTTGAGATTGGTTGAAATTAAACAAATGCATGGTCATGTTCTCATGTCAATCAGTATCACCATGCCACATCCAATTATTTGAAATTGTAGAAACCAAGTTTTGTAAGCTAAAGATGAGACACACGGGGTCCTATTGTGCTATAGAGGATTAATTAGTTTCTACAGTATCACATGATAGTGTCATAAAATATCATGGCCTTGGATAAAACCATTTGAGAAATTTATAACTAAAATGACATATTTGTCTTTTTCAATAATCCTGAATCAAACATATTATCAGGATGGTGAAAATTCTATTGGAAAAAAAATCAAATGACTTTAGAATCTAGAGTATGGAGAAATACCTCAAATAAAACGACATATTTGTCACATATAGGATATAGACAGCTATAAAATCTTTTTCCTTATAAAATGACTTTATAAAAGTGACAGTCATTTCCTTATAAAATCTTTTTATAAACGGATTTTGTAAAGCTGAGTTAGACTTAATATAAAAATCTAATTCACAAATATTTCAATCAGCTTTTTCACGAAGTTAAACACTCATGACACCGGTGGTCGTCAAGATCAAATAGTTCGGTAAAAAGATATTTAATTCTTATTTAATAATTCCAAAAGTACTAATCTTTAATTAGGATTGTCTGATCTTATTCGAACAGCCATGCACACATACATGAACGTGTGAATGCCGCAGATCCCCGTTCAATCTGAGTGGTAGACATCTATCATCTTGAACATAGAATTCTTCCACAGTGATTTTTAGAAGTTATGGTGTTCAATTAGCTTGTGTTATACTGTGACTCCGTGAGTATTAAACATACACATAGTTGAATATAATGAGGTTCTTTTTTAAAATAAATATGATAAATTTGCAGCTAATTAATATTGAACGCAGATTATTGGGACCACACTAAAACAAAGGAGACAAGTTCTAAAAGGACAGCAACTATATTGAACTAACCAACAAACAATGAGAGAATTATATAAAAAAAAAACTAAATTCGAATCTATATAGGTAATAGGGAACACTTGAAAGCTATATCTGGTCCCTTTTATTTGACATCATGATTACAAAATTTACAATACTTACTACCATGCAGAGATGGATGCAGTAATATGGTCATACAAAATCTAAGCAATGTTATAATTAAGTTAACTTTTATAGGGCCTGACTATGAGTAGTAGTGGGTAATTTTTTTTTCAGCTAGTAGAGTTACCACTGTCACCAACCTAGCAGAAAATTTGTGACCACGTGGTAATATTAATGCATGAGTCATTTTAAGTTGAACACATGGGGTAATGTAGATTTGAATTATGGGTGTAACTCAATTGGATTGGGGCAGACTGAAGGAAACTGAGGTGATTTGATCCATCTAGAAATTCACAATGACATTGAATGGTATTGCATATTGTTAGGTATATTCTATTGTAAAAATGAATGGTACATAGATTGTCGAAGTAGCTTAAAATGAGTGAGTGGGTGAATGAATCAGAGAGTAATTTCTGATATCAATGCTCTGGCAAAAATTAGGAGCCAGTCAAATCCTTGCTCTGATGCTAGAGCAGAAAACATTATGAATTTACATTGATTATTAGCTCTTCGTTTGTTGTTTCTTTTTTACCAGTGGGTCATGCCACACTAACATATATAAAACGTTGTGTATTGTTTGTTTTCATTATTTTTTTCAAACAATTGGCATTTTAAACAAGTGATGCTCTGTTAATTTGGGATTAAAATGCATTAAAAAAAATCATATTGGAGTTCTAGTGTGTCTAAATATCATATCATATGTTATATATGACTCTGATTAATGCATTAATATTGTAGACAAGACCCCCACATTCGATTAAAAAGTCACAAGTGCCTATTTTATCATTTGATTAAAAAATCATACTATATTTGATTTAATTTAATTGTGAGATTTATTGATCCAACGGAAGAAACCAGCTTATTTATAATATAACTTGTTTCCTTTGTCCACCATAGAACTTTCAAAGTTGAGAGTGAAAGGTGAATGAGAGAAAGAAATGATCAGAGAGAGAGAAGACAATCAATTGGCTTTGGCAGAATAATGGTAGGTAGAGAATCTCTCCTCTTATGGAGAGTTATTTTTGTTTGATTGAGGAAGGTTTATTAATATTATTAGGGTCATGCTAACCGATGCCCCTGGAGCACTGGTTAAGCATACAAAATAAGGAATTTATTATCATAAAAGGAAATTTTGTTGACTTATTTATGGATTAATTACACAGTTTTCAATGCAATAATTACTATATAATTTTTCTTTTTAGTATCCTTAACCAGTGTCTCGGGGACACCGGTTAGCATTTCTCATATTATTATAATGTGTTTGGATAAAGAACTTAATTGTTTATAGTATAAATATTTATCATAAATTGTTTGGAGTAAGTGTTTACAAGTTTTCAAATAACAAAAGATATAATTAAGTGCTTAAGCCAACTAGGACACTCAAACACAAAAGATTAGTCTATAAATTAGGAGTCTCATAACTTAAGTATTACATTGAGTTTTCTTATCTAAATAAAGTGTGATTCATAACTAACATTAGTGTTCTTTTAAGAGTCAACGCCTATAACAACTTCCACTCTATTAGAACCGACTGAGTGGTAATTCCTATTTTTTAGCGGATTCACTCATCCTATAGATAGTATTTTTCATAGTCAAACTCTCGACAGGAAAACCAATTATTATGATCTATGATTTAAGTCTATTAAGAGAAACCCATCTAAAATATTAATCCATTAGATTAGAGTCTTTATTATTTAAGTACCACAATGAACTTACTTGTACACTCAATGTGAGACCAACATATGGGCAAAAACAGATGTCAAGCCTAATTAATGATTTCACATTCATAATAAAAGCATTCGTATTTTCAAATCAAATTTTGAACCAGAAGTGATATAGTTCCATATATAATTTGGCAGGATGACCCGAAAAAACGGAAGGAAAAAAACACAACCCGGCTATGATTATCAAATGTCTCTTTCTTGTATTGAAACATTAAATTCGAAGGATCCAAAGGTCAATATTGAAATAGAAATCAAGATATTGAAAGTTATATACTTGGTCTTAGTCTGAGAGATTGAGTGGTTGCCTCATGCACACAGGGTTATATCTACTATTTGAAATATATTGTGGTCTATTAGGGACGTTTACAATTACATAGTATAATAGGTTTTTGGTCATAGCAATATCACGGATCCAAATATATTACCTTGTGTTAGTTAACTTAATAAGATGTTGTACAACCCGTAAAAATATAAGTATATTTTATGAATCACCTCAGATTGTTGTTTTATTGTATACATCGCGAGACTATTCTCGCGAATGTCTCACGAATGCAAAACTACTTAGTTACAAAAAGAAAAAAAGGTCCCACTTGGCAATCAGGAAATTACAAAAAAAATAAAAATATTTTTGTTGTTACTGTGTCGTGAAGTTGCACGAAAGTATCATTCGCTATAAAAAACATTTTCCTTAAGATAATAAATTAATTAATACCCTGATTGAAACCATGATGCTAAACGTATTAACGCGTGATTATGTACAAGTTTGAAGTTGTAGTTGTCGCCCATCATGTCAACGAATATGCATATCCAAATAGATTATGAGTTAAAATCAATTGAGATTGGGTCCAGGAAAAATGAACTGTTAGACTTCCACAACGTAGCAAGCTATAACTCAAATCCCAATCGGAAAAAATACGAAAATTAATATTCAACGCACTTCTAATATGATTATCTTCAACAAAGAGAATTTGTAGATATATAATAGTGGACATACATTAAAAAGAAGAAGCAGAAAGTGAGAGTGAGCTAGAGGTGCGTGGTCACATCGTCACCTTGCTGTTGCTCATGATTTCTTAATTCCATTACTCATCTCAGTTCCCAATGAGCTGCAGGGTTGGTTTTCTCTGATTTTGGTTTGCACCTAGCAGGCAGGCTTGGGAGTGAGTGCAAAAGAGATAGGATTTGAGAGAGAGAGAAAAAAAAGAGAGGTAATATTCTCTTTTCAAAACTTTACAATATATAACTAAATAAAAATAAAAGCATTACATTACATTACATCATCACAAAATTCAACTGTCCTTTAATTCCTTACATCAAATATGACCGTTTTATGCTTCAAGGATCCGCTTTTTTCGCTTCTTCACTCCTTATCATCATTTATATATCAACAATCTTTTTCATTATTTTCCTCCTCTCAAATTACACACACTCTCTCTCTTGTGTGGTCTCAAATACATGTCATTTTCATTCTGATTTTCCCACTTTAACAACCTTTTTCAATATCACTTTTCTTGTTTTCAAACTTCTTTCATATTCACTAGTTTACCAATTATGGGCAAGGATTGGTATTGGACTGGAAGAAGAAGATCCTCCAAGAGAAGAGAAGCTGCTGAAACAGATATCCCTTCTGGTTGCATGTGTGCTGTCTTTCAAGCCTTTGATTTTCATCCCTTTAACCTTTCCATTAACCAACAACATCAACAATCCTCTTTCAACAATTCTTCTCCCATACAATCTCTCCCCAAAGGTACCTCATTTTTTCTCTATATTCTCTGTTTTAACTACTCTATATGTTTTCTTACTCTTGGAATGATATAAGTATTTCATGGTTTTGTATAACTCAGGAGCTGAAGCACCTAGGAATAGCTTGGAATCAGAAGATGGTACACTCTCATCCATCTCAAAACAAGATAGTTTCAAAATCCCAGTAAGTTTATTTATTAACTTGGACTTTGTCACTGTAATTAATATTAACAGTGATGATATTGGTGACTAAACTTTTTTTTTTTTTGTTGATAATACAGAAGAACATAAGAATCAAAACAAATGGAGGAAGTTTCAGTGATCTTTCCAATGATCTTTGCTCTCCAGGGACAAAGACACCAACTTTGGTTGCAAGATTAATGGGTCTTGATCTTCTTCCTGATGCAAACTCCCCTTCTTCATCTTCTTCTTCATCTTTCTCTACTCCAAAAAGACAAAGCCATTACCAAAATAGACCAAAGCAAGACATCAAAATAATGAAACACAGACACAGCACAGACAGTGTCATCAAAACTCCAACATTGTCCTCAGAAAGAACATCATATGTTGAGCATAGACTATCTCTCCAAATCAACAAAGAAAACAGGAATCTTGGTGAGGATTTGGAGACTCCTAGGTCTTCATTTTCAAAAAGGAAATTTTTTGATGAGAACAATTGCAGAAGTCCAAGTCATTATGCAAGGCAAATTGTTAAACAGGTTAAAGAGAGTATGAGTAGAAAAGTTGGTATTGACATCACCAACACAGTCAAAAACAGAGAACAAGAAAAAGTAAAAGAAGATTTTGTTGCTCAAATCAAATTCAAGAAAGCTCTTAAACCATCAATGAAACCATTAGATGAATCAAACCAAGGAAAAGTACCATCAACAAACACATCTCATTCCCCAAGACTCAGCAGATTCAATGATAACAACCATAAACATTCACCAACTACTACTCCAAGAGACAAAAATACACATCAAGTACTAAAACAATCATCACCACCACCTGTAGTCAACATTGAAGCACAAGTTTCAAGAGTTTCAACAAAGCCACAAACACAAGCAATGTCAGAGAAGGAGGACATAAAATCTTTCCCAAAATGCAAGAAAACAGCACATGGGAATTTGAGTCCACGGATAAACAGAAACAAACCTCCTCAGAAATCATCATCAATCAGAAACAAGCAAGAAGAATCATTCATAATAACTAGAGCTAATGATATCAAAACCAATAGCAAGAGAACTCATCCAATTTCTAACAACAATGTCCCAAATCTTCTCCATCTCAAAACACACCCTTCTCCTTCAGCTACAAAAATACATCAAAAACAGGTACCAATTATTTCAATCTTCACTTTTTATTTTATAGTCACCATTTTTTAACTTATTTTAATCAAATGTTGCGTGTTAAAAAATCAAACACAGGTCAATGATGATGTCCAAGAAGCAAAAAACATGTCACAGTTATTTAGTTCTTCGTGCCACAAGTACACACTCGCCACCCGAGGAACAACCAACGATGACTCAAAACGCAACGGTTCCGCCGCCGTCACGGGAGCTGAGAATGAAGGATCAGAATATCAATACATAACAACCATTCTAAGCCGTTCTGGAATACACGGAGCAACAGTAACCAACCTTCAAGATTTTCAATGGTTCTCTTCAACACATCCATTAGACCCATCAATTTTCCACCGTCTTGAGCTATACCCAACAGCTAAAGATAGCAACTTTACGCAGAAAAATCAACTGGGTCCACGTTGTAACCGTAGATTATTGTTTGATTTAGTCGATGAAGTGTTGTCGGAGATTCTGATTAGGCCAAAGTGTTATCATGGGTTGTTGTTGGATACAGTGTGGAAAAGAGTTGGAAGTTTCCCACGAGCGAAATGTGAAGTTTTAGAAGACATTGATGGGTTGATAGAGATGAAGGAGGTGATGGATAAGGTTAAGGAAGAAGAAGAAGAAGGTGAAAAGTTGGTGGCAGAAATTGAAGGGAAGGTGTTGGATATGTTGGTGAATGAAACGTTAACAGTTATGGTTGGCGGCACGTGAGTGAAGGGAAGGGTGGGTGGGTCCGTACGTAAAGGACGTCGTCGTTTTGGTGATGATGATGGTGATAGTGGGATTCCAACGGGGAGACATGAAAACAGAGGTTGTCACATGGGGATAGAGTTCACGTGATGAGATGCTACATGTTCATGTTCATGTTCATGTTCATGGCCATAGAGGTTGTGTTTGGATGGTGGGTCCCTCTATGTTTGTACCATGAAAATTACACGTGGTTTTTTTTAATACTCAAGATTTTGCAGCGGAATCCATGGCCAACATAATTACCATGTCTTCTCAAATTTTGGTTTGAAACAACCATGTATTTTTAGGATTGAATTTCAACTTAAGAAGTAATTTTGAGTGTCTTTTCTCAAGTATAATACTATTATTTTGTTTTTCTTGTGTATAGTATTTGATTTGTAATTTGAGGTAATTTATCCAGCTTGATGAATTTTCTTTCTATTTCTTTTTTCAGTTCCAGTGCCATAATTTGTTGTACAATTGTTCTCTTTTTAGTCAAAAATGAAAGAACGATTCACATATTTTTAACTTGTGCTTTTTTTTTTATTGAATTAACTTGTGTTACTTTTTTATTTTAATTATTGAATATTTATTGAGTTCTTTGGTCCAGACTCTAGCAGTCTGTTTCACCAATCACATTGGACTACGACTAATTTGAATCAACCATGGCGAGAAATCTATAAAACTATCATAACTCAAATACGTTGTAGAAAATATATTTATGCGTTATATAATTTGATTTTTTTTAAACCAAGGACTCAAGTAGAAAATAACTTCAAGTATTTGAGCAAACCCATTGGATTCAAGCTGTGAATGTAATAATCGTTCACCTGACTTTTTTTTTAAAGGAATCATTGACCGGACTTTATTTAACATAAAAATAAGTGTAAGGATTGGCCAAAAATCATACCCCAATTATGCGAAATATCAAATTAGTCTCTGAATTTGGCATATGTCAATCAATTTAGTCGTCGCTCCGTCCAATTTGGGTGTTAACGGTGTTGACGTGACCGTTAACCTCTCACATGGGTCTCCATGTCAAATGCCACACAAGTAGAGACTAATTTGGCCGACAGTGACCAAAATTTTCAATGACTAAATTGATTGATTTGCAGTAAATGGTTTGCTCTTAAACCCCCTAACGACTCTTTCTTCCCCAACGACTATTTATTGCCCAAATATATAAAATTAGAACCTTGATTTTACAATTTGTAATCTACACTCCAAAGTCCCCAAAATTTCTTCCAATAATTAGTGGTAATGTTCTTCCCCAATTTAAAAAACTTCAAACCCTAATTATTTGACTAACTATCAAATCGATCCCTACATTATATTAAAAACCCATCAAATAAGTCCTTGAATTATTTAATCATATACCAATTTGTTCCTTGAAGCATCCATTTTTTCCCAAACACATAATTCACCACGAACATATTGCAGCCTCTGATACTCATCTCGCTCTAAACCACCACCGTGGTGCAGGATTAGCGTGATATAGTCTTCCATCTTACGGATTTTGACAACATTAGTCTAAATCAGAAACAAAACAACATCAAAATGCAAACCTTAAAATGCAAACCCTTTTCAGAAATTGTTTTAATCAACCAATAATTTTCTTCATTACTAAGTTAATGTTCATCAATTTTAGTAACCAACCAGAAAAAAAATCAGATTTTTAACTCTTAAACGGAAAACCCTAAAATGAATAATCTAAACAACCATCTCAAAAATACAACACTCACAAACAAACAACAATGCAAGCATCAAATGAAGTTTAAAGTTGTAAACGAAATGATAAAAACTGATAATCTAAAAATGAAGTTTAAACTAGATGTAATCAAATCTTAAATTCAATGGATCCGTATCCACATCTTTATCTTGCTTCCCCGTATTTGATGATGTACTACTTGTATTGACGAATTGATTTTCATGCTATATACTTTCCCAAAAAAATAATCTCAAATTCAATGGCTCCAACGAACCATTATACTTCTTCTCTTCCTTTTTAATTGTCACATTTTGACTTTTTACATAAACCAAGACAACAAATAGTTTACTAACTAGTTTTGATACAACAATTTATCTTTTTCCTATAATAATCTTAATCATTTAATATTTCATTTTATATATTTCTCTCTCTGTAATAAATATCTAAGGATAATTTAAGTAAATCAACATTTAATGATGTATTGGACTTTGAAAATGACAGTTAATTAAAAACAAAATTTTTATACAAAAGCAACAATTATAAAGGAACTGAGGGAGTGGATGTTAATTTATCGTCAGCAGATCTTCAAGTAATGTAGATCAGTCATATTAGAAGTCGGCAAAAACTGAGTCTTAGATATAATTATTCGTGTTATTTGGTAAAAAAAAAAGAAAAGTTGAATTATATTTTTGGTCGTTAATTCTGTTTCATTTTGAATTTTTAAATTATAAATGTTAGATAATTCCACCCCTTATGTTTATTTCATGTCATTTTCATCACTTAACTTACAATTACAAATATTTAATATTTTGATCGTTTAAGTTACAAAATTTAGACACTTTAATATTTCATAGGGACCAAAATGTCTTAATATTTCTAACTTAAAAGAGCAAAATATTAAACATTCATAACTTAATGGGCCAAAATTAAATGAATAAAACTGAAGTGATCAAATTGTACATTGTTTGTAAGTTAAGGGACCAAAATGAAAAAAAACTGATTTAATTAAGGGACCAAAATAAAACCTAAAATATGTCAACGGCTTAGACCTTTTTGATCCATTATGAAATTAATCATTGAATAGGCCAATGAACATCCTTATCTTTTTCTTTACACGAGTTTAAACTATTTTTAAGAAGGCGAATAAAAATTAATCTCGATTTTTTTTTAGTCATACTCATAACTCTTCCAAGTTTCATCATCATATCAGTGTTTGATATGAATTAAGTCGAGTAATTTATGTATCGACACAAAGATTTAGACATGTTATTATTTTTTCTTAATTGTTTTCTTTTTTGTGTATTCAAAAGACGTGTTCAAATATTTGTGTCAACATACTAAGAATTGGTTAGTTTATAAAACTTGGTATGCGGCTCAGTTTCTCGTACCCTACAGACTTCAAAATTAGAGAACTCCAGAATTTATGAAGAGATACGTAATACGTAGCTTTTTCAACCAGGAGAAAAAGTGCATTATTATGCGTAGAAAGAATCATATTCCATCTAGTTTTTGCATGGAAATTTGGGGGAGATCAACGTTAGTTTGTTGAATTATTTTAAAAGGAGATTTTGCATGATTTCATATATAAAAAAAAGGTGGATTTTGCATGAAAACGTGAATTTCAATGCGAGCCTTTTTCCTTTCCCTTTTGTTTGTTTTTCTTTACAGCTCCCTTTCCTTTTGTTGGAACTAAGAGGATGTGTTGAATGAAACCAAACCAGAACATGACCCCTTTTTCTTTTACTTTTGGTCGTGAAAACAATTTTAGTAAAGAAAAAATCACTTTTACTTTCTCTTTTGATTGAAAAAAATTAACTTTATAACTTTCAAGTTAATGTTGAGGACTTTCTCTTATACTTTATCTTTAATTAATATTGTTTAGTTGCACTTAAAAAAAAATGCAGATGAGCAAAGATTTCAACTATCTCTGATTGATTGATTAATTGAGCACAAATGGTTAATAAGCATCATCTAAAAACTAATTGCATGAGAGAACCAAGTTAGAATTCTCGATAAAAAATGATGTGATTTAACGATTCATTGGTGAAAAACAAACTTGTACATTATGCACGATTATCTTGTTTGTGCACATTAAACAATGTCTTGCAATTCTAACATAAAGTTCCAAAGCAATTTCATTTTTGTTTAGAAAGTATACAATTTTAAATTAGCATTGGTTCTAAACTTGGAGTAAATGACAAAATTGGGCGAGAATTAATTATTGCAGACAATTATGAATACTGCCTATATATCCTATGAATCTATAAATTTCTGCTTGTAACATTGATGTGGCAGTTGATACTGTTACTATACCACAAAACAAAATTAGCGGGAAATTCAAAATAGCAATACAATAAATTGTTAAGTATATATCTGATACTGTATTTCATAAATGGTGGAGACATGTAAAAAGATTGAGACTGGAGATGGCTTGCTGTGTCGAATTTAATGTTTTGCTGTTTGGAGAGTAACACATGTTTGGTTTATAGATCTGTTTGTTTCTGTGTGTCCTTCAATGTTTTGGCACTGAATTCATATCAATTATTTTCACTACAACAACTGGACTTTGTTGAGGTGATGTTTTATGTATTCAATTATTGTGTTATTGATTAGGAGAAAAGGCTCACACAGAGAAAGCTGACATACATTTTCACTTTTTTTCTAACATGAAAAAAGTTCTATGGCCAATCTTTTTCTTAAGGGTAAATGCAATTAATTTATCAATACTTTAGGTCAGTACACCATATGGTAGGGAGGAATCTTTTAAAGTATTTTGAATGATAAAGTGCAACAGTAGTACTATATATTGGCAAACTATTCCAAGTTCTGTTGAATAATGTAACTTATAAATGTGTAAGAGATATGTTAATATTGAACTACCTTGAATAGGAAATGTGACCCTTATAATGCAACTTATAAATCATTCAATCTTAAATAACTTCAGCACTGGGCATGTGGGTCACATTACAATTTTAAATTACGGGTGTATTCTTATATACCAATTATATGGTGCATAAGTGAGACATGTCTTCTATCATGCACAAGTTAGTTTTCATCATTAGATCAATGAATTCAACTATTAAATTTAATTAGATATAATATGACTTATTGATCCAATTGTGAAAAAGACATTTGTGCATGATGTAAGACCATTTTATTTAACATATTAGACGAAGTCATTCTTGTGTGTGTAAGAAAACCGACCATTTCGTTGGGATATATAGCAATACCTTCATTGATACTATAGTCCCTACCAAAATTACAAGAATATATTTAAATGTATCTTTTATTAGTCATTTCATCATCAAATGTATTTTCATTAGTTGATTTAATCATCAAATGTGTTTTATTTTGTCGATTTAGTCAATAACTTACCAGTAGAAGAAACACTTAAAACCATATTTAAAATTTTGATACATTATGATACTATAATAACAAAGGACTGAAATGTTTGTTTACATTTCAATATTGAAGTTTCACCATCTCTCTTACTTCATAACTCAAGTACATGAAACAACTTTTATATTTCTTTAATGCTATAATAGCAAATTTATTTTTCTTTTAAAATATACATGAGGAGAATCTCTTTAATGCGGCATAAATTCATCAAGTCTTGTGCTACCAAACCACTCTCAAGGAGTGTACAAATTTTGTACTCTATGAAACAACTTTTCCTAATTTCTAACATGTGACACTGTTTAACATGTACAATCAAATAACTACTCTTTCTAAATTTCTGCTATTATAAAGTAAGGGTATTATGGTTACAGGTGCAGTCTGATACTTAAGTCACTTAGATTTAATACAGTACTTGGTACCTGACAATCTTAATTGCAAGAAAGCAGTGATTTATTTTTTCTGAGAACCAAATGCAATGCAAATTTTTTGATTTGATGATATAAAAGGTTTGTCCCACCACTACATAGTAGTACTTGACAGTGTTGCATAGCCATTTTGAGTACGGTTGTCGTTTTCTTTTTCTTCTTCTTGGTAGACTTCATTCCAATCATACAATGATGCTAACTAGCTAACATGAAAATTTAGTTACCTACAATTTTAGCTTCATGACAAAAAAGTTCTAAAGACATTGATATTCGTTTCAATATCATTTCTGCATATGAAAATAACCATTATTTTCCATATATGCATATGACATATATGATTGATATGTGAATAATTTGCATTTGTTACTTGAAGGTTTAAACTTTTGAACAATGGTAATTGTAATTGCTTTCACCAACACATTCAACTTTTTATCCACATTTCTTTAAGAATGTGTTTGGATGAGGCAATTTAAAATTGTAAGCAATTCAAATCTTTCACTTGAAGTCCCTTTGGATAGGGTAATAGAATTTTCATTCTTAAACTTTATTGTGCTTTTTGTGAAATTTCAAAATAGGGACCAATTTACAAAATTTTAAACTTAGGGACCAATTTACAAATTTTGAAAGAATTATAAGGACATTTAAAATTCACACATATAGATTAATGAAGGAATTTCAAATTCTCTGAATTTAACTTTAACAAGATACTTTGTAAAATTTATTTATTTTGTAAATTATCCAAATTTATAATTCGAACAACATAATTTACGAAAAAAAGTTTGAATTACCCTTTAAATTATTTCTTCATCCATCCAAATACACTCTAGGACTTTTCATAATGAAATCGCTGCTTTCTTTTCTTTCACATTCTATCTTTATTTTCATAACATATCATTAATGCCTTAAAATAAACTCTATTTTAAGTTGTGGTTCATAGTCACAGTGTATGTTTGTTCCACTTTTAGAGGGACCATAACTAATTATGAGGGTGTAGAATTGATTCTGACATATTTGTTTGATGTCAAGTAGAATTAATTCTGCCTCTAGAATTGATTCTACTTGAAGTTAAGATTTGTAGCTTTTAATTATATAATTGATTTTCACACACAAATTTGTATTCAACTCACTTTTACATGATTAAATCCAAACACATATCACTTTTAGTTAAAATTACTTTTAAGCAAAATCAATTATATACACCGCACATCCAAACACACACATAGTTGTTTCAACCTTCTAATTTTCGTGGAACAAAGAACATTAGTTTTGTGGATAAAAAGTTCGAGAAGAATACTGGTTTTATTTTTCATAAAGGTTCATAACATAATTGAATTTCAAATATTCACAAGTCCAACAATGTAACAGTATAAATGACAAACTAGAAGTTACCGGTTCTTTCTTTTTTTTTTGAAACGGTAAATATTATTAATGACGAGTAACGCAAGGAGCACTATCCCCTAGAGGAGGAAAGAGAGGGGTGGAATTTCAGTGACTTTGTTTTGGGTGACTTTAGTGGACTTTAGTGTATTTTAGAAGAAAAAGAGTGATGATGGAATGATTAAAATAAATATTTTGATGAGACAGAATTATTGGTTAGGAGAGAGATAGAGACAAAGACACCGAAAGGTACCGAAGCTAAAGGAACCCAAGTGCTACCCGAAAAAGAGTTATAATGACCAAAAAGGTTCGCATGACAATCATTGAGATGTAAAAGAGTGTACTATTATTATCGTCCCAAAGTGTAATCCTCAATTCAAAAGTATGGTTGGTTAATAACTTAGTATTGTTGGTTAATAACTTAAATGTCCATCGAAACCCTAGGATCCGAGAGAATTTAATAGAAAAAAATTTCCATCGAAATCTACGTTATGATATGTTTGTTCCATTCGGAAGCTAACTTCCCATAACTGAAGGACTTTTCCAACAGCTTTGGAGGGCTAAACAGCAGTTACCAAGTGTTTTTATTTGTTCTCAATCTGAACCCAGCAGTGATGGGTTTGGAAGATCCACTCGTAGGAGTAGACAGCTGAAATCTGCTCTTTACCCAAACGTTTTTGCTCATTTCCAAAGTAAATGACCAAAATACCCCTACGCATGACCAAAATGACCAAAGTAACTCACGTAAAAAAGGTAGCACAATTTTGGTTGGAGTCATGGTTGTTGTATCAGCAAAAGGGGTGCCTTGGAGTCATTGTTTAAAATTAACGTGAGTTAACTCACGTAAAAATTGTGAGTTAACTCACGTAGAGATTTACACTGGCGTGAGTTAACTCATGCAGCGTAAGTTAACATGCGCATGGATATTTTGGTCATTTACTTTGAGAATGAGAAAAAAACGTTTGGATAAAGAGCAGAATTCTAGACAGCTTACGCATGGGGTAACATAAGATGAGGCAACTAGTAATAGATTCTCAACATATTCTTTTCAGTTTATATTCAATTATTAATTAAGATTTAAAAGAGTCCAATTATTTTAAAAATAATCTCACTAAATCGTGCATGCCTCATAAATTTAGCAGGATTCAGAGAAATTCCAATCAATAAAAATAAAGTGTTATGGGATGGGATGTGTTGGAGATATTTTTCTGGGGAAAAGTGAAAGTCATGTGATACCAAAAAAAAAAGAGTGAAAATCAGTTTAAAATATTTTAAACTTATAAAAAAAAAAATTGAGTGTTTATCATTAAATTTATTGACTACATTCATTCATAAAATATACATTTAAAGATTATAAGAATATAGAATCAAATTAACTTTTAAATCATTCAAAAAAAAAAAAAAATTCTCCCTCCCTGTATATATGCAAACAATCAAGATTGCATTGCTTGATTAATGTACAATCCCACAGTGGAATTCTATCACACAATTGTTATTCACTTTACATTCTCCTATCCAAACACGAAATTAGTTTCTTCAACCCAACAACCGTTGTTTCATCAAATATTACCACAAGGGTAAGTCAAAATGGAAGAAGATAACACAATACTTATCAGTTCAAAACAATGAGATCAAAACATATGCGTGACAGCTTGCATAATCAAAAGGGGAATCCAACTCAACATATTGATATGTTCTTGCCTGAATGTTGTAGTAGAGGACTTCACAAATTAGTGCTATCAAAACCAAGTCAGAAGGTTAATCACTCAGTGTCAACCAATTGTCGCGAAAATAATACAATTGACTAATTGAGGGAAGACAACATTTCCAAGTTAACACTGAACACGGACGGAGGACAGAAGGATATACCTTGTACATAAAGTATGGACCTCTAACCCAAAATGAATGTATGCAGCAGTAAAGTAGTATCTTCTAATGTTATATTCAGATTATGCCATCTACCCAATTCAAGCGTCAAAGCCAGCACCAGTCCAGCCAGGAGCAGAAGATCTACCCTTAGACACAGCACCAATTCCCTTTCCTTTTAATTGGAAGTTGACTTTCTTTTTACTTTTTCCTTCGCTTTCATTAGGAGGTTGCTGATTAGGTCTATCTGTCGCTGCAACTTTCTGACCATTACTTTGATCGGTAACACTCGTGGCTGATCCCCCGCTTGATTCCCTTGCGTTGGGAACAGAGGAGCCATCTTGTGTTTTATTCTCCTGAGAAGAACTTTCCGATCTCCCATCCTAACACAATTCAAGCACATGATTTTAACATTTACTGGTCTAATACAAAATATGCATGGTATGAAACGTGTGTAGGTATAATTGGATGAGCAACGTATATCTAACGGACCCAAGCAAATTTGACAAGATTGTCTAAAAGTATAATCAACTTATACAATGGAATACTTAAGAGGAATGTCATCAGTTTCCTAGCTGGATGCCTTATAGATGAAGCTCAGGTAGTTACTAGTTACAACAACATTCCTCTGACAAGTTTCCAGTGCCCAGTAAGGGTAGCAAGCATACACCCCACATTAGGTGCGCAGCTTAGAAGCCACCAGTAACTATGCAGATGTAATAATGCTCAATACAGCGAGAAAAACATACATGATTAGCATTAGTTGTTGCGTGACTTGGATTCAAAGCTTCCAATCGTCTTTTTAATTCTGCCAGCCGTGCAAACTGAGACTGACTGCTCTCTTGAACCTATATAAGATTGATAGTATCAAACAACCAGCTTAAAAGTAGTATATTATATCTTCAATCAACAATCAATTTACCAAATTGCTCAAATCTTCACATAGCTTCTGCTTTATTGCTTCCTCTTCCTTCACTACGTTTGCTGCTGCTTCCCACACCTGAAGCACAAACATTCAAGATATCAATTATTTTTTATAAAGTATTTGGCAATACTCGTTGATATTTTTGTGTATCAAATCTTCCTGACTAATCCATTTAAATAATGTTCGAGATAGTATTTAGTTATACTGCATCCACATGGATATCTTGTGTCCACCTTCTTAATGGGAACATAAGACTGAAAAAAGCAAATGAAAAATAAAGGAATAGGAATAGCAAATCAATTCATTTGTTATTCACACAAATAATGATTCAGAGATCTTATTTTATTGAATAAAGTAATCCTAGTTCAATAAATAAATGCGGGAAGGGGGAAGCTATTTACGTAAATTACAGAAAACCTCCATTTAGTTATTAAGACTGATCACTGATGTGCTTAAAAATGTTATCAGCAATTAATGTGATCATCATTGAGTAAGAATGTACCTTGATGCAGTGTCCAACTTCATTCAGTAAATATGAATGATAAATGTGTACAATGTGCCAATCAAAATAAAAATGCAAACTATTAACATCTATTTACATGAACGCGAAAAGAAATCAATGGTTTGAGCAATACTAAACAATCATCGCATGAGTTTATCAACATATATTTTCCAAATTATCTTATCTATTGCAGCAATTTGGTTGAGCTGATAGTGAAAAGATCTGAAGTCACACAAAGTCACACAGTAAGAAGGTAGTGCGGCTGGCATAATGCAGTATATATAGCACCAATACCTCTAACATGTTCACATAATGAAAATAGCAGGAGAAAAATGGAGAACATTAAAGTAAATACCTTCCGGGCTTGTTCTTCTTTTAGCTTGGCTGTACGAATTTTCTCTGTGGAATGTTCTATTTTTTTTCTCAAATGCTCAAGGGCTTAAAGAATGCACCATGTATAAAAGAAAAGCAAAGTCATTTCACTATAACAACCTTTTTGAACTTACGATGGAATGAGCAACAACAATACTCACAAACCTGATTTTTTGGGCCCAGCTGTAAGTTTCATCTCAAGTGTGAGATTTTGAAGCTCACGCTCCACATTTCGAATTTTTGAATAGTTTTCTTGAATGTATCTGTAAATATAAATGATAACAAAAACAATAATTAAAATTAAAGATTGGTGAATACAATGGTACCCATCATTCAATGAGATAAAATAAATTCAAATGTTAAACAAATTTTGCCTATAGGGTACCGGTACCCAACCAAACTCCAAGGTATCTAAAAATTTACCTTAAAGATTAAGGTGATTGAGTCCAGTTACTTAATTGACTGTAAAAAAGTTCTCGGAAGCAATGAATAGACACCTCGTTCTATATTAATAATACTACAAAAGAACGTCTATTAGTTCCGTATAGGTAAACTACAAAATTCCTCTTGAACTGATTAGCTTAAAACACAAGTCACAGTTCTCATTCCATGATCTATACATAAATTATACTAAATTACAACTTCAGAACAATGAAATCAAGATTAAAACACACACACACACTGGTATCCATAAACATGTATTACCAGTGTTACAACCACAGCACCATGAAATTGATTCAATTCACCTTAATATTATAATATTTTCAGTACAAATGCAAAAATCATCGCCTTTATTCTAGTTCCTTCCTTCATAACATATTACATAAAAATGTCATTGCTTCTTCATCCTTCATGAATCTAATTGACCTAAAATGATTGGTTGCTATTGCAAAGAGAATCATAGCATCGGAAAAAGAATAATTCTTGATATGAACAAGAAATTGGTATATGATGAAATTTGATTTGAAGATTAGAAGAAAAAGAGGTAAATTGAAAGAATGTGATAATGTAGCAGAAGAAATAGAATGAAGAGAAGTTACTTATGCAATTGAAGTTGTTCCTCTTCGATGATCTGCAACAAAACAAGAAGAAAAACAATGAATCAACTAAGTAATGATAGAATCGAGGAAGAAAGAGAGAGAGAGAAAAGAGAACCCTCTCAGTGTAGCCGATAACGGCAGCTTCTCTGGCGAGACCGTCGGGTCCGATCTCAGGGCGAAGGGAAGGGTTATTAGAAGCCATTACGGAATTCCGATCAAAACTCCGTGGCGTGCAACCGTCAGTGTCGTCGAGGAAGGAAACCGGTTGGACCGTCTCCGACGACGTCCGGTTTGATTTGAAGATCCGAAGAAAACGGTGATAGTTTAATTAGTTATCGTAGATGAGTTTCCGCTTGCAACGCCGCAGCAAAATTATACAGTACAAGCTTTCTTGGTAATTTTGCGCTAATTATTACATCACTCACTGTATAAAATGAGCTTTCCTTCACACAGCGTTTACCAATAAAACAAAACAAATAATGCACACTTCTTTCTAGATTTTATTTTTAACTATTCAGGTTGGGTTCCAAGTACATCAAATTTGTCAATTTAATACTCTACTATTAAGATGTTAAATTCTTGCCATATTTTTATATATCTTAGGATTAAATTGTCAAATTTCATGCGAAATAAATTCAAGAGAAGATGATAGTTTAGAAACGGTTATACTCAGTACTATTTTTTAAAGAATCAAACGGTTAAAGTCGGAACCTTGAAAAATGGAGAAATGCGATTTCAAATTCATCTACTTTTTTGAGATAATCGAACTCATATTCTTGTATATCAAATATATCTACCGTTAACATTAACATCTTGTACTTTTTTCTATAAGACGATAGTGATTTCTCCTATAATTTTGTTGTTACAGAACATGAGTTAAACAAGACTGGTGTATTTGGTTCAAAATTTGGTCCAAATACATCAACTTCTTTTATTCTCTTTTGTTTGTATTTTGTAACGGAAGAGTAGTGATTTTTTGTCACTATACATCAAATATTTTACCGTAATTTGGTAGTGATTCTTATGCTTTTCATTTTTAGAGTGTAATATTTTTATGAAATTTATTTGTTATTTTTATAATACTTTTATAAAAAGCATAATTAATTAATTGAACAAAAAAAAATATAACTAATTGAATTTAATAACTATGCCTTAGACAAACATTGGCAGATCCTTTTTACATTTTTTGTTTGTTTGTTAGTGGTTAATCAATTGGTTAAAGGGAAATTTGTTAACAGTATAGATGGAATCATATTTCCATATTCATTTTCTTTTAACTTAAAAAAGCCTAAACACTTTCACACCATCCTGACATATTTGCATAGGCACTAGGCAGAGTGTTCGGTTAAAAGTAATAGGAATGTGATGACTGATGTGATTCATATGAATTTCAGATCATTGATTAATCCAAATCTGAAATTTGTCAAAGTTTACAAAAATGAACAAAGATATTTATCATTTCTTAATTTGTCTTTCTTGTACCTTTGTTTTATTGCAGAATCTTAAAGTCTAACTACAGCATTTAATCTGATTCTGAACACTAATCTGTGTGCTCATCTGCTATGTACGTATAACTATCTAAGCCATAGCTTGAGATAGCAACTCAAATTGAACTTATTACGTAATAGAAAAATACAGCCTCGAGGACAATGATACAAAAGAATTGCATCGAATTGCTATAGCTTAAAAAACAAACACTACATTTTATAACAGCTGGGGTTGCTATTTTGCATTGAATTGCAGGACAGCATCTTTTGTAGGTAGTGCAGGAATTGCCCCTCTCTCTGTCACTGTGATCGCACCACATACATTTGCGAAATATAGCGCTTTCTGGAGATGCTCCTCATTCTGCAACATAAAATAACTTCATCAAATTCCAAATGTTCATAGCTTTTTTCTGAATAAACAACTAGAATGTGTAAAAATATCGGAATTACCTCGAAAATACTTGGGTCGGAAGCTATGTTATAGAGAATCCCACTAACAAATGCATCTCCAGCCCCAGTTGTGTCAACAGGTTTAACATTGACACCTCCAACTTTGCCCTTAAAATCCTGCACACAAATTTAGTACTGTGAATTATTGAACCTCGAAGGAAACCTTGCTCAAGTTTTACAACCTGCTATTCGTCGTTGAGTATCAAATTTGTTAATTTACATTTGACAAGTCACAACCAACATTTCAGTCCACTCATCAGAATAAAGAGCAAAGAAAATAATGCAATGAGGGATTATAAAACCTATTCAGACAATTAAAATGCGAGTTAAATGACTTTGGCAAGCTTACCTTGGTGTAATATCTGCAACCCTCTGACCCTTCAGTAACAATTAGAAGTTTGAGATTAGGGTGAAAAAGCTTGTTTAACACAACATCATCATCATAAGGATCATCACCACCAATCAAAAAAGTAATCTCTTCTTCGCTGATCTGCAATACATAAGAAAATAACACTTCAGATGGACTCAGAGAAAGAAAAAAGAATGACTTGCAATGGCATTTATAAAGTGTATTGTATAAAAGTAAAAAACTAGAAAAATAAAATTTACCTTTATGACATCAGCTAGATCCCATATGCTCATAATACCATTCCGAGCAGCCTCAGCCGACGGCCATAGTGCCAATCTCAAATTCGGATCATACGAGAGAATGCAATCAGAGTCTTTAGCAATTCTCAAGGCAGCAAGATGAGCCGACTTGCATGGCTCATCAATCAAACTGATGGAACCATAATGGAATATTTTAGCCTGCAATCAGTATTACATTAAAATTATACAGACTTAAACCAAAGGTCTTTATGGCCACATTTTATAAACAGAGATGGAAATTCAAGGTACCTTCTCAATGAGGTTATGGTCAAGCTCTGACTTATCCAGAAGCATATCAGCACTAGGATTTCGGAAAAACAAGAACTCACGCTCGCCATCAGCTCTAAGTGTAACAAAAGCCAATGCGGTTCTGGCATCAGAATCAAACCGCATGCCAGATGTATCAACGTTATTTTGCTTTAAAATATCAGCCAACATATACCCAAATTCATCTGCTCCAACCTAAAACACAGATGGTAAGGAATTAAGCTATCATTTTCTCAGCCAACATAGATTCATATTCCTAAAATTCAGTATACTGCTACAATAAGTATTATTCCTAGGTACAATCTACAAGTAAGTACATGATATTTCTAGGAATATTTTCAAAATTTATTTAATTCAACAATAAAAAAAGAGGAAAAAAGTGGAACAAGGTGAAAATGGGATTTATAGTTGGTTAGGTTTTTTTTTTTTTGAAAGATAGTTGGTTAGGTATTAAAGTGATGTCTATTCCATGGGAATGAAAAATAGACGATACGAGTAAAATATATTCCTCAAAATGAAGGAACTTAACCAAACATGACAATGTTACATTCCCAAGCTAATTTTTTAGGGAGTTTATTTGTATACTTAGAAACAGACACACATAGTAGATCAAGCAAAAGTTTCTTTTCTCTCTTATTCCTTTTGTAAACAATCATTCAGATAAGTGAAATCAATTTCAAATAACCTATAACAATACAGATTTCGTAACTATGGATATTGAACAAATCACATGGAAGGCTTGTAGATAGTAACAAAAAACCAAAAAGCCACCTAATAAATAGACATAGATATATACCTTGCCTAGAAATGCAGATGAACCCCCCAACCTAGAGATGCCAACTGCCACATTCGCAGGAGCACCACCAGGAGCTTTCTTGAAAGCGGGCGCTTCGGCTAGAGACACTCCACCCACTGTAGGCACAAAATCTATTAACAATTCACCAAAACAAACAACCAGCCCACTTTCGTCACACTCTCTGTTTGTGGGATCATCAAATTTACCTGCAAAACATAGTAAATAGCTTCAGATCAACACGAATTGTGGGTTAAGAAATTTTTACTGGAAGCACTACAGAAAAGTTAAAAATAAAAAAAAAAAATAGGACATAATTTGATGTGAAATACCACAAAACATCCTTATGCCAATTAGTATGAAATAAAAGAATCATTTCACATGGGTAACATGACATCCAAAATAGCTAATAGCCAAACTTCATAAAGTACATGTATTTTGAATTCAACTATAACATGGAAAGCTTTACCAACCATGATGACCTTCACATGGAATTGGTGATTAGACAAACCAGTTTGTAACCTAGATCACAACTAAATTCATTAAAGCTTAATAAAATTCAAAATTTAGACCCTTTTATTAAACTTTATCTTTCACATGTTCAATTCATCACCTAACAAGCAAGCTTAACATATAATCATCTTTTTCATAATAATCAATAACAGTGCTTTAACTTATTTTGCCAAATTATTTAGCAAGTAGCAACAATATATAAATTCATTCTAAAAAGAATATGATCAAAAATTTGAACCTAACTTATTCAATATTAGAAGCTCTTCTATGACAAAAAAAATTAAGTATCACAAAATTACATGTTAAAATCATGTAATTTTTTAATTGCTCATTTTCCTAATACAGTGTCAAAAATTAAACCCAGCTCAAATCACATGGACCCACATAAAATCAGATCTTGACATAAACAACTGTATAGAACACTATGGAAATGGTAATCACAGACACAGAGACCCCACCATCACAGACACTATGCAAGCATGGAAATCACAAGAACAAACGCTATAAACGCTATAAAAAAAGGGGTAAAATTTACTATCTGAGACAATGAAAAAAATGCTATAAAATCAGAAACCCAGTATCAGAAAAATCTCAAAGATTCAATCTTTAGGTGAAAAAATCAAGTTCCAGTCCAAATAACGAATATACGAAGAACGCCATGAAGGAAAAAAAAACAAAAGAAAAGAAAGAAGAAAAACCTGAGGGGGTAAACTGTGCCATCTGAGGAACCAAAAAAGAGAGTGTTGGAAATTGGAATTGCAAATGTAGAAGATGAAAAGCGTGCTTTTGAAGAACGAGTTGAATATGTTAGAGTTTACACAATTACGCAAAGAAAGAAGGAATGGATCATGCAATGCAATGAAGAGGTAAATGAGTTGATTTTAAAAGCTTGGAAATTTGTATTCTTCTATTCAAAAGGGAAGATTCGATGATGTGAAGTTGTAAGCAAAAAACAGGATGCTATTTTTTTTTCCTTATAGAAACATAAATCATTTTTCTCATTAAATAACTCTTTTAAGGGTTTTTTACTTATATTATTTTTCAACTCAATTACTATCTTGACCCTTAAAATTGTATGATTATATTTATAAATTAGTCTCTTAGGTTTATAAAATTGCAACTTGGTCCTTTAAATTAATGTATCCAATCTATAATAAAGATTTGATACATTAAGTATTTAATATATCTAAAAAGTTGAATTTTACTTATAATAGTGATCAGATGGAATACTCGTTTATTTGAAGATGTTTTTTTTTTTCAAGATCAACAACGAGAGAATCATTTGTTCTACGGACAATTATGGAGACCTATCAAAAAGATTTTAGTCAATATATACATATTTTGAAGTTTGGATCCAACTCATTATTGATGTTAGACTTGGAGAAGCTAATACTCTCTGGATCCAACTCATTATTGATGTTAGACTTGGAGAAGATTATGATATAAAGGAATCAATAAAATGGATGTTGGAACTTAGTATGAAAATTGTTATTTTTGAGATGAACGTCAAGTTGGTTGTAAATGATGTGCAAAAATGTAATTGATTTTTAAAATTTATTTATCAATAGTATGTATATAAAGTAAGGTTTTTTATGCCACATGTCACTTTCACATTCATTCTCAATATTTTTATTATTTTTCTATTTTTTTTATAACCAATATTTTATTTGGCATAAATATCTCAACAAACTTTTGATCTTATCCAATATTTTTATTTAAATTTTTATGTAGCAGAAATATCTTAACAAACTACATATAATACTTTTAACAAAGTTTACATATATGATCTTATTTGATGATAAAAAGGTTCCAATTGGTTTGTCCTTTTTAGGAAAAGAAGCTTCAATTAGTTACTAAATAATCGATTAGCACCGTGTCATTCGATTTGTTTTTCTTTTTGAGTAAAAAAAAAGCTTAGATTAGTTATTATGTTATCTTTTAGCATCATGTTCTAATTCAAACTTTAACTATAAATCTTGGTACATTTTTTTTATTTCCATTTTTTAATGCTGTTTTATTTTACTTTATCATAGTTTATTTCAATAAATTTATTGTTTTTTTTATGATTTTTCAAATTTTTAGTATATTTTATTTTTTATGTAACATAAATGTCTCACCAAACTACATATATTATATCTTTTTCTTTCTATTAAAGGTTTTTGTTATATTTTATCTTGAAAACCTAATTTTTTTTAAATTGCTTAAATTATTTGTTATTTCTTTATCTTTTAGCATCATATGTCAATTCAAATTTTAACTACTCACGTATTTTTAGAACTATAAATTAAGGGATTTTTGCTAAACAACTACCCACATAATTTTAGCACAAGTAGAATTACACCTTTGAAATCAGCCTTTCTCATTCTTCAGGTTTGAAAATATCACTTCTATACAAAATTTTATTCACTTTTTTATATACTATTGATTTTTTTTTTGGCAAAAACATTATTAACATTATTCACACTCTAAATATAAAATATGGAGACTCAAGATTAGGATCATTAGAATGTGGAAAATGCCAAATTTTAAAGAGATCACATATATTTAATCGATATGATTTTTATGGATGATAGAACATGAATCATTTTTTTTTTCTTTCTTAACTTTTACTAACATGATTTCACATTACATTAATTATTTTTCTATGCTAATATTTATTTAATTTTGTTTTTGGTGATATTCCAGAGGATCAAAATTCAATGCATTGTGTGAAACGTCAATGTTACAAAATATCAAACTATGTTTTTATAAAAAAAAAAATATCAATCTACGTTGATTGATGTAATATGTTACGAGATAAAAAATATCTTTATTCGTTATACTTTTTTTTGGGTAACCATGATATAGGTACACAAATTCCAACGCCGTTAGCGATGATGACTAATCTCCGACAAGAATTGGTGGGGTACAGAAGGTGGGTTCTTCCCTTTTAATCATTTTTTTCATACGCATGAGCCACGAAACAAACCCATGACCTCATGTTTAAAAGGTACCCAAAACTCTTACTACTTGGACTAATTTATTATTGATTTTGTTACATCTTTTATTCTTGCATTGGACATTCATCTCACCATTTATATTTATTTTTAAAATATTATTATAAATGTTAAAAAAAATTGATAGTGCTATAATTCAATTTAATATACTTACACGTGTATCCATGGACACAAACGTATTTAATATCTAACCTGGACAACGCCGAGCTCTAAACTAATTTATTTATAAAAGAAACTTGGTTTATTTTTATTATATGTATATGTATCAAGGAATAATCAAAAAACTACTACATTAATTAAAATAACATAGCTAGGAAATAGATTCCCCTCATTTATTCAAATCTTAAGAAAATTGAATATAATTACCATCGTTGAAATCTCAATCGATCAACTTTAGAGGCCTAACATTCCTAATGTAAAATGCACCATATGCCCCTAAAAGATTAGACCAACATGGCAACATCATTTTGGTTTGAGTGATAATTTTTTTAACAAGTCAAAATAAGATATATTAATATTAATAATAATAAAGAGTTTTATCCGGCACAAGGCATGCCGCGATAAAACTACCAAGTCCAAACAATACACAACACAGATTAAAGCTATAGCCGAAACAATATTAACCAATATCTAAGCATAAAAAAGGACAAAACCACCAATTATGATATCCAAGAGCAACATTAACAAATTTTGCCTTCGGCCACCAAAAAAACAACACCTTGATTTTGTCTAGAAAATGATGAATACTCTCAAGTCTCAACCCAGCCTAAAGTAAACATACTCTCAACCGTCCTCCACCAATGTTCAGTCAACTCAAACAATCCCTCCTCAAACAAGGGTTTGTCCAAAAACAGAATCTGCCCCATTTCCTACTGTCCTCCAACCCTCTAGTTTGAGTAATAATGAGCGCATATCCCTTAAATAATATCTCATATTTGAGTTTTATAGATTATCCAATAATTGAAGGAGAAACTTACTTAAATATCTTGTTACAGATAGTAGCTGTACTTGTAGATACAAGTTAAACACTTTAGGTCATAATTTGTTCTTTACCTACAAGCAGAAATTAAAACCATCTACATGTTAGTTTGCATAACCATAAACTTCTTATCAATCTACTCCTCCATCAAACCACACTTGTTTAGTTTTTCATATCTTCAAACTCTTTGTTATAATGCGATGTGATGTTCCTTTGGCTTTCCCAGCTCTAGTTGTATATTGTTTTGTATCCTTAAACCATCTTTATACCTACTAGACAAGGTGGATTGATTATTATGAGAAAAATAGACCCATCAAATTTTATTTTATTTCTTATGATTATCATCATTTTGCAAATAGAAACAGAGGTTAATATGTACACCACCAATTCTGGCATTGGGTTGGATAGCTAGCTAGCTATATATACATAATACAATTGAGGCTACAATTTCATGCTGGAATTCTGGAAAAAAAATCCCTATTATAAATTAAATTAAATCAAATAGGTTCTTATCAGTGAGTATTTTTAGGCATAAATGAAAATTCAAATATTCATCCATCCAATGTTCTTGTTGCGACTGCTTTGTCCTCTGTCGGTCCTTGTATCTGTTGCCTGTCTTGTTGAAGCATCTTGTAGGTGCAGAAACTGTCTGTAACATAATACACATAATAGAATTACACCGATATATAATAAGAACTCATCATATTGTCGCATAAGTCTATATTATAACTGTATTTTAAAATAACCCGATTCTTATTGAATGTGTGTATAAAATTAATTTAAATCTTATTAGTTCACAGGCGTGTGTTGCTAAAAAGTAAAAGTGAAAAAAGAAAATACACACCCTGTTGTCACATGTTCAAACGGATTGGCTTGTGCATCAAGCAAATTGGTAATGATATTGTTGTTACTCGAGACGGTGGAATCCGTAGAATTGTCACAAATCATGGTGTCTATATCTCTATCCTGGAATAAAGTACCAAAGTTTGGAAATTAATGCATACAAATTAATATAAAAGGTCACATGAAATCAAGAATTCGAAGTTTATATACAGCATTGCCTCAACAATATATACTGATAGTGATAATGTAATTGATACCCTGGATTCTAATTGTTTGTTGACCTCTTCCACCTTGTGCACCTACCAATATTTAAATAGTGAGAGCTAATTAAGGATTAGTTATGAAATTAAAATATCAATCTTTCTCTACTCAATTTCATTAAAGCAAATGTGAGTTAAACACTTTATAAATGTGAGAAACCAAAAAATAAAATAATTGCGTACCTCCTCACGCAATTCATCAACTCTTTCCATCAACTTTTGCATCTGAAATTAAAATAACCGCATTATCTATACATTTGAGTTTGTTTCAATTCAATCGAGTTTATAAGTCAATAAGAATATGGTAAAAAAAAATATAAATACTTGGTGCTTTCGAGCTTGAGCAAGCGTTCTCTCCAGTTGTTTCTCTAGACTTTGCAAATCTTTTATGCTAAGTGCATTGATTTCTTCCCCCAAAAAATTCCTTACAAACAAAAAGAGAACAATGTAAAGAAGTGTCCCAACTTAAACTTCACAAAAAAACATTGTTTAATCAGTATCAGTATTCAATACCTTTGTGTCCGTGCAAGAGATTCATGCTTGACTCTTAGCATCAAAAGCTCTTGGAATAAGCCCTGTAATGCACGAAAATGTTAAGAGTAAATTGCTATATATGAAGCACCCTTTTTATGAAAATAAGCATAATCAACTTTGTTACATGAGAAAAAGAAGAGAAAACCTGTGACTCATGTTCTCCTAAGTCACCATTCTCAGACATATTGTTGAAGCAACATTGACGATACTTCTCAATGATTTTGTTCAAGCTGATCAGAATGAATGAGGTATATCAATAATATTGGTTAGTACAATATAATTCATCTCTCTTCACTTGATGAATTTTGACCTGGGTTAAATTACTTTTCACTGCTTTTTCTTTTTTGACTAAAATGTGCTAATATACTAAAGGGTCTTGCTAACCATTGCCCGTTTTGGGCAATGGTTAAAGAAGTCAAAAGTAACATGTTTGCATTGGTTTCAACAACATTTTGACTTTTAAAAAGTTAAATTTATCATTTTTCATTATTTTTCAATACTATATTTCTATTTTTATCCTCTTATCCAATGCCCCAAGGCAATGGTTAGCATTCCCGTATACTAAATCATAAACGAGATACAAGTGAATGCATTATAAAAAATATAGGCACTGGACCAATATGGAGCCACTCTTGCAATGGAATCAACAACTACGTTCGCCTGTTGAATAAAACTAACATCATTGTTTGTATTACAACGAGGGGAATGTTAAAATGCACCCTTATAATTAAGGCACTTGTTTGTGCACTAAATATAGAAATTTCGTGTTAAAATTTTTGTATTCTATTCTTTTCTTTTTGTATTATATTCTTTAAAAAGTTAAAAATCATCTTTTTCAATGCATAAGTACTATTTACGAAAATCTTTTTCAAATTTGATTGTATAACACAAATCCACATCAAACTTACACAACTCAAGCTTATTTCGATATAAAAATTTAACTAAATGGTTGAATTTAAGTAGTTAGTAAAACTTCATTAAGGTTAAATTATCTTGGAATATTATAGTTCAATCCATAACTAAAATAATCGTTTTTATGGTACTCTTCTTGTTTTTGGTAAAAAAAATCATACTCTACTTGCTATTCTAGCTAGGGATGTCAACGGGATGGGGGTGGAGACAAGGAGTACATCTCTGCTCCCTCTCTTGCCACTCAAAATGTTCCTCATTCCACGCATTGGAGAGTTTATTCTCCATGTCCTACATCCCCGCACATCACCACGGTCCCACGGAGCTCCATCAGCATGTAAAAATAACTAAATTTCTAATATTTTGAGCAGTTAGTTGCTAAAAATAATTAAAATTTAACATTAAAACAAATATAACAAAATTAAGGCATTGCATTAAACATTACATATAAAAAATTGCGTAAAAAGATAAAGAGTAAATTACACTTCTCTCTTCTCAAAGATGTTTGAATTACACTCTCTTCCTCTCTTATGTTAAAATATATCCTCCCCTCCCCTCTTATTCAAAACATATTATAAATTTTTTCACTCCCCTCCCCTAAGAGAAGCTTGAAATACATTCTCATTCTCTCTTATGTTAAAATTTACACTTTACTCCCTCAATATTTTTTTTATTTTTAATAATCTAGCAAAGAAATAAAAATCTAACACACTTTCGAAAAAAATAGTATTGCGAGTCTATTTTAATATAATCAAAATTTGAATACGTATTTTTCGCTATTTTTTATTCACAATTGCATTAACGTTTAGTTTTAAACCCTATAATAAAATATGAAACAACTCAAAATAAAATTAAAAATATGTGAAAAATTACTAAAGACAATAAATCATGGTTATTTAAAAGTTAATTTTATACTCTAAATTATAAAATTAATAGCAAAATATTCAAATTTAATTATCATTGACATTTAAATTATAAAGAAATGAATTTATTTTTCTTGAAAAAATATAATTTATTTTATTTTTCAAAGTAGCGGAGTGTATATTTTAACATAAGAGGATAGAGAAATGTAATTTAAGCTTCTCTTAAGGGAAGGGAGTGTAATTTACTCAAAGATAAATAAATATAACATAGCAAATTTTTATTTTTTTTGTCAGGTAGCCTAGTGGCTAGAATTCACTTTTTAAAGTGAATAAATGAGGTGTTTAGGGTTCGAATCCTGGCCCCTACATATAATAATGCATTGTCCTACCAACTGAGTGATGCTCACGGAACACGTAGCAAATATTTTTATATACTCATATAAAATATATTACACTGAATTTATTTCAAAAAAAAAAATTATACTGAGTTGCTCGGGGAAAAGTCTCCATGTGTCGGGGGTTACGATCCCGTCCCTGCACTATTATCGGGAAAACGTTCTCCCCCATCCCCAATAGAAAAAATCTCTGTCTACGAATCTTCAAATGAGATTGTATCCGCTTAGATCCCCATTTAGAGATGAAATTGACACCCCTAATTTCAATCTCAAATAAAGAAAAGAAAAAAAGTGCATGCTTTTTTAAATTATAAGCTAATATGACTACTTTTTTGACTCGATTTAAAGACTCGTATCCTAAAATACTCTTTAATTAATATAAATTTTAGTTTTAATTGACATTTCATTCTTATAAAACAAATTTTTATGAAGCGTATTTTTAAGATTGCGATAGTATTTTTTATGAGACAAGAAGATTAATTATATTTACTCCCTCCGTTTCTAAATACAAGTAAAAATGACTTTTTAGGTTCATTCATTTAATGATGTATGTGGTTCATATTGGACCACATACATCATTAAATGAATGATCCTAAAAAGTCAATTTTATTTATATTTAGAAACGGAGGGAGTACTAAATTTCTTTAATGTGTGAAATTAGTTTACTTATAATCAAGACTAGAAGGAATAACTTAGGGTCCGTTTGGATTAGCTTATTTTAGAGCTTATATAAAACAGCTTATGCAAATAAATAAGTTTTTATGTATTATTTATAAGTTTTTAAGGTAGTTTATGAAAAACTCGTTTATGAAGATACAATTTTCGTTAGTGAGAGTTTATAAATTAAAATAAAAGCTTATTTATTTACATAAACTATTTTTCATAAGCTCAAACCAAACGGGGCCTGAGTCAAATGATGAGTGAGTGTTGTTAAGGTTGTGCTTTGCCAAACAAGTTGTCTTCATGAAGGACCAATCCTAATGTAATATGCTATCAGTTGGGAAACATCATCTAGCCATCGGCCAGTAGTACTCAAAGATCACTTGCTTCATTAAACGAAACAATCCATAACCCTACCTAAAGGCCAATAAGCTACACAACAAGTTGGCATGACCAAGCTTGTATTTGAAAAACTAGCGAAGAAACAAAAAATTGCGTAAAGATATATATTAAAAGGAAATGAATTACTCACTCAGTGGTACTGTATTGAAAAAGCTTGCCAAGACTGGAGAAGATGATAACAGCAACTTCGGCATCACATAAGACAGAAAGTTCGAAGGCTTTCTTCAACAGACCACTTCTTCTCTTTGAAAATGTTACTTGTCTATTGATCTTATTATGTATTCTCTCCATAACCACCTTCCCTCTTCCCATTTTGCTTTCTCTCTTTCTCTCTCTCTCTGACCTCAACTGCAGAAAACGACACATGTATATATTGTATATATAACTAAATATTGAACACCTTTGTCGGTGTTATCATATCCTGATAGGGAAACATCGCATGTAGAAACAAAGATGTAGTAATATTTATTTTGGAAAGAAAAACCTTAAATTTATTTTATCTAAGGAAATGTTAAGGAATGTATCCGAATTTTTTTTTTTGTCAATGTATCCGAATATTTTATAAAAAACATTAAATAATAAGTTTTTATAAAATTGTGTATCAAATATTGAAAATATTTGATTTTTTTTAAAGAATAAATTTTTTAAGTTAGAATTTAAAGAGCTTTGGAGTCACTAGTTAGCAATACTTCTTTATTTTATGTAATTTCTTTCAATGATATACTCTGATAATCTGAAATTTGATCTTGTTTATGTCAGAATTTGAATTCTTTTTATATACAAATATATGTGTTTAATTGCTATAATAATTTTTTAAAAAGGATCTTGCTATAAAACTAACCACTGGATTTGTGTATATTAAATTTTAGTAATTCAATAGTTGAATATCTTCGTACGTATAAAGTTTCACATGAATTAAACATTCGTATAAAAGTAATCTTCCGTTAAAAAAAATAGCCTCATAATCCATATTTATTCAAATGTTTTTAAAAATATATGGGTTAAATATCTTTTTGGTCCCCGTAAAATTGGGAACTTCTAAGTTTAGTCCTTACTTAATTTTAATAGGTTTTTTAGTCCTTACAAAAATATTTAGTTATAATTTTACTCCCTGTTACAACAAAGTTTGTTTAATTATCCTTAAACTCTTAAATTTTTGAACGGTTTTTTTAAGACAAGTTTAGAACACTATGAAAGGTTCATTTACCAAAATTTAGATTTTTTTAAGATGAAACGAATTAAATATGAATTTTTTAATACGGCAAAAGTTAAAGATAAAATTAACAAAATCTGGACGTAGAAATCAAATTTTGCGACAATTTTTTGCAGAGGAACTTTTAGTAATGTTCTTAACACATCTGCAAAAAATTGATTAAAAACTCAAGAGTTTAAGCATAAATTAAACAAATTTGAATTGAGGAGGGACTAATACTATGTGCAGAACATTTTTTTAAGGACTAAAAAACTATTAAAATTAAGTAAGGACTAAACTTAAAAGATCCCAATCAAAAACATATTTAACCCTAAATATATTACCCTTTCATTTGTATAAATTAATTTAAAGTGGGGGATAATGTTACGTTCTAAGATAGAAAATATCTTGATTCTTAAAATATATTGGTGGAATTGGAGTCCAATTCCATTAATAGAACCGACTCAAAACTTCTAATCAAACACATATTTTTACAATTAGACAAAACTCTTAAACGATGCCTCTTTATTTCCTCCTAAACTAACAACTAGTTGTACTGCTAGTGCTCTTTATCGGGGCATTCATACCAACCAAAGTTGACCAATGAATTTTACCATCACCAAAAAAAGTTGATTGATGAAAGGAGTAATATACGTGATTTGCTTTTTCTTTCATGGTGAGACACTTATTAGGATATTTGGATTATGGTACTTACCCTAACCTTGCCTAGTAGAAGATGACGCTGATATGCTCCTGATCAGTGGAGCAATATTCACAGAATTTTGAACATGAAGCTACATGTTACTGTAGATGCCGTTAGTCTATGTTTGTACTTTGTTGTGTTGTGTGAATGTGGCTCCCATCTCTCACGGACACCAAGTCGAATCAATCAATTCTAGTACTCCTTTTCAATTTTCTTCTCCTTTTCATATATTCATGATATATTAACCTACATGTAGGACGTAGGATATTTATTATCTTCTAGATCCACTTCTAGTTAATTGGCCATGTTTCACAACCCCATTGGCTACTTCACTTCGTAGCATGGTAATGATTCGTTAGTAACATATTTAAATGTTGTTGATCCATTAGGGCGTCGACACGTTTCAATGCCCACAAGTGTTGCTAATAAGATCACACTTTTTTGTTTGATGTAAGTATGCCCACGTTCCATAGCCTCAGCCAACTTGATAGTGACGGTACATAATTATGTGTGTGCATTGAGAGAGCCTTAAGAAAACCTATTTTTAGTATTTTCTCAAACATTTACATTTTATTTGATTTGATGAAATCAATAGCGGCCCAGTTTAGGGTGGGAGACCTTGATAGGTCTCCTACCGTGGGTGAGTGAATGAAACAATTTTTTTTTTGGTATAAAGAATGAAACAAATTTTAACCATTAGATTGTGATGTCATATGATTCTTAGTATATACTAACAACACTCAATACTTTTTATTTTACTGTCACTTTTCATATTCTCTTTCCTCTTCATCCCATTTATCTTTCTTTATTACATCTCTCAGCCATATTCTTGCCATTGCAGTCATTTACATGTTTTTTCCTCTATGTTTCCTTTCTATTCCTTTTAATCATTGAATTTAAATTTATGATACAAAAAATCCAGAGTATGCTATCTTCAATTTCAATTTACAGGAAAAAAACATTCAATTCCAATTTTTGAGTTGTGCAACAAGAACTGTTGTAGTCAAAAAAAAAAAAGAGCTGTTATAGTCAAGCCACATGTCCAACTATAAGTCTATAACAAACAACAAGAACTGTTCCTATGGGTTGTACCGTCGACCCACTGCGTCGAATCTTCGCATACTTGTTGATTTCAAACACTACAATGGGTATATATATTTTATAGTCCATTTTTGTATTCCTTTCGGTTCAAGATTCGATGGAGAAAATCTGCCAAGATAAATAAGTGGGTTAGTTGCTTGTTTTATAGCATAAGGCTTGGTTTTGGGGTCTTGTTGAATCTCTCATGGGGTTGTGAACTGTGCATTTATGAGTTTCTTTTTACTGTCTGCATTTGGGGTTTTAAAACCAGATTGAAAACAAAGAACACATACATGTTAGATTATTCTGATTGAAAATTAAATTCAAAAAATAACGATACTAACAACAATAATAAATTGATAAAACTGAGTAAAACACATGTAGGAAGATGGATCTGGGTCTGAATTAAAGATCGGATGGAAGGGATCTGAATTCCTATGAGGTGAGAGAGGAAAGAGAAGAATGATATAGAATAAAAGAAAGTGATTGAATGTGGAAGGTGTATAGTAAACATTTTGATCTAAAGATTAGTTAACCCTTATCCAATGGTTCATATTCATTTTGTAAAAAAAAAAAATCATGTCTCATATGGTAGGTGACCTATTTAGATCTCCTACAGGAGACAGAGCCCTATAATATTACTCTTCATCGTACATAAATTTACTACCACTCCTATATAGCTATAGGCTACTACTCCTATATAGTTATAGGCTACACCATCATAGTCACATATCGAATAAATAATTACTTCAAAAAAAAAGTTATAGGCTACATCATCATTCTCTATTATAATCAAAAATCAATATTTTAGATTCATTTAATTAATAATATATATGGTTTTATTAAAGACCACATACATCATTTAAAGAATAAATCTAAAATGTTCACATTTTATTATAATAGTTACTAGATGGCGTATATAGTTTGAGAGTCATCTGGTCCCACAGTACTTTGAGTTTGGTTTGAGTTGACTTGCATAGCTCTTGAAAATACATACCAAAATAAAAGAATTCTCTTTAAACTAGTATGGAATCCGTAAGTCGCACGGCTAACTTTATACGTGATTAATTATTGTACTCATTCTATTTTAAAATGAATGTCGTTTTAGGCAGAAATATTTGTTTCAAAATGAATGTCACTTTCAGTTTTCAATGGAATAATAACTTTTTCTTTTCAATTGTACCATTCAATTTTTGGCAGTGTTTCTTTTTTATTTTTGGTAGTGAATTGTACCATTCAATTAATACTATATACACTACTTCCAAAGAATTTTTTTCTTTAATGAAAAAGAAACCAATAGTTGATTAGGATAATTTGGTAAAATATTATATCTCTTTCTTTTAATTAATGTATTTCTTAATATGTGTGTAAAAAATTTAAATGACCTTTATTTTAAAACGGAGGGAGTAAAATATATGGTATTGTTAGTTATAGTTTTTAATTTTCTTTGTTTTTAAATGTGGTACATTGATTTTTTATTTTTTTTATAAGCCAAAAGCAAATTGACATCAAAAAGAAAAGAGTAACGCCCAACTAAGTTGGTACGCTACTCTAATCTTGTGTCAATTGCTCATATATATTATTAAAAAAAGGGGAAAAATTACAAAAAAATAAAATTGGGGGGACATAAACCTAACCCAATAAAACCACACAAGTGTGTCAGTTGACCCCAAACGGGTAATACAGAAATTAAAACAACACACAACTGTATCAACCTCTAATTAATCCTAAAACTAATTAAAGGTCCTCTATGCGGTGATTGAACCCTCAGTCAACACTGAGGCAATTCATGTATCATCAACTCCCTGCAATAATGGCAGCAGGCTACATGACCCTTTCGAGCCCTACAGTCCAATCCAAACAAAATGAATGTGAATCTTAAGCTGACGTATGAATCATCTGCCAACACAGAAACAATTCAAGACCCATCAACTCCTTGCAAGACAACAAGCTAGAATCGCCTCTTTCGGGGAACCAAAGTAACCAAGACAGGCCTAATTATAATCAATCCCAACTTTTTTTGGAAATTTTTTTAAGAAACGGTGTATGAATCAACTGTCAACACAGAAAGATTTGTGAATCAATAGCCCCTGTCAATAAAAATACAGCAACTTTATCAGCCCTTTCGAGCTCAAATCCATATGAATTCTCCGACATAAGCCGTCAAAGGACATACTGGATAGTGCCTAATAACATAATTAAAACAGGTTGACCCAGATCAACGAGAATCCGGACCAAACTTGCCACGACATGTACCGAGTTCGCATCATATTGCATAACACAGCCACATATTAACGACCACAACAATCAGATTACATCACTCCTATGAAGACCACAACGGCGCAACCCACAACCATCGTCGTGAAGGAGACGGCGGCTACAGAACTCCAAATCTGCCAAACCCAGGACTAGATCGAAACCCAGATAGTCTCTGGCACCAACCAAAAGCTCCAGACAAAACCGGCGGCGAAAACGACGGCGGAACGAGGCTAGATCCGTTGGTGGTGTGACGGAGGAAAAACAGAGAGAACGATCCAGACAAGGTGGATCGGTGGTGCGGAGAAATGATCTCATCGCACCACCACACGAAAAGGCTACATCTGAACTGTTTGGGTTGATGGAGGCGTGGTGGTTGGAAACGCAGAAACATGAGTTTACGGCGGTAGGGGAAAGGAAGAGAAGATGAGAAATAAAAAATTTCTTGTACATTGATTTTACATAGCTTGCGAGACAAATATATCTAACTTTTATGTGTTAATACATTACTATCTCCGTATTAAAATAACAGTCATTTAAGATTTTTATAGGATTTTTAAGAAATAATTAGTTGTGTTGATTTTAATAGTGAAATTAATTTTATTTACTAAAATACCATTATTAATAGTAGTTAGTAGTGTAGTTAAGATGAATGAATTTCAATAAATAAGAGTATAACTGTGGAAGAAAAATATAAATGATATATTGGTATTTTAAGACGGATGGAGTATATAAATAACATTAATTAAGAGTTGTATATATAAAGTATATATTCTTGTTGTTGTAACACGTAAAGAGTTGTTCAATAAAAAACATATCCACGCGATATTTACTATATAATAATTCATAAAAAAAAAATTGGTATCAATTTTGTGGACCTAAAAACTTATAGTTGGAAGAAAAATACAAATGAATTAAAAAATAAAAGTATTAAAAAATACAAATGAATTAAAAATAACAAATTATATATAATTATTTTTCACATAAAAATAATTTTTCACAAATTTATATAATTATTTTATAAGAAAAGAATACATATTATTTTAAAATAAAATGTCTTTTCTTAAACAATCAAAACACATTCCGTATAAAAGAGAACACATTTTTTTGTGATTGGAAATTACATAAGCTAAGCCTAGCATTTTAGCCTTTTTGACTTTACTAACATAGCCTATGTACAACTACTAAGTAGCCACATTAATGAGGTGGAATAGATTTACAATTGTGCCACAATTGAAAACACTATTATTCAATTTCAATTTTCTAGTGTAAATGTTTTCCAAAAAGTGAAACAAACATATTTTTTCCTTCATTTTGTGTTTTAAGTGGAAATGAAAACAGAAAACAGTCCAAGTAAATATCCCATTAGTTTGTTTTTCCTATTTTTTTCGCTTTCTTATTTTGTTTATCGTTGTAATTGCTTGTACTTTTGTCAAGTTTTTTTTACACGGCTTGTGTTGGAAGGAATTATCGTTGTTGATTAAAATAGTATCATTTTGGCTTAAAAAAAACTAATTATTTTATAAAAATAAAAGGATCATAAAAAATCTTCTTATTATAAAAGCCTATTAGGTTAAGTTTTTGCCTAACCCAAATCACATGCTTTTTTTTTCCCTCATTTGCAAAGCTTCATTTATTGCTTTTTTTTTTTTTCCGTAGTGATAAATGAGTTTACGATGGATTTTCTTTCCCTCTCCTTCTAAAAATTGAACCAAACACAAAAAAGTTTAAAATATTTCATCCCATTCCCTCCAAAAAATCTCTAATCAAACATACCCTTACGAGGGTATGTCTGATAGGTATGACATTAACGCATGTTTGCTGCAAATTAAAATATAATTTATTTGTAAAATTGAATAATTTAAAGTTTATATTTTAGAGTTTTTTTTTACAAAATATCAGAATTTGTTTTATGTTTGTTTATCGTAATAAAAATCCTTTTTTTTTAAAATATATAATTTAAATTGTTTGAATACAACTATATAAAAAATATTTTTTGTTACAAAATAAGTTTAATCTTTTCACACTTATTTTCTCTCTCCTCTAAAAAATCTATTTTTTTAGAAGCTACTCTTGACAACTTGTAATTTGAAGATGTTTATAGATTTTTTTTAAAATTGTAACAAACACATTTTAGAAAGTTAAACTGGTATAATAGTTTATTTTGATATTAGGTAGTATAATTAGTCATAAGTTTATCCTTAAATAAGTTCATAGATTCAA